>Ga0334722_10000319_pt1 | contig 73792 bp, 81 predicted proteins | sample C3_bottom_MG_FD_207210 | JGI IMG/M metagenome (GOLD analysis project Ga0334722, IMG submission 207210) | Sediment microbial communities from Yellowstone Lake, YNP, Wyoming, USA - C3_bottom | ecosystem: Environmental > Aquatic > Freshwater > Lake > Sediment | place: USA: Wyoming | collected...
ACGCCGGGTCCACCGCCGCCGACAGCGGGTGGATGAAGGGGTGCATGTCCGAGGTGTTGAGGTCGTTCTTCTCGTACCAGGTCGCGGTGGGCAGCACGATGTCCGAATAGAGGCAGGTTGTGGACATGCGGAAATCCAGCGTTACCAGCAGATCGAGCTTGCCCTCGGGCGCTTCCTCGCGCCAGGTCACTTCCTCCGGTTTCGTGCCGCCGAATTCACCCAGGTCCTTGCCCTGCACCCCATGGGTCGTACCCAGAAGATGTTTGAGGAAATACTCGTGGCCCTTGCCCGAAGATCCGATCAGGTTGGAGCGCCAGATGAAGAGATTCCGCGGAAAATTGGCCGGGTTGTCCGGATCCTCGCAGGCGAGACGCAGCTTGCCGTCCTTGAGTGATTTGACCGCATAGTCCTTGGGGTCCATGCCCGCGGCCTGCGCGTCTTTCACCACCTGGATCGGGTTGGTCTGCAGTTGCGGCGCCGAGGGCAGCCAGCCCATGCGCTCGGCGCGCACGTTGAAATCGATCAGCGAGCCGGTGTAATCCTTGGGGTCGGCCAGGGGCGACAGGATCTCGCTGATGGCGAGCTTCTCGTAGCGCCATTGATCCGTATGCGCATAAAAGAACGAAGTCGAATTCATCTGCCGCGGCGGGCGGTGCCAGTCGAGCGCGAACGCGAGCGCGGTCCAGCCGGTCTGCGGCCGCAGTTTCTCCTGTCCGACGTAATGGGCCCAGCCGCCGCCGGACACGCCGACGCAGCCGCACATCATCAGCATGTTGATAATGCCGCGGTAGTTCATGTCGCAGTGATACCAGTGGTTCATCCCCGCACCGATGATCACCATCGACTTGCCCTGCGTCTTGTCGGCATTGTCGGCGAACTGGCGCGCGACCGTGATCACGTCGGCGGCTTTCACGCCGGTGATGGACTCCTGCCATGCGGGCGTGTAGGGCGCATTCTGGTCGAAGCTCGCTGCGACGTTGCCGCCGCCCAGGCCGCGGTCTATGCCGTAATTGGCGACCAGCAGATCGAACACACACGCCACCAGAACCTCGCCTTCGGCGAGCTTCAGTTTCTTCACCGGCACGTTGCGCACGAGAATGTCTTTGCCCTGCTCGTTGTGGGTGAAGTTTTCGGTGACGATGCCGCCGAAATAGGGAAAGGCGACCGGCGCCACTTCGTCGCGCGCATCGATCAGCGACAGACTGAGCTTCGCCTCGCCGCCTCCGGCCTCCTTCTCCTCCAGGTTCCACTTGCCGTCGGTCTGGCCCCAGCGGAAGCCGATCGAACCGTTCGGGACCACCACCTTGCCCGACGTTTCGTCGAACGCGACGGTCTTCCAATCCGGATTGTTCACCTGAGCCAGCTGGTCCGAGAAATCCGTGGCGCGCAGGAAACGGTCCGGCACAGTGCGCCCGTCGCGCTTGACCAGCTTCACCAGCATCGGCAGGTCGGTGTAGCGGCGCGCATAGTCCTGAAAATAGGCCGAAGGCTTATCCAGATGGAATTCCTTCAGGATCACATGGCCCATGGCCATCGCGAGCGCGGCGTCGGTGCCCTGCTTCGGGTGCAGCCAGATGTCGCCGAGCTTGGACACTTCGGCGTAGTCCGGCGTGATCGAGACGACTTTCGCCCCCTTGTAGCGCACCTCGGTGAGAAAGTGCGCATCCGGCGTGCGCGTCTGCGGCACATTCGAGCCCCAGGCCATGATGAACGTGGAGTTGTACCAGTCGGCCGACTCCGGCACGTCGGTCTGCTCGCCCCAGGTCTGCGGACTCGCCGGCGGCAGGTCGCAGTACCAGTCGTAGAAACTCATGCATACGCCGCCGATCAGCGACAGGTAGCGGCTGCCCGCGGCGTAGGACACCATGGACATCGCCGGGATCGGCGAGAACCCGACCACGCGGTCCGGGCCGTGCTTTTTGATGGTGTAGACATTGGCCGACGCGATAATCTCGTTGGCTTCATCCCAGCTCGAGCGCACGAAACCGCCGAGCCCGCGGCGCGATTTGTAGTCTTTCGATGCTTGCGGCGATTCGACGATCGAAGCCCAGGCTTCGACCGCGCCCAGCGACTTGCGCGCCTCGCGCCAGGCGCGCAACAGGCGGCCGCGCACCATCGGGTATTTCACCCGGTTGGCGCTGTACATGTACCAGGAATACGAGGCGCCGCGCGAACAACCGCGCGGCTCGTGGTTGGGGAGATCGGGCCGGGTGCGCGGATAGTCGGTCTGCTGCGTCTCCCAGGTGACGATGCCGCCCTTGACGTAGATCTTCCAGCTGCAGGAACCGGTGCAATTGACGCCGTGGGTCGAGCGCACGATCTTGTCGTGCTGCCAGCGCTGACGATAGCCTTCCTCCCAGCTGCGGTCCTCATTGGTCTTCCTGCCGTGGCCGTCGGAAAACGTCTCGCGTTCCTGGGTGAAGTAGCTGAGGCGGTCTAGAAAATGACTCATGATGATCCTCTTAGGGGGCAGAGATTCGATTACGTAGATGGGATGGTCAGGCGGCTCAGCAAGGCATCGGTGCGTTGCGGCGCGAGTAATACCACCAGGTCATGGCGATACAGGTGAAATAGAACACGATGAACATGTACAGCGCGTACGCCGGGCCACCGAAATTGGATATCGAAATGCCATAGCTCATCGGGATGAAGAATCCGCCGTAAGCGGCCATCGCCGAGGAGAAACCGAGCACCGCCGCCGCCTCCTTGTTGGCATCGCGCACCGCCTGTTCCTCCGCCTCCTTGCCCTTGCCCGCCGCCGCGCGCTGGCGCTCGTTCATGAAAATCACCGGAATCATGCGGAAAGTCGAGCCGTTGCCGATGCCGGCGGCCGCGAACAGCGCCATGAACAGCGCGAGGAAGCCGTAGAAATTACCGCCCTGCCCGCCCTGCGGCAGGAAGTACAGCACGCCCAGAACGCCCACGACCATGGCGACGAAAGTCCAGAAGGTCACGCGCGCGCCGCCGAGCTTGTCCGACAGCCATCCCCCCAGGGGACGGATCAGCGCGCCGACCAGCGGGCCGAGCCAGGCATAGGACAGCGCGTTGATCTGCGGAAACTGGCTTTTGATCAGCAGCGGAAATCCGGCCGAATAGCCGATGAACGAGCCGAAAGTGCCGAGATAGAGCCAGCACATGATCCAGTTGTGCTTGCGTTTGAAAATGATCGCTTGATCGGAAAACGAAGCCTTGGCGCTGGCGAGGTCGTTCATGCCGAACCAGGCCGCAAGCGCGCAGACTGCAATGAACGGGATCCAGATGAAGCCGGCGTTCTGCAGCCACATCTGCTTTACCTCGGCACCCTTGGCCCAGACCTGGGGCTCGCCGCCCAAGGCGCCGAACACGCCGGCGGTGATCACCAGCGGAACGACGAACTGCACCAGCGACACGCCGAGGTTGCCCAGGCCGGCATTCAGACCCAGCGCGGTTCCTTTCTGCGCCTTGGGAAAGAAGAAATTGATGTTCGCCATGCTCGAGGCGAAATTGCCGCCGCCGAAACCGCACAGCAGCGCCAGGGCAACGAAAACCGAATAGCTGGTGGACGGATCCCTGACCGCGAAACCTATGCCTATCGTCGGCAGCAGCAGCGACGCGGTGGAGATCGCCGTCCAGCGCCGGCCACCGAAGATCGGCACCATGAAGGAATAGAATATTCTGAGCGTGGCGCCACACAAGGAAGGCAGCGCGGCGAGCCAAAATAATTCCTTGGTCGAGAACTTGAAGCCGACGTTGGGCAGGTTAACCACAACCACGCTCCACACCATCCAGACGGCAAACGCCAGGGTCAGCGACGGAATCGAGATCCAGAGATTGCGGCTGGCGACGCTGCGCCCTTCTTTTTCCCAGAACGCTGCGTCTTCCGGATTCCATTGAGTCAGAACATGAGTGGCCATGGCGAATTCCTTTCGCGGTTCAGGAGAAGTGAGTGGGTTCGGGATGCCTGCGACTCTGCTCCATGCCCAGCGGCCGCACTTCGCTGAAGTACATCCACATCAGCGACACCCAGACGACGCCGAACATCAGCATGAAGGCCGAGGAGCGGATGCCGGTCAGATCCACCAGCGCGCCGAACATGATCGGCAGGATGAAGCCGCCCATGCCGCCGGCGAGGCCGACGATCCCGGAGATCACGCCGATGTTCTTCGGGTAATCGTCGGAGATGTATTTGAACACCGAGGCCTTGCCGATCGCGAAGGAAATCCCCATGGTGAACATCAGGATGGTGAACATCGTCGGATTGAGGCCGAGATGAAAGGTCTTCGGGCCGGTCACGGTCTGGATGGTGAAGTCGGTCTGCGGGTAGGACAGGAAGAACAGGCAGACCAGCGCGATCCACAGCACCCACCAGGTGACCGTATGCGCGCCGTATTTGTCGGCGATCCACCCGCCGATGGCGCGCAGCACGCCGCCCGGAACGCTGAAGCCAGCCGCCAGCAGAGCCGCCAGCTGGATGTCGAAACCGTACTCGGAGATATAGTACTTGGTCATCCACAGCGACAGCGCGACGTAGCCGCCGAAGACGATGGAGTAATACTGGCTGTAGCGCCAGACCGTCGGGTCCTTGAGCGCGGCCAGTTGCTCCTTGACCGTCACTTCGGAATGGCCCGCGGTGTGCTCCTCGTCGGTATAGGTGAAGAACCAGAACGCAATCGCGGTGATCAGCATCAGCACGGCATAGACTTTCGGCACCATGGTCCAGCCGTACATGACGACGATGGTCGGCGCCACGAGCTTGGTGATGGCCGCGCCGGTGTTGCCGGCGCCGAAGATGCCCATCGCCAGGCCCTGCCGGCTCTTCGGAAACCAGCGCGCGCAGTAGGCGATCCCGACCGTGAACGAACCGCCCGCGACGCCGACGAACAGACCGGTCACCAGATAATGCCAGTAGGCGGTGCCGACTGAAATGACCCAGATCGGAATCACAGTGGAAAGCATCAGAATGAAGAACACGATGCGGCCGCCGAACTTATCGGTCCACATGCCCAGCGGCAGGCGGATCAGCGAACCGGTCAGCACCGGCAGCGCCACCAGGATGCCGAACTGCGTTTCGTTGAGATCCAGGGTCTTCTTGATCGGGATGCCGATCACGGCAAACATCATCCACACCATGAAACATACCGTGAACGCCGTGGTGCTCGCCGTTACCACCGACCAGCTTTTGTAGGTCTGTGATGCCATATGTCAGATCTCCGCCATTGATCGAACCGAAGCGGAGTCTAGGCGCGCGCGCAGCGCAGCGGAATAGGCTGCAATCGCGTCAAATGCAGCGCGTCTACCTACTTGGTGGTAGATCAGTGCGGGGCAAGAATCGCCCGGAACACCGCGTCCCTATTGGATGAGCGGGCAGTGACCCCGACCCGGGGTGGCCTGCATAGAGACGAGCGGGAAAGATAGGAGTAACGCCAAATATGACCTGGCGCGTGCGCCGTTCCAAACGTATCGCGGCGTGCCGATTACTGCGGAAACTTGTAGTAGGTCGCGTTCAGATAGGCAACCAGGTCCTCAACCTCCTGGGGCGTCATCTTCGGGTTGAGATATTCGTTGCGCCGCGTCACCCGGTCGCGCAGGTCCGACAGCGACTGGGTCTTTCCCTTGAATCGGGCAGATTCCGGAGGCGGCAGGTCGGAGAGCCCGCTCGCCCTGAGGACCGAATCGATAAAGCCGGCCGCGGCGTAGGTAACCGGTGCCACATACTGCTCGATACCGTGACAGCTGAAGCATACCGGGTGCAACTTGGCGCCGCGCGCCGGATCACCGACCAGCTTCGCAGTCGGCGGCGCCGCGCTCTGGGACTTGTCATACTCGGCGCGGATGATCGCCTTCGCTTCGGGGGTAGCGGCAGCTGCCATGCGGCGCCGATAGGTTTCCCGCTCGGCGCTGGTCATCTTATCGGCGCCGGGAATCACCTCGCGCTCGACGCTGCTCTGAGGCGCGCTGGCGGCGGCGACCGCTTTGTTGGCACCTTGCGCCGCCTGACCGGCCGCGCTGACCGGGCCAATGGCGAGAACCGCGAGTACACCGCCCAAAACCACAGCGTTTGCCTTGAAGGAAGTCATTGGGTGCTCTCCCTTTGGTTGAGGATACTGCAATTTGTACGCCCTGCTTACACGGCGTACTTGACCTGGATCAACAATGGCGCATCGCCGGTAAGCAACCGACTCATGCGCCGCTTTGCCGGACTGCCGCGCGCGCCGGGCGCCGGCTCGCCGTCAATCGGCTGTGGCCAGCACCTGGCTAAACAGGCAAAATGCGCCATTGCCGGTCCAGGCACACGCGCCGCGCCACGCCGCCCAGGAGTTTGCATCATGAAAATAGACCGTCGCTTTTTCGTTGAATCGCTCGTCGTGAGATTGGGCATCGCGCTCGGCGCCATCGTGCTGCTTGCCCTCGCAGCCACGATCAGCGCCACCGTTTTTGCCGAGCTCTCGACCGGCAAAGCCGCCGCGATCAATCTCGCCGGCAGTCTGAGGATGCAGTCCTACTGGATCACGGTGCAGGTGCTGCGCTCGGGCGACATCGGCCGCCCGCCGGCGGAACTGCAGCAGGCCATGACGGATTTCGAGGCGCGGCTGAACAGCCCGCTGCTCATCGGCGGCATCCCCGCGGATGCGACGGACCCCACGCGCCGCGCCTACGATCGCGTCGCGGCCAACTGGTTCGCCGCGCTCAAACCCGCGGTCGCGCGCGCCGTGACCGAAGGCGCGCCGGCGCGCGACGCCTTCGTCTCGCGCATGGCGGCTTACGTGCTCGACGTCGACCGGCTGGTGTACCTGCTGGAGCATGATCTGGAAGAGCGCATCCAGGCGCTGCGCCTGATCCAGGGAGCCGGTTTGTTCGCCATCGTCGTGGTGATGTTCATCTCCTTCTTTCTCATGCACGCGCAGGTCATCGTCCCGCTTGCGGATCTGCTCGCCTGCGCCCGCCGCGTGCGCGTCGGCGATTTCAGCGTGCGCGCGCGCCATTCGGGCGAGGACGAGCTGGGACAGCTCGGGCAGTCGTTCAACTACATGGTCGAGGACCTGTCGCGCAGCTACGCGACGCTCGAGGCGCGGGTGCAGGAAAAGACCGAACAGCTGGCGCGGACCAACGTGTCGCTGGAGATCCTGTACAACACCACGCGCACGCTGGCGGAGAACCCGCTGACGCAGACCACGCTGGACCGGGTGATGCACGACATCGAGCGCGTCACCGGCCTCAAGGCGGGCGCGATCTGCGCGCGCGAGGAGAACGACCGGCGCGGTTTTCCGGTCGCCCTGCAATCGGGCGGCGCACAGGCCGCCTCCTGGTGCGAGCAGGAGCGCTGCCAGGAGTGTTTCGCGGAACACGCGGGCGAGCCGGGGGTGCGCGTCGTCGGCAGCGGCGAGGAGCGCATGCTCTCGGTGCCGCTGTCCGAAGGCGGCAAGCCCTACGGGGTGATGCTGCTGCAGTTGCCCGCCGGCATGCAGATCGAGGAATGGAAAATGAAACTGCTGGAATCGATCGGACACCACATCGGCGCCGCCTTCGCCACCGCCAAGCGCAGCGACGAGCGGCGCGGCATCGCGCTCCTCGAAGAGCGCTCGGTGATCGCGCGCGAACTGCACGATTCCCTGGCGCAATCGCTCAGCTACCTCAAGATCCAGGTGGCGCGCCTCAAGCGACAACTTAATGCCAGCGACGTGCGCGAGCAAACGGCCGGCGTGGTGGAGGAGCTCAAACTGGGGATCAACAACGCCTACCGCCAGCTGCGCGAACTGCTCACCACCTTCCGCCTGCGTATCGACGGCCGCGGACTGGCCGAAGCATTGCAGGACACGGTGCGCGAATTTTCGCAGCGCGCAGGGATCGACGTCCGTCTGCACGACCAGCTGCTCGGACGCGAACTCGACTCGAGCGAGCAGATTCATGTGCTGCAGGTGGTGCGCGAGGCGCTCACCAACGTCGAACACCACGCGCAGGCGCGCCACGCCGACGTGCGGCTCGCGACCCTGCAAGGCAAGGTCTGCGTGGCGGTGGAAGACGATGGCATCGGCATCAAGGATGCGGAGCCGCCGACGCACCACTACGGCCTCGCGATCATGCGCGACCGCGCGGCGACCCTGGGCGGCACGCTGCAGGTGTCCAACCGCGCCGCGGGCGGCACACGCGTCGAGTTGCTATTCTCTCCCCGCGGACCGTATCTGGTGGCGGCATGAGCAGGAAGCAGGGGGCCCCGCGCAGCGGGGATGCGACCGGCCGCGATTGCCGCCGGACGCCGACAATGGGGACGCATGAACTGCGCCGGACGAGCGGAGGCGGCGGCATGAGCAGGAAGCAGGGGCCCCGCGCAGCGGGGATGCGACCGGCCGCGATTGCCGCCGGTCACCGACAGCGCGCCGGGATAAAGTGCGACTCTGGATCGGAGGCGGCGCAGCCATGAATGACGGCAATCGCATCCTGATCATCGACGACCACCCGTTGTTCCGCAAGGGCGTGTCGCAGCTGATCGCCATGGCGCCGCACCTGGAGCTCGTAGGCGAGGCTTCCAGCGGCGAGCTGGGCGTGGCCAAGGCGCGGGAGCTCGACCCCGACCTGATCCTGCTCGACCTGCACATGAAGGGCATGAACGGCATCGATACGCTCAAAGCGATCCGCGACGCCGGCCTGGATTGCCGCGTGGTGATTCTCACCGTCTCCGACAATGCCGACGACCTGGTAGCCGCGATCCGGAGCGGCGCGGACGGCTACCTGCTGAAGGACATGGAGCCCGAGGACTTGCTCGCCGCCATCGACCAGACCCTGAACGGCAGCACGGTGATCGGCGAACGGCTCAACGGCATGCTTGCGCGCGCCATCCGCGAGGAGGCCACCGCCAGCCAGCGCGACAGCGCCAGCCTCACCAAGCGCGAGCAGGAGATACTCCAGGGCCTGGCGCAAGGGCTGTCGAACAAGCTGATCGCGCGCAGCCTCGACATCACCGAGGCCACGGTCAAGGTGCACGTCAAGAACCTTCTGAAAAAGCTCGGCTTTCGCTCGCGACTGGAAGCCGCCGTCTGGTCCGTGGGCCGCAACGGCAGGCAGAGCAACTGAGGATACCCTGCGCGGCACAAGGTTCTTGACCTTGCGCCCCCAATTGATGACAATGGTTCTCATCGTCTGGATAGGCCGGCTGGCGCGCTCACGCGCCGGCGTGACGGCAGCGCAGCGATAGATGAAGGCACGTATCCTCGCATATTGAAACGGGTTCTTAGCTGCGCCGACCGTGTTTCCGAACCTGTCAGCAGACCTCAGGTCAACCCGCCGATGGCGGCCAAACAAGGAATTCCATGTTGAAGTCAGCACCCTCTTCCATTCAGGTCACCCCGGATCTGCTGCGCAAGTACGACCGGCCGGGGCCGCGCTATACCTCGTACCCGACCGCAGTTGAGTTCAGCACCGGCTATGACGCCGCCGCCTATTTCGATTCGCTGGCCCAAGCCGCCACGCGTCCGGATGAACCGCTCGCCCTCTATGTGCACCTGCCGTTCTGCGAGCATCGGTGCACCTTCTGCGGATGCAATGTGGTCATCACGCAGCGCCGGTCGGTCGCCGAGGAATACCTGACTTACCTGCATCGTGAAATTCGCGAGGTGGCGCGGCGGCTGCGGCAGCGGCGCAAGGTGGTGCAATACCACTGGGGCGGCGGCACGCCCACCTACCTCAGCCTCGAAGAGATGCGAGCCTTGCAGCAAGTCGTGACCGAGTGTTTCGACATCGCGCCGGACGCGGAGGCGGCGATCGAGGTGGATCCGCGCGTCACCAGCCGCGAACAGATCGATCTGCTGCGCGCCATGGGCTTCAACCGGCTGTCCATGGGCGTGCAGGATTTCGATCCCGGGGTCCAGGCAATCATCAACCGCAATCAGACGGAGCAGCAGACGCGCGACCTCTACGCATACAGCCGGCAAGCCGGTTTCGCGTCGATCAACGTCGACCTCATCTACGGCTTGCCGCTGCAAAAGCCGGACACTTTTGCGCAAACCCTGGATGCCGTAATCGATATGCGGGTCGACCGCGTCGCGGTCTACTCCTATGCCCACGTTCCGTGGCTGCGCACCCAGCAAAAGGGCTTCGATCCGGCCCAGCTTCCGTCAGGCGAGCAGAAGCTCGAATTGTTCTGCCTCGCGCGCGACGCGTTCGTGAAGGCCGGATATCGCCCGATCGGGATGGACCATTTTGCCTTGCCGGCAGATGAACTGGCGCGGGCGGTCGAATCGCGCACGCTGTCGCGCAACTTCATGGGCTATACCGTCAAGTCCGCGCCGGACATGATAGGCGTTGGGGTCTCGGCGATAGGCGACGTCGACGGAGCGTATGCCCAGAATCAGAAGAAGCTCCCGCGCTATTACGCGGCGATCGACAAAGGGTCACTGCCGATAGATCGGGGTTACCGCCTCAGCGCCGACGATCGGCTGCGCCGCTTTGTGATCACTCAATTGATGTGCAATTTCCATGTGGACAAGCGCACGGTCGAGGAACGATTTGGAATCGACTTTGACCGCGCATTCGAGCGTGAACTCACCGAACTGGCCGCCCCGGACGGATTGATAGACAACGGGTTCGTCACGGCCGGCCGTGATGCGCTGCAGGTGGAGCCGCTGGGGCGGCTTTTCGTTCGCAATGTCGCGATGGTGTTCGATCGCTACCTTCTGAACAAGATCGCCGGCGCCCCGGTTTTCTCGAGTACGGTATAAGCTGCGCGGGCTCAGTTTTTCACGAAATCGATCGCAATCGCTCCCGGTTCTCGCTGCACATAGCGAATTGTCACCGCTGCGCCATAGCGCATCCCGAGCTGGTCCAGCAACGGCAGCGGATCGTGGTCGTTGACGAAACGCATGGTTTCGCCGGGGTTCAGCGCATCGAGCGCGCCGAAGATCGCAGCGTGGCGGAAACGCTTGGCAACACCTCGGGCGTCGAATGGATAGATGGCGTCCGGCGAGAGGTGAAGGTGTGGTGCAGTGGCCATGGTTGGTACTCCTGTGATGGTTGATATATGCAGCGTGAGCTGGGTGGCGGCGCGAGGCCGGCATGCAAATGCCGGCCTCTTCCAGACTTATTGCACTCAGGCTTTGCTAGGCAAGCCTGCCGGAACGGTTTCGGCATTCCGGCGCCTGGCCCCGGTCCCGAGGCGCAGTGCGAACAGCGCCAGGCACAGCGCCCCCACGGTGAACACCAGATCGCCCGGCACCCGCATCCACACCATCGCTTCCATGAACGGCGAATGGATCACCTCCGGCGAGCGCGCGAACCACATGCCCTTGGTGACGCTGGCCCAGGCCTGATAGATGCCCGACGGAACCAGCGACATGAATACCATCATCGCGAGGCCGATATTGAGGCACCAGAACATCGGCCGCAACAGGTTATCGGTCCAGGCCGCGCGCTCGGACAGGCCGCGCAGGCAGAACAGCAGGAGGCCGATGCCGAGCATGCCGTAGACGCCGAACAAGGCGGCATGGCCATGGGCGGCCGTCATGTTGAGTCCCTGCATGTAATACAGCGCTAGCGGCGTGTTGATCGAAAATCCCAACAGCCCCGCGCCCACCACATTCCAGAAGCCGACGGCGATGAAGCACATGATCGGCCACTTGTAGGCCTCGACCCAGGGCGCCGCTTTGGAGCGCTGGTAGTTGCGGTAGGCTTCGACGCCGATCATCGCCAGCGGCACCACTTCGAGCGCCGAGAACATGGCGCCGATCGCAATCACGAAAGTCGGGGTGCCGGTGAAATACAGGTGATGCAGCGTCCCGAGGATGCCGCCGAACAGAAACACGATGGTTTCCAATACGATCGCCATATTCGCGGTGCTGGCACGCAGCAATCCAAGACGCGTGAACAGCAGCGCGATCACCGCGGTTGCGAACACTTCGAAGAAACCTTCGACCCACAGATGCACCAGCCACCAGCGCCAGTACTCGATCATCGAGTAGTGGGTGTGCTGTCCCCAAGTCAGCGAGCTTGCATAAAAGGCGCCGATGCACATGGCCGACAGGAACACCATCGCGATCAGTCCGCGGCTTTCGGACGGCCGCTTCAGTGCCGGCATCAGCCCGCGCCCGAGCAGCGTCACCCAAAACAGCAGGCCGACAAACAGCAGGATCTGCCAGACGCGGCCCATGCTGGTGAATTCGAGCCCCTGATTGCCGATCCAGAAGCTGAAATCATTGCCCAGGTGCTGCAAGCTGCCGAGCCAGCCGAATGCAGTCGAACCGACCACGATGAACAGCAGCGCGTAGAACAGCACGTCGACCCCCAGCTTCTGGTACTTCGGCTCGTGCCCGGATATCGCGGGGGCGATGTACAGGCCGGTGGCCAGCCACGCCGTGGCGATCCACAGCACTGCGAACTGGGTATGGATGGTCCGGCTCACGCTGAATGGCAGGATCTGCGCCAGCGGCAAGCCGTAGAAGCCGCTCCCGTCTACCGCGTAGTGCGCGGTAATGATGCCCATGCCGATCTGGGCCAGGATCAGGCCGATCACCACGTAGAAATACTTCTTGGTCGCCAGCATGGACGGCGTGGGCTTCAGATCGAACAGCGGATCGGCCTTGGGCGGTGTCGGATCGCCTTCTTCCTTGCTCGCCGCGTGGTAGAAAATCATCGCTGCAATCGCGGCGATCATCAGTATGATGCTGGCGATCGACCAGATGCCGGCGCCTGCGGTCGGCGTATTGCCGACCAGGGCGTCGTGCGGCCAGTTGCTGGTGTAGGAGAGACCGGACTCTCCCGGACGGTCGGTAGCCGCGGCCCAGGCCGACCAGAAGAAGAATGCCGACAGGGCCTGGCGGTCGGCCGGATCCGGCAGCGAGCCGGGATTCATCGCATATTGTTCGCGCAGTTTGTCCAGCTTCTGCTCATCGCCGAACAGGCCGGTGTAGTGCGCCGCGACGTTTTCGACCGCCTGCGCGCGCTCGTTCGACAGGGTGATGGTGTCGGTCTGCTTGTCGTAACCGTTGTGCCGCATTTCCGCTTTCAGGCGCGCGTCCAGAGTGGCTTGCGCGCCTGCGCCCAATTGAGCGTATGCCAGGCCGTGTTCTCGCTGCGACCACACCTCGCGCAGCGCCAGCGCCTCGCGGTGCAGCCAGTCGGCGGACCAGTCCGGCGCGACATAGCTGCCGTGCCCCCACACCGATCCCAGTTGCTGGCCGCCGGCCGAGAGCCAGGCTTGCTGGCCGCGCTGGATCTGCTCGGACGAATACAGGACTCCGCCCCGGCTATCGACGATTTGTTTTGGAATCGGCGGCGCGGTAACGTAAATTTCCGTCCCGACCCAGCCCAAGACGGCGAAGGACAGCACACAGATGAGTCCCAGCCAGGTCCAGAGTTTGCGTGAAGCGTGCATGGCAATTGTCTCCTAGTTGTCGAAAAATTAAGCTAAAACCGAGCGCAGCGTGCTGCGCTCTATAACCTGTATCTTACTTACATCTTTTATAGATTGCAAGCGTCGTGCCGCACCGGCCGGCAGCACAGGTGCCAGCGGCTGGAACCCGCCGGCGAGCTGCCGACAGCAGCCCGGCGAGGCTTGTTTCCCCTGGGCAGAATATTCCGTACAACAAGCGTGGACGCCATTCTCTAAGCTATTTAGGCGGGTCGCGTCGGTACCGGGCATGTGTCGACTGGCACCTGCAGCAGGCCGCTGACGCGGGCGCTCCGGTACCATGAGCTGGTCCGAACCGTTAGAGGTAGAACAGGTATATTAAGTAGTAGTTATGGAGTCCAGACCCAATCCGGTCCAACTCCGGCGCGAAGAAAAGCGCTTGCGCTCATCCGCGCATCGCGGATCGCGATGCCTTCGATGGTTCGCGGTCGGCTGGCGCTCCCAGAGCCTGGCGCGCGCGCGCTTGCAGCGCGCGGTAGGTTCGCTCCCATCCGGCCTCGCGCGGCGTCGTATACGCAATCTGGCGAACCAGTACGGCCAGATCCTCGGCCCGCTGCCGTGCGTGCGCCAACTGCGCAAGCACCTCGTCGTGCTCAGACGCGTACACAAAATCCGTTTTGCGGTCCTGGCAAATCCCGACACAAGGTTGCGCGCCTTCGATCCGCCCGCAGCCGATGCACTGCCATGCCGTCACGCGTTCGCTCATCGCACCCCGCCCTTGTTCAATGAACCCCCTTGCTATTCGCCCCCCCCGTTATCTGCGACGCCTGAGGTCGCCGGCGGCTAGCGCGCGAGGCCGGCTCCGAAGCGCAATTGCGCTTCCGCCTCCGCGGCTATGCGGCCAACAATCGAGGATGCGCTCTCCACGCTCTGGATCAGGTCGACGGCCTCGCCGGCCCAGACCACCGCCGTATCGTAATCGCCGTCGCGGGCAGCCGCCTGATACCCGGCGCGCTCGGTTTCCAGTGCTTGCGCCAGATCGCTCTCGCGTCCGTCCCAGCGCTGCATGAAGCGGTTGCGAATCGCGCGCCCGGGATAGATCGGCGGCCAGTCATATCCGCGGATCAAATCGAACACGCGCGTGCGCCCAGTTTCGTCGCCGTTGGCCGCGACGATGCGCTGTTTCGCCCGGTCCTGGCCCAATGCTTCGGCGCTGGCATAGAAACGCGTTCCGATCAGCGCGCCGTGGGCGCCCAGCATCAGCGCCGCCGCCAGACCGCGGCCGTCGGCGATGCCGCCCGCTGCCACCACCGGAGTCGGCGCCACCGCATCGACCACCGCAGGCACCAGCGGCAGCGTGGCGCGCGCGCCACCGTGCCCGCCGGCTTCGGTGCCCTGCGCCACTATGAGGTCGGCCCCCGCTTCCCGGGCCAGTTGCACTTCTTCCAGGCCCTGCACCTGGCAAATCAGTTTGCATCCTGCCGCTCGGATCGCGGCAACGTAAGGCCTGGGATCGCCGAAAGACAACATGACCGCGTCGGGCCGGAAGCTCAGCGCGAGTTCGACCACGCTGTGGCTTGCGGACCAGGTGATGAATCCGACCCCCCAGGGCCGCTGCGTCGCCGCCTTTACCCGGTCCAGCTCGGTGCGCAGCCAGGCCGGGTCGCCGTACCCTGCGCCGACCAACCCCAATCCGCCCGCGTTGGAGACCGCCGCCGCGAGTTCGCCGCCCGACACGCCGCCCATGGGCCCCAATATGATCGGGTGCTGCAGTCCAAACATTTCGGTCAATGCGGTCGCGATCATGATGTGCTCCTTTCGAGTTTGCACAACTATATCATAGTATGATACATTAACAATGTGAAACGAGAGCCGGTGAAAACCGCGGAGCGCAGCCTGTCGAAAGCCGAATACGAAGTGCTGGCTCAATTTCGCTATCAACTGCGCCGCTTTCTGCGCTTCAGCGAAGAGACAGCGCGCAGGGCGGGAATAACCCCGCTGCAATATCAGCTCATGCTCCAAATCAAGGGCTTTCCCGGCCGCGACTGGGCGACGGTGGTGGAACTCGCCGAACGCTTGCAGGCGAAGCATCACGGGGTGGTGGCATTGATTTCCAGGTGCGAGACCGCCGGTTTGGTGGTGCGCAACAGCAGCCGCGGCGATCTGCGTCTGGTTGAGGTGCAATTGACCAGCAAGGGCGAACGTTGCCTGGAGCAACTGGCGCGCCTGCATCGTGCCGAGCACCTGTCCTTGCGCGGCAACTTTTCCCTGCCCGATTTCACCGCCGACAGTTCCAAATTGGCGCCCGCAGTAGTTCGGGCGCCAATTCGCGGCAAACTTTAGGCTTCCGCTTGATCCCGACCTATACCTCGCTGAGATATCTGCATCTTGCATGTGTCGTGCTATCAGGCGCGGGGTTCATCCTGCGCGGAGCATGGATGATGCTGAACTCGCCCATGCTCGCGCGCCGCTGGGTGCGCGTGGCGCCGCATGTGGTCGATACCGTGCTGCTCGCCAGCGCAATTGCGCTGGCCGTGACGATCGGGCAGTATCCGCTGGTGCATGGCTGGCTCACGGCCAAGCTGTTCGGCCTTGTCGCCTACATCGTCCTCGGCATGGTTGCACTGAAGCGCGGGCGCACGCGAGCGGCTCGCATCACGGCATTCTGCGGCGCACTGCTGGTCTTCGCCTATATCGTCGCGGTAGCGATCACAAAAACGGCGGTGCCTTATGTCAGTTGAACCGGAAGCGAATCCGATGTCGAACCCGAAGCCGGACGGCGCCGGGCTCAGGTGGATCAGCGCAGCGCCGCACCGGCTGTTTTTTTTCCTGGCATCGTTGCTGCTGCTGCTTGCTTCGACATGGTGGGCTGTGGTGCTGGTGCTGCGGCTGTTCGGCACGGCGATGCTGGGTGCGATAGCGCCGACCCTGGTGCATGCGACAGCGATGCTCTATACATTCTTGCCCATGTACATGTTCGGCTTTTTGTTCACCGCCGGTCCGGCCTGGCTCGGGGTCAAAGGGCCCGCTGCGCCGGCCCTGCTGCCCACAGCGCTGCTCGCGTTCGCGGGCGGCGCGCTGCTTGTCGCACTGTCCCTGTTCTCGATGCCGGCTTCCGGCGCCGCGGCGCTGCTGCTGTGCGCCTGCTGGGCGCGCTATCTGATGATCTTCGCGCGCCTGATCCGGCAAAGCAAGGCGCCCGATCGCATGCACGCCAAACTGGTGCTGGCGTGCATGCTGCCCGGCGTCGCCGGCCTCGCGGCCTATGCCCTGCTGTGTTTTGGCGACAATCTGCGCTGGTTTCCCTGGGTCACTGTCGCCGGACTGTGGTGGTTTGTCATTCCGGTACTTCTGGTCGTGGTGCATCGCATGCTGCCGTTTTTCACCGCCTCGGCCATCCCGTCGATCGGAGCATGGCGCCCGTACTGGGTGTTGTGGTGTTTCCTCGCCGCCTCGGTCGGGCATGGCGCAATGGAACTGGCCGGCCTGGGCCGAATCGCGTGGGTGCTGGATGCTCCGGCCGCGGCCTTCCTGCTATGGCTCGGCTTGCGCTGGGGCTTGATGCAAAGCCTGCGCATCCGCTTGCTCGCCATGCTTCACGTGGGCTTTGTCTGGCTCGGCATTGCGTATGGACTGTATGCCGCCAACGCGGTGCTGGCTTTCCTTGGCGCGCGCGGAATCGGCCTGGCGCCTCTGCACGCGGTCACCATGGGCTTCGTCGCCTCGATCATGTTTGCAATGGTAACGCGCGTGACTTGCGGGCACTCCGGCCGCCCCCTGGCGGCCGACGATGTAACCTGGCGGCTATTCTGGCTGCTGCAGACCGCCACGCTGCTGCGGCTGGGATCCGAATTCTGGCCGCGGGGGTACCCCTGGCTGGTGACCGCAGCCATCTTCGCCTGGCTGGCGGCGTTCGCCGGCTGGGCGTGGAAATATATTCCGGCCTACTTGCGGCCGCGCGCCGATGGCAAACCAGGTTGAGCGCAACGCCTTCAAAGTGCGCCTGAATCTTCCGGGATCTGCCGCGCCGGCAGCCTGAATCGCGGCGACCGCCGCAGGACGGTCGCGCCGGGGCGGAGCACGCCTGCCGGGAACGCACGCTTCCATCGCGCGGGAACGCGGCTCGGCCCAGCGTCATCTAATGTCACGAAGCCAACCAAAAGAGCAACGGGGAAGCGTATGCGTCCAGTATCCATCCAGACAGCCGGCAAGGATTTGAGCGATACCGAAATCGCCCGGCGCATCGCGGCCGGGGACCGGGACGCGTTCGAACTGCTGATGCGGCGCCACAACCAGACGCTCTACCGCACCGCGCGCAGCATCTTGAGAGACGACGCCGAGGCCGAGGATGCGGTGCAGGAGGCCTATATCCTCGCCTACCGCGCGATCGGCGCATTCCGCAGCGAGGCGAAGCTGTCCACCTGGCTGATACGCATCGTGGCCAACGAGGCGATCGGGCGCTCGCGCAAGCGCAGCCGCCGCGCGCAGATCATTCAACTGGGAAGCGCGTCGGAAGCGGATGCCGCTACGACGGAGGAGAACATGCACGAAGCCACATCCGAACAACCCGAGCACGCGGCGGTGCGCGCGCAAACGCGGCGCCTGCTCGAGACCAAAATCGACGCCTTGCCGGAAGTGTTTCGCACCGTGTTCGTGCTGCGCGCGCTGGAGGAGCTGACGGTCGAAGAGACGGCGGCGAGCCTCGGCATCCCCGTGGCGACGGTGCGCACGCGCTATTTCCGCGCCAAAGGGCTGCTGCGCGAGGCGCTCGCGCGCGAAATCGATTTCGCCTACGGCGACGTATTTGCATTCGATGGAGCACGCTGCGACCGCATCGTCGCCGGCGTGCTCGCGCGGCTCGAAGGTTTGCAGGCAGACGATGCCTGATTGTTCGCATAACTTACTGAAAGGAGATTTACCATGTCATTTCTGACTCTAGGCCAGGCCCCCAATGTGCTCGAAGCGCGCCGCGCCTTCATCGGCAAGTCCGGTCTGCTGCTCTCGGGCGCGGCGGTCGCGCTGCTCGCCGGACAGGCGGCGCTCGCGAAAGGCGGCAAGTCCGCCGCCTCCGACGTGCGCATCCTCAACACCGCGCTGGGCGCCGAATTCGAGGCGATCGCAGCCTACCAGCTCGGCGCGGAGAGCACGCTGCTGCAAAAGCCGGTGCTCGATCTCGCGCTGACCTTCCAGGGCCACCACAAGGCGCACGCCGACATCCTGTCGCAGACGATTGCGAAGCTCGGCGGCAAGCCGGTATCGGCGAAAGACAAGTACAGCTTCCCGACCGATACGCTCAAGACCCAGGCCGACGTACTGCGCTTCGCGGCGACGCTGGAGAAAGGCGCAGTAAGCGCCTATCTCGGCGCGGTGCCGGTGTTCCACAACAGCGACTTGGCCAAGGCGGCTGCGAGCATCCTCGGCGACGAGGCAATGCATTGGGCGATTCTGCGCAATGCATTGGGCGAAGTGCCCGTTCCTTCGGCATTCATGGCCTGAGCGTGGCAGTCCTGGCACGCGCGCTCGCCGCAGTTGCGCTCGCTTTGGTCGCGGGCGCGGCGGCGGCAGTATCGAAAGACGCCGCGCCACACGGAGAGCCAAAGGCGGGCGAGGCGATATATGCCCGTTGCCTCGCCTGCCATGCGCTCGCCTACGACCGCACCGGCCCCCGGCACTGCGGCCTCATCGGCCGGCGCGCAGGCAGCGTGAAGGATTTTCCCTACTCCGCTGCGATGCGGCGCTCGAAGATCGTGTGGGGCGAGAAGACACTCGACCGCTTTCTGGCGAACCCACTGGAAGCCGTGCCGGGTACATCGATGGGCTACGCCGGGATCAAGGACAGCAAAGAGCGCGCGGACCTGATCGCCTACCTCAGGCAGGCGGACGCCTCGACACAGTGCAGGAAGTAGCGGGACCACGGCGCTTGGCGCTGACACAGGATGCACGGCGGTTTTCGGTCACGGACGGCAACTTGGCTCAGGCGCGCGCAGCCGCGCCATGCCGCGCGGGTGAACCACGAGTGCCTCGGTCGCCGGAACTCAGGCGTGGGATTTCGCCGCTCCAAGCGCCAATAGGGCGATCAGGACCCAGACGGCGCTGCGCAATGTCATCGCCCATACCGTGCGCGCTTCGAACGGGCCGCCCGCAAGCACACAGATGCCGAATGCGCCGAATATCAGCACCGTTGCCGCGGCGATCGCGAGCGCCAGTCGCACCGACCAGCGGCGCCGCAGCCACAGTCCGACGCCTGCCGTCACATAGGCAAAGCCCGCGAGAAAATTGAACCAGAGGACGAAACCGACCACATTGCCGGCGGCCGGCGCGCCGCCGCCAAACAGCACACTGCCGCCCGCACGGATCGTCGCCACGCCAAACACGACCGCCACCGTCGCTGCCGCCCGCATGAGCCAGTGGTAATGGTTTCTCGATATCTGCATGCTTGTTTCCTTGTCAGAATTTCAAAGGCCCGCTCTGTTGCGCAAGGCCGCGTACGACGGCGGTGACAGTGCCCAGGACAAAGGCCAGCAGCGCAATGCCATTCATCGCGCCACCCCAGGCGCGCCAATCCGGCAGCATCATCCAGTCGCCCGCCAGACGCAGCAGCAAGGAGACGTGCAGCAGCGCGAGCGGCAGGTAGAAATAGGACGCGTAGGGCACCGCCACGCGCAGCACCGCCGGCAGGATGATGGGCGCATGGCCGAAGACCATCGAAAACACGAAGCCCAGCAGCACGGCGTGCAGCGCCGCATCATAGGAGGCGCCGCCATGGCCGAGCCCGCCAGATACCAGAATCGACAGTCCGGACAGAGCGAGCCAGACATATCCCGTGAGCAGGCACACGGCGATGAAGCGCGGCAGTCCCCTGCCCTTCACCGTGCGCCGCGCCACGTCCTGGCGCATCAACCATAGGGCAAGGATCAGCAGCCCCGCGCCCAGCAGCAGCGTTCCCGCTGTCCAGGCAAACGCCGACAAAGCGATGCCGGCCAGCAGCACGAGGATCGCAGCGACGAACACGCGTCGCGCGAGGGTGGAGGGTGGCAAGACGCGCGATAGCTCCAGACGCTCCCCGGCGATAGTGAGCACCAGAAAGCCAATCCAAAACGGAATGGCAGCGTAGATGGGGCGCCCTGCCAGCCAGAACAGATTGCCGAGTACCCAGCAGGCGGCACCGAGCGCGAGTACCAGTGTAAACAACTCGCGCTGGCGGCGGTAGAACACGACCGAAGCCGCCAGCAGCACGGCACTGCCGATCGCGACAAAAATCGGAGCAATTGCATATGGCGCACCGAAGATTCCCGCTGCCGCGCCCAGCCCGCTGAGCAGCGGTCCGAGATAGCCCCATCGCCGCGACAACGCCACGGCGCGCTCCAGACTGATCACCGTGCCAAAGAAACCGGAGGCCATGAGCGGCCCGTGCAGGGCGGCCAGTTCCGCGACGGGCGCCGGAAACGACCAGCCTAGCCGCGCCAGACCGGCCGCCACACCCGCAAACAGCGACAAGAATGCGAGCACCAGCAAAGGCGCCCGCCCCGCGACCGGAACGTCTGGATTCGTTCCCTTCGAGACGGCGCTGGCCATTACGATCTCAAGCGGACTTGGCGATGCGCACCTTCCATACTTCAGGACCGTTCTCGAGGTAATCCCAGGCGAACGTCTCGCCGCGTTCGGCCTTGAAATGGTAGTACAGCGGTTTCGGGTCGTGGTCATTGACCAGCAAAAACGCGTCCCCCGGAGCGAGCTTGTCGAAAGTGCCGAAGATCAGCGGATGGCGCTCGCGCGGAACGATGCTGCGCACGTCGATGGTGGTGGTCACATTGGCAGTCATGTTTTCGGTTCCCATTGGTGATAAAACAATCGGCGTCTGATCATGTCCCGACCTCAGCGCGGCCAGCCGAAGGTTTGCCTTGCGCTCTCCGACATCATGTCGGGCGTCCACGGCGGTTCCGACACAAGCACGACTTCGACGGCTGCGCCTTCGGGCATCACCGCGCGCACGGCCCGGTCCGCGTTTTCGGTGATGAGATCTCCCATCGGACACGCGGCTGAGGTCATGGCCAGCTCGATGCGAACGAGTTCCGGCCCTATATCGACGCGGTACACCAGCCCGAGATCGACGATATTCATTCCGACCTCGGGATCGTCTACTGTGCGCAGGGCCTCGCGCACCCTCTCCTCGGTCGGCAAGGCGGCTTGCGCTTCCATCGGGATTCCTTTAATATGTATTACCTATACCGCTTCACTATATTATACATTTCAGGCATAATCAATACTTAATATACCTTTTCCATTCGACCCATACCCCAGACCATGCGCCTCACCACTTTTTCCGACTACACCCTGCGGGTGCTGATCTACCTCGGCGTCCACGACGACGAAATCGCGACGGTCGGGCAGATCGCCGAGGCCTACGGCATCTCGGCCAACCATCTGATGAAAGTGGTGCACTACCTGGCGCAGGGCGGTTACATCGAAACCGCGCGCGGCAAGGGCGGCGGCATGCGCCTGGGACTCGCGCCCGAGAAGATCAATCTCGGCGAACTGGTGCGCGGCACCGAAGACAACCGGAAACTCGTCGAATGCTTCGACCGCGACAACTCCAATTGCCGCATCGAGACGGCCTGCGTGCTTCGCGGCGTGCTCGGCAAGGCGCTGGAGGCCTTCTTTAGTTCGCTCGACGGCTACACGCTTGCCGATCTGATCGCGCCAAAGCCGCGGCTGGCGAATATGCTGGTGCTGAAGCAAAGGCTCGCGAGCTGACATGACCCCACCTTGCCTTGCCGGAGCCCTTTCATGAGCGCGGCCAAGATTGCTTTCCCCGGCTTCCACTCGGCTGCGGCCGGATTCGAAGTGCCGCTGGAGATGCTTTCGGCCTGCCATGGCCGCGTCGAGAGCCAGTGCCGGACGCTGCTTCGGCTGGTGCCGCACATCGCTGCGAACGGTCCTGACCAGGCCGCGCGCGAGGCGGCGCAAAACATCACGCGCTACTTCGACACTTCGGCCAAGCAGCATCACGCCGATGAAGAGGAAGACCTGTTTCCAGCGCTGCTGCAGGCAACGCCGGAAGCCGGGCTCGCGCCGCTGCGCGAACTCGTCCTCGCACTGCAGACGCAGCACCGTGAACTGGAACTATCCTGGGGCGAATTGCGCGGGAAGCTGGAAGGTGTTTGCCGTGGAACGGTGCGCAATCTGGACTCAGGGGAGGTCGGGCGCCTGGTCGAACTCTACCGGCTGCATATTGCGCGCGAAGAGAGCGAGTTGCTGCCGCTGGCCGCGCGCCTCCTCGGAGAGGCGCAACTGGACGTCGTCGGTCGCGCAATGCGCCTGCGGCGCGGGATCAAGGAAATCTAGATATGCCCAAACAGGTCGTCGAGTTCGCCACCGACCCGCGCTTCGTGCGCCGCTCGCGCGAACTGAGCATCATCGAAACCATGGTGCGCATGTATTGCCGCGGACACGATCATCCCGGCCGCGACCCGCTGTGCGCCGATTGCGCCGAACTGTTCGAATACGCGACGCGCAGGCTGGAGCGTTGCGTGTTCGGCGACGCCAAGCCCACCTGCGCCAACTGCACCGTGCATTGCTACAGCGCCGAGATGCGCGAGCAGGTCCGGGTGGTGATGAAATGGGCCGGCCCGCGCATGGCATGGCGTCACCCCGTACTCAGTTTTTTCCACCTGCTCGCCGGGCGCCGGCCGGCGCCCCTACTGCCGGCCAAGCCGGCGAAACGCCCCGAATAATCCGCTCGCGCGCTCGCTCAGCGCTCAGCCGGGTTTTCGATGGAATTGCGGAAACAGCACCGCGACCACGTCCCCGTCGGTGGCCCAGGCCTTGCAGCCGTCGACGAAGTGCGGCCGTTCGGTCTTGTAGTCCGGATCGGGTTCGGGCACCGGTTGGCCGTCCTCGGGCCAGCTGCCCAGTGTCTGAAACGCGACCGTGGCGGCGGGCAGCAGCAGTTCGCGCAAATGGGTGCAGCCTTTCACCCCACCGACGCATTCGGCGATGGCGCGCCGCCAGCCAGCGCCTATGGTCTTGCCGATCAGCCCTTTGAACGCGGGCAAGGCGCTGTTGCAGGGCGCGTACGGAACCGCGCGCATGGCCACCTGGATATCGCGCACCAGCATGTCGTCATCGATGGTCAGCCGCAGCGACATGTCGTGCACGGCTTCGCCCGGCGCGCGCAGGCCGCGAAACGGCTCGCGGTAGGCGAAAGGCTTGGTGTCGACGATGCGCGCCTCGATGTCCCAGAGCCCGTCCTCGCGCTGGTAACCTTCGCAGCTGATGGTCCGGGTGTGCTTGTGGCGGCGCGGCGCCGGCGGCGGTAGATTCATGGTGTCATTCCTCTGTTGAACATTGCATGGCGCGCTGAGGCCCCCTCCCCGACGGCGGCGCGCCGCGGGGCAGGGCTCATCCGACCTTCCTGATGTCGCCTTCCGGGGTCACGACGCCGAAAACGGACTTCCTCAGTTCGCCCAGCTGGTCGCGTGCCTCGGCCGCCTTTTCGAATTCCAGGTTGCGTGCGTGATCCAGCATCTGCTTTTCCAGGCGCTTGATCTCCCGCGCCAGTTGTTTCTCGCTCATGTGCTCGTAGCGCGCCTGATCCTGCGCCGCCCTCAGGTCGAACTGCGCCTGATCGCGGTCGTAGAAACCCTCGATGATGTCCTTGATGCGCTTGGTGATGCCCACCGGCGTGATGCCGCGCTCCGCGTTGTAGGCGATCTGCTTGGCGCGGCGGCGCTCGGTTTCGCCGATCGCGCGCTTCATCGAGTCGGTGATGCGGTCGGCGTAAAGGATGGCGGCGCCGTTGATATGGCGCGCGGCGCGGCCCATGGTCTGGATCAGCGAGCGCTCGGAGCGCAGGAAGCCTTCCTTGTCGGCGTCGAGTATCGCCACCAGCGACACTTCGGGCAGGTCCAGACCCTCGCGCAGCAGATTGATCCCGACCAGCACGTCGAACTTCCCGAGACGCAGATCGCGGATGATCTCCACCCGCTCCACCGTCTCCACTTCGGAATGCAGGTAGCGCACCTTGATGCCGTGCTCGGCCAGGTACTCGGTCAAGTCCTCGGCCATCTTCTTGGTGAGCGTGGTCACCAGCACCCGCTCCTTCTCGGCCACGCGCAGGCTGATCTCAGACAGCAGGTCGTCCACCTGGGTCGTGGCCGAGCGCACTTCGACCGATGGGTCGATCAGGCCGGTCGGTCGCACCACCTGCTCCACCACCTGTCCGGCGTGCGTGCGCTCGTATTCGGCCGGCGTCGCCGACACGAAAAAAGTCTGCTTCATCATGCGTTCGAACTCGTCGAACCGGAGCGGCCGGTTGTCCAGCGCCGAAGGCAGGCGAAAGCCGTAGGCAACCAGGTTTTCCTTGCGCGAGCGGTCGCCTTTGTACATGGCGCCGATCTGCCCGATGGTGACGTGGCTCTCGTCGATGATCATCAACGCGTCGTGCGGCAGGTAGTCGATCAGCGTCGGGGGCGGCTCGCCCGGCTTGCGGCCCGACAGGTGGCGCGAATAGTTCTCTATGCCCTTGCAGAAACCCATTTCGTTGAGCATCTCCAGATCGAAGCGGGTGCGCTGCTCGATGCGCTGCGCCTCGACCAGCTTGTTCGTGCTGACGAAATAATCGATGCGCTCGCGCAGTTCCAGCTTGATCGCCTCGATCGCGCGCAGCGTGGTCGCGCGCGGCGTGACGTAATGGCTGGAGGGATAGACGGTGAAGCGCGGCACGCGCTGGTGCACCCGGCCGGTGAGCGGGTCGAATACCGCCAGGCTCTCGATCTCATCGTCGTCCAGGCTGATGCGTATCGCGGTTTCGGAATGCTCCGCCGGAAACACGTCGAGCACGTCGCCGCGCACGCGAAAGGTCCCGCGCGCGAATTCGAACTCGTTCCTTTCGTACTGCATCGCCGTCAGGCGCGCGATGATGTCGCGCTGCGACAGAGTCTCGCGCTCGCGCAGGTGCAGGATCATGCCGTGATAATCGACCGGATCGCCGATGCCGTAGATGCAGGACACGGTGGCGACGATGATCGTGTCCTTGCGCTCGAGCAGGGATTTCGTCGCCGACAGGCGCATCTGCTCGATGTGTTCGTTGATGCTCGAGTCCTTCTCGATGAACAGATCGCGCGATGGCACATAGGCCTCGGGCTGGTAATAATCGTAGTAGGAGACGAAATACTCGACCGCGTTCTCGGGGAAAAATTCGCGCATCTCCGAGTACAGCTGCGCCGCCAGCGTCTTGTTCGGCGCGATGAGCAGCGCCGGCCGGCCTTGGCGCGCGATCACGTTGGCCATGGTGTAGGTCTTGCCCGAACCGGTCACGCCGAGCAGGGTCTGGTAGACGAGTCCGCTCTCCACGCCCTCGATCAGTTTGGCGATGGCCTCCGGCTGGTCGCCGGCGGGCTCGAACTGCTGGTGCAGGCGGAACGGGCTGTTGGGAAAAGTGACGATCAAGGGGTACAATTGGGGCTTTAACAAAACGTGAAAGTCTAGCACGATGAGCACTCCTCACTCCCCCTCCCTGCTGACCGGCGTCGAGATGGCGCCACGCGACCCCATCCTGGGCCTGACCGAAGCCTATAACGCGGATAAGAACCCCAAAAAGGTCAATCTCGGCGTGGGCGTGTACACCGGCGATGACGGCAAGGTGCCGTTGTTGGAGTGCGTACGCCGTGCGGAGCAACAGCTGGTCGACCAGCCGGCGGCGCGCAATTACCTCCCGATCGACGGCCTCGCCGCCTATGACAAGGCGGTGCAAAGCCTGGTCTTCGGCGCCGACAGCGCGGCGCTGAAGGAAGGCCGCATCATCACCATCCAAACGCTGGGCGGCACCGGCGGCCTCAGGGTGGGCGGCGACTTCCTGCGCCGCACCGCGCCCAATGCAACGCTATGGATCAGCGATCCGAGCTGGGAAAACCACCGCGCGGTGTTCGAAAGCGCCGGCTTCAAGGTCAATGCCTACCCCTATTACGACGCGAAGACCCGCGGCGTCAATTTCGACGCCATGATCGCCGCGCTCAAGGCCATGCCGGCCGGCGATATCGTGCTGCTGCACGCCTGCTGCCACAATCCGACCGGAGTCGACCTCTCCGAGGCGCAATGGGCCATCGTGGCCGAGACCATGAGCGCGCGCGGCCTGGTGCCTTTCCTCGACATAGCCTACCAGGGCTTCGGCGACGGCATCGACGCCGACGGCAGCGCGGTGCGCCTGTTCGCCAAGAGCGGCATGCCGCTGTTCGTGGCGAATTCGTTCTCCAAGTCGTTCTCGCTCTACGGCGAGCGCGTGGGCACTCTGAACGTGGTCGCCGCAAGCAGCGAGGAGTCCGCGCGCGTCCTGTCCCAGATCAAGCGCCTGGTGCGCAGCAACTATTCCAATCCGCCGACGCACGGCGGCAAGATCGTGGCCACCGTACTCGCGAACCCGGAACTGCGCACCCTGTGGGAACAGGAACTCGGACAGATGCGCGATCGCATCAAGTCCATGCGCAAGCTGCTGGTGGAAAAAATCCACGCCCGCGTGCCCGGCGCCGATTTCAATTTCGTCACCAGCCAGCGCGGCATGTTCTCCTATTCCGGCCTGACCAAGGCGCAGGTGGTGCGCATGCGCGAGGAATATGCGGTGTATGCGATCGAGAGCGGGCGCATCTGCGTGGCCGCGCTCAATACCAAGAACGTGGACTACTCCGCCGACGCCATCGCCAAAGTCATCGGCTGATTGCCGATTTCTGCGTTTCGTGTCCGGGGAACTCGCAATTGATCGCGATTTGCCCCGGTTTCGCCCCGCGATTCCAATTGACCGGAATTGCTCCAGCCTATAAAATACGCGCCTTCTTGGGCCCGTTGCACGCGCGGGTTCACTAGTCCCCGATAGCTCAGCCGGTAGAGCGACGGACTGTTAATCCGCAGGTCCGAGGTTCGAACCCTCGTCGGGGAGCCATTAGTTTCAAGCACTTAGGCCAGTTTTCAGACTGGCTTTTTTGCTTTATTGCCGGGCCGTACTACTAGCCCTTCGGATCTCGGCGTGGAGATGCCTGGGAACTGTAGGGCGTATTCGGCGACCACGGCTACGCCGGTTTCGCGTAGCAAGCGGCAGACAGTTTTGCACTTCGCCGGAATCACCATCTGTTACAGGAGTAATTGAGATGTATGCGACCCCTATCCTGCAATACCTGAGAAAGAACGGCCAGCAACTCGACCTGGACATCGCAGCAGCGACAGGGATTCCGCTGCCCAAGGTGCGCATTTCGCTATCGGATCTGTCCGCGCGCGGCGAAATATCCAGGTGCAACGTCACCAAGTTCAACGACGGCAAGGCGATTGAAGGCATGCTCTGCCGAATCGCGGGAACCATTCCGCCCAAGACTCCCGGCAGAAAACCCGGAAGCTAAGCGGCGCCGCGGACGCGCCCAAGAAAAAAGCCGATGGAGCTTTGTGGGCGCCAACGGCTTGAGGGCGGAGTTTCAAAGGAGGATAAGGAGGAGAAACCCCGCAAACCCATGGTACAAGAATGCGACAGCGCCGCCATCGTGTTTATTGATCCGCCTGATCAGCTTTGCGGAACACGCGCCATGCCGTTCCGAAGAGGTACTAGCCGTATCGGATCGCGGCGATCTGCCTCAGGCGCCCTTCACTGACGCATCAGCGCCAGACTCCGCCCGGCCCTCGCCGACAACGCGCAGCGCGGCCAACGACCGCGCGCCGACCACTGCCAGGGCCATCCAACCGTAGCGCGCCAATTCCCTCAAGTGCAGATCGGCGCCGGCGAATACAGACAGCACGATGCCCAGCGGATGACCGGATCTATTTATTGACCGGTTCGGCCGGCTTGGTTTCTTGCGTCGGCGTCGGCGCAGGCGCGGCCGCAGCAGTCTGCGTAATCTCGATCTTCGCGTTGGCCTTCATCTCGTCAAAAAGTTTCTTCAGGTTTTGTTCCTGCAGATGCCGCATCAGCGCAGGCTTGATTGCCTCCATCGACTGAACCGGCAACGGACGGGAATCTTCCAGCAGTATCACGTGATAGCCGAATTGCGACTTGACCGGCTCTTCGGTGTATTTTCCTTTTTCCAGCTTTGCGACCGCAGCACCGAATTCAGGAACCATGCCGCGGGGATCGAACCATCCCAGATCGCCGCCTTTGACTTTGGACCCAGGGTCTTTGGATTTCTCCTTGGCCAGCGCTTCAAAGGCATTCGGGTTCTTGTTCAGCTTGGCGATGATGCTCTTGGCTTCCGACTCGCTTGCGACCAGGATGTGGCGCGCCTTGTACTCGGTGCCAGCTGCCTGGGCTTTCATCTTCTCGTACTCCGCATTCAGCGCGTCCTCGCTGATGGGATTGCTCTTGAAGTAGTCCTGTATATAGGCATCGACCAGGACCGACTGCTTGATCAGTTCGATCTGATCCAATACCTGAGGCGTCTTGTCCAGACCCTTTTTAGCCGCTTCCTGGGAGATCAACAATTGCATCGCCAGGCGGTCGATGAATGACTTGCGCGCCTCGGCGCTGGCTTCCCGGCCCAGGTCGGTGCGCTGCTTGAGCATCAGGCTGACCAGTCCCTCGCTGATGGGCGTTCCGTTCACCGTGGCGGCCACGGCGCTCTTGGAAGGGACGGACGTATTGACTTGCGCCGTGTCGTTGCTACCACATGCGCTCAGGGTCAGCGCGCAAGCGGCGCCGGCCAGCAGTATCCTGGTCTTTCTAAGCATTTTCTCTAGTCCTATTAAGATAATCGGGCCGAATCTAGCGGCGGGTGGAACCAACCGCGTATATTACCAGTTTGAGACCGCTGTTTTGCCGCTATTAGCGAACCGAACCCGGGTCCGCTCCCGTCAGTGAGGTTGAGCCATGCACATTGCCGAATCGCACCCATTCCCGCCCGCGTTCGCCAGCGCCATGTCCGCGCTAGCGCTGGTGGCTCGGCTAGGTCTTTAACTTGCGCCTGGGCATCGATTTAGGCGGCACCAAGATTGAAATCGTCGCCTTGGCCAACGACAGCACGGAGTTGCTGCGCCGCCGCGTGCCTACGCCGCGGGAGGACTACCCAGGCACACTGGCGGCCATCGTCGGCATGGTGCAACAAGCCGAGCAGGCACTGGGCCAGCGCGGTTCCGTGGGCGTGGGCATCCCTGGCGCCGAATCGCGCGTCTCGGGCTTGATCAAGAACGCCAACTCGACCTGGCTCATCGGCCGGCCGCTCAGGCGCGACCTGCAGGCGCTGCTTCAACGCGATGTGCGGCTGGCTAACGACGCCAACTGTTTCGCCCTTTCCGAGGCCAGCGATGGCGCGGCAGCCGGTGCTGCGGTCGTGTTCGGCGTGATCCTCGGCACAGGCGTCGGCGCAGGCATAGTCGTACAGGGGAAAGTCCTCGCCGGCGCGAACGCGATCGCGGGGGAATGGGGCCACAACCGCCTGCCGGGCGAGGAAACCGTGTGGCCCGGTTGTTACTGCGGCCGCGCGGGCTGCGTCGAGACTTTTCTCTCGGGCCCCGGCATGCGGCGCGATCACGCCCATTTCAGCGGCGAAAACAAGGATGCGGTCGAAATCGCGGCAAACGCGGCTGCCGGCGACGCAGCCTGTGTCGCCACGCTGTGCCGCTACGAGGCCAGGCTCGCCCGCGCACTCGCCGTGGTCATCAATATTCTCGACCCGGACGCCATCGTTCTCGGGGGCGGGCTATCGAACATCGATCGCCTGTACGACAGCGTGCCGAAACTATGGACGGCGCAGGTGTTCTCCGATAAGGTTGCCACCCGGTTTCTGAAAAGTCGCCATGGCGACGCCTCCGGCGTGCGCGGCGCCGCCTGGCTCTGGGCGTGACTTGCCTCAGCCGATGAATATTGCGCAAACGCCGGCGCTGAACATTGACTTTGCTTCACAGCGAGACTACATTTTTGGCGTGCTCGCGACTGTTCGCCAGAGCTGGTCGCAAAATATGGACTGCCACGATGCGCTGAAAGCGGCGTGAGCGGAAATACTCCTTCATCCAAGAAACGACTTCCCACCGGAAAGCAGCGAACGTATGCAGGACCGAAGCACAATCCGCATTCTGATCATCGACGACGACCCGGAGTTTGCCAGTGTGCTGCGCATGCATCTGGCGGCCGCGGGCTACTCGGCCGAGGTGGCCGAGGACGCCATAGAAGGCGGCAAGGCGTTGCTGGCGCAGCCGCCAGATCTGGTCTTGTGCGACATCGGCATGCCCTATATGAATGGGCTGGAGTTGATATCGCTGATGCAAAGCGATGCACAATCGTCCTCCATCCCGGTAATCTTCATATCCGGCCGCAGCGACAGCAGCACCATGGCCAGGGCGGTGGACCTGGGCGCTGCGGATTTTCTTACCAAGCCGATTACGCGCGAGCAGTTGCTGCAGACGGTCGAAGCCTGCCTGAAGGCCGGAGGGCGCAAGGCGGCGCCGCCGAATTACGGTTTTCCTCCCGTTGTTTAGACGGCCCATCGAATAGTCTTCGCAGCCGCCCCGCCACCCGGCAGCCTCCGATCAGCGCTTGCGCCCGGCGCATTCCGGGCAGTCCATGCCCGCCCCATAGACAAGACCCTAGCCTGTGGTTACCCTGAGCGTACCTGGGGTTATATTTTTCTGGAACACGCTCATGTTCAAGCATATTTTGGTACCGACCGACGGCTCCGGTTTTTCCAACCACGCAGTGTCGGCTGGCGCGAAATTGGCACGGTCACTGGGTGCGAAGCTTCTGCTGCTCCATGTCAGATCCCCGATCGAGTCTCCGCACCACGTCGAAGGCGGCGCGCTGAGCAATCTGGGCGGAAAAGTGATGCTGCAGGAAATCGAGGACGAAGAGCGCAAGCTGCTCGATGCCGCACTGGAAATCGCCGCCGCAGACGGCGCAAAGGCGGAGACGGCGTTCGTCGCCGGATACTCCACTTACGACGCCATCATCCGCATCGCCAGCGAGCAGGGCTGCGACCTGATCGTGATGGCTTCCCATGGCCGCCGCGGCATCTCCGGCTTCCTTATCGGCAGCGAAACGCAGAAGGTGTTGACCCACACCACGGTTCCGGTGCTGGTTGTCAGGTGAGACCCGTTGCCGGCTAACGCTTGCGCGCCACCACACCCATCAGCGCCGACATGCCGGCGTGCCCTTTGCCTTCGGCGACCGCTTCATCGTAGCAGCGCAGTTCGACGATATCCATGTCCTGCAGCGCCTCGCGTATCATCGCTTCGGTATAGAGGTGGTCCGCCTCCGGCGGTCCGCCCGTGCCGTATTTCAACTGTTCAGGCCGGTAGCCCTGCAGGATCAGCAATCCGCCGGGCTTCAGCGTTTGTTTGATCAGCGGAAACAGCCTAGCGCGCTCGGCCGGCGAGGCAAACTGAATGAAAATGGCGGCCACCAGGTCGTAGGTGGAGGGCGCCCAGTTCCATGAGAACATCTCGGACACATGGAAACCGACGCGTACTCCGTGGATTTCAGCAAGTCGCCCGGCTTTAGCGACAGCGGTGGGAGAAAAATCGAATGCATCCACCTGCAGACCCTGCTGCGCCAGCCACACGCTGTTGCGGCCTTCGCCGTCGGCGATAGACAGCGCCCGGCTGCCCTTGGCCAGTAGCCCGGCTTGGGCCGCCAGGTAGGTGTTTGGACGTTCGCCGAACAGATATTCGCCCACGCTGAACCTCGCCTCCCAGCGTATCAGCGCTTGTTCGACGGAACGCGGCCCGGCCGGACCGCTCGCGTGCTGCGTCATCGTAACAACTCCCGATCAGAAACATAAAAGTAGGTGCTGCTCAAACTATGCTCCGCTCCGATTTCGGGCAAGGCCGGTTTCCCATCCATACGAACTAGTCCGAATGGATTGGATCGACCTGGAGCCGCTTTCCGGGCTGCACATTTTATGACCACCACCGATATATTGTCGTTTTTCCGTAGCGTGCGAAATTTGCGCCCGCAAGAATCCACAGGCTTATCCACAGAATCTGTGGATAATTATTTTCCCGAAAAGCCGGGAGGAATGATTCAAAATCGGCGCGCAGCGCTGGTCGACGGCTTTCCCGCGATCGTTCCCGCGGCTCACTTGTCTGCATGCGCCTGCAGCCATACGCTCGCGCGCTTCTTGGCTTCAGCGATTTGTTCCGGCGTCATCAAACGCTCCACCAGGGTGCGGCTTTTCAGCGCCCGCTCGTCGCCGCTTGTAGCCGCAATATTCCACCATTTGTGCGCCTCGACATAGTCCATTGCCACGCCCTCCTCCCCGGCTTCATATATCCGGCCCAGGCCGTACTGCGCCATTGAATCCCCTTTGTCCGCCGCTTTCAGATACCAGTGGACCGCCTGTTTGTAATCCCGGGCAAGGCCTTGCCCCGTTTCATACATCGATCCCAGCGTGGATTGGGCCCAGATGTGCCCCTGCTCGCCTGCTTTGACGAACCAGGATACGGCCTGTTTGTAGTCCTGCGCTACACCCTGCCCGGTCTGGTACATACGGCCTAGATTGAATTGTGCTTCTGGAGTTCCCTGGTCTGCCGCTTTCTGATACCAGTAGACAGCCTGCTTGTTGTCCTGGCCTAGGCCGAGCCCCTTCTCGTACAACAGTCCCAGATTCGTCTGCGCAGGCGCACTTCCATTTTCCGCCGCCCGCCGGTACCAGTCGGCGGCCTTTGGGTAATCCACCGCAGTACCCTGCCCCTTCTCATGCACAAAGCCCAAGGTGAATTCCGCCGACGCGTTTCCCCGCGCTGCCGCCTTCCGCCACAGCACGATCGCCTTTTGGTAGTCCCCGCTCTTGTAGAACTTCACCCCATCCTCGAAATCTCCGGCCAGTGCAGTGGCCGCCGAAAGCACCAGTGCGATCCCTATCGCTGCCAACACCCGCATTTCATTCCCCTTGTAGATAGCTAATTCGCCGCCCGTTTGCTCAACGCATTATCGCCTACAACCGCGCTCAGCATGCCCAGAGAACCGGCCTCGTATCCATCCACGGCGAATTGCATGGTTTCGTCGGCGGCTTGCAATGCGGCAATGTATAGCAGCGGCAGGTAATGTTCAGGCGTGGGCACCGACAGGCGCGCGGCCTCGCCCATGCGTTCGAAATCGATCAAGGGCTGATGCTGGCGCGCGGTGAGCGCTGCGCGCACCGCCTCGTTGAAGCGCTGCGCCCAGGCGTAAGGGGGCGCGCCCTCGACGCGCTGCATCAGCATCAGATTATGCACCACGTTGCCGCTGCCGACGATGAGCACGCCTTCTTCGCGCAGCGGGGCCAGGCGCCGGCCGGTGGCGTAATGAAAGGGCGCCGGTTGGGTCCCGTCCATGCTCAGTTGCACCACCGGTATGTCGGCCTCTGGAAAAGCGTGCGCCAGCACAGACCAGCTGCCATGGTCCAGGCCCCACGAATGATCCAGCTCCACCTCGACCGGCGCGAGCAAGTCGCGCACCCGCGCGGCCAGCGCCGGATCGCCTGGCGCCGGGTATTGAACGTCGAACAGCGCCTGCGGGAAACCGCCGAAATCATGGATCGTCCGCGGCTTGGCCATTGCGGTCACTGCCGTGCCGCGCGTCAGCCAGTGCGCCGAAATCGCCAGGATCGCCTTCGGCCGGGGCACGCTTGCGCCGAGCCTGCGCCAGGCTTCGGTGTAGCGATTGCTCGCCAGGGTGTTCATCGGGCTGCCGTGGCCGAAGAAAATGACCGGCATGCGTGCGCTGCTTCCGTGGCTCATCAGTGGCGCCTTTGCGGTTCAGTTTGAAACGTATTCTAGTCCTTGCGCACGTGGATGCTGCCGGTCGCCAGCGTGATTTCGCGCAGAAAACTCAATAAACCTGCGATCAGCGCAAGCATCGCGCCGATGAACATCAGCGCGATCAACTGTGACATGCTCACCTGCAGCATGGAGCCGATGAACAGCGTTGCGATCACGATGCAGATGAACAGTGCGCCTATCGTGCACAGGCTGATGGCCCAGTGGATCAGGCGCGCGCGCCGCGACAGGATGGCCATCTCGAGCTGCGCGCCGACCGCCTCGCCGGCGCCGGCGTTGGCGCCGCTGCTCTCGAGCACGCGATAGCGATCGATGATGCGGCCCAGACGGTTGATCAGCACCGCAAGGATGGCGCCGACGCCGGACAGGAGAAACACCGGCGCGACCGCAAGCTGGATCACGTGGGACACGGTTGAAATACTGGACACGGATTCCATGGCCTATGCTCCTGAGAAAAAAGTGAAATCGGAAAGCGTTACAACGCAAGCAGCGGGCCTACGCCTCGCATCATGGCCCGCATGCCATAATGCCTTAACCTGCGGCGCTGCTGCTGGCGCGACGCTCCTGCGCGCGTCCGAGCGCCAGTGCCAGCGCCAGCCATGCCCCGGCCAGCGGCACTGTCGCCAGCGAAATCGTCGACAGTTCCAGCCCTGCCCCGCGCAGCAGCGCGAACAACCAGCCGCTCGCCGCGTCCGCGCCGCGGAATACGACTATGTCGATCACGTTCTTCGCCTTGTATTTCTCCTCCCGCGCCAGCACCGTAAACAGAACTTCCCGGGCCGGATTCGAAATGGCGAAATTGGCCGTTCTCTGAACTGCCTGGAACGCGATGACCACGAGCAGCATAGGCGTGAAAGCCAGCACCAGGAAACCGATCGCGAAGACCAGCGGAAGGAAAGCGGCCGCGCGCCCGGCGCCGAAGCGGGACAGCAGCCGCCCGGTCGCGAAGAACTGCACCACCAGGGTCAACACTCCGATCGCGAGGTCGATGCTGGCGAAAATTCGGGTGCGCACCGCCGGATTATCGGATGCGGCGGCGACAATGTTCGCCTGCTGAAAGTAAAGAAACGTTCCCGCGAGCGACAGCAGCGCCACCCACAACGCGATGCCCGCGAGATAGGGCGAGCGCAACACCATCGCAATACCGGCGAGCCAGCCTCCGCCCAGGGCTTGCGCAGCAGTCGCGGCATGTGCCGCCGGTTGCGCCGCTGGCGCCGACTGCGCGTCTCCGTTTGACGCCGCCGTAAACTCCAGTCGGCGCACGCACAGCACGGCCAACTCCAGGAGCACGGCCGCCACGATCAGCAGATTGACCGGCCCCAGGGGCAACGCCAGCCAGATCGTGAGCGCCGGCCCTAACAGCGCTCCAGCAGAGCCGCCGGCGGCGATGAAACCGAACAAGCGCTTGCCCTGCTCGCTTGAGAAAAGGTCCGCCATGAACGACCAGAACACCGACACCGCGAACAGGCTGAACACGCTGATCCAGACGAAGAACACCCGCGCCACCTGCACCTTGCCGAGGTCGAGCGTCAGCAACAGCCAGAAAATCACAATATTGGCGACGAAGAAGTGGTAGACCAGCGGAATGAAACGCCGGCGCGGCAGTCGCGCGACCATGGCGCCGAAAGCGGGAACTGCGGCGAGCATCGCGACCAAGGTCGCCGTGAACAGCCACTGCAGATTGCGCACGCCGCCCGCGATGCCCATTTCATCGCGCAAGGGACGCAGTACGTAATAGCTCGCCAGCAAACAAAAGAAATAGGTGAACGACCACGCCAGCGCCCGTCCCTCTCCCGGTCGCAGCGCCACCACCCGTCCCAGCCAGCGATCGATGAACGCCGCGTTCACCGCAAGGCCTGGTAGGGCACGCCGTTTCCGGCAACGCGTTCAGCGAAATGCAGCATGCGGGCTACGGTGCGAGGCCGAGGGCGCGCACCGGGGCGTAGACCACGGCGGCGGCGGCAGTCCGGAACAATCGGCGACGGCTAGGCATCAAGGCGTCATGCGCATTCATTGCACCTCTCCCGGACAAGATGGTTCATGTTATAAACAAGCAGCCTGCGCCGCTGCGATTATTGTAAGAGATACGCGCGATGTTCTCACTGCAGCGGCAGCAGTCCTGATAATAAACTCGAGGCGTGACAGTTCTATGAATCCCGCGACCAGCGTTACTTTGCACAGCGAGATTGTGCGCGCGATTTCCCGGGAAGCGATGGCGGTATTGCCGATCCGCCGCTATGAAGGCGAAGTATGCCTGGTGACCACAGCGCGGGACCTGGAGCAGGCACTGGCGGATCTGCGCCAGGAAGACATAGTCGGATTCGATACCGAAACGCGGCCTGCCTTCCGCAAGGGCGAGACCCATCTGCCCTGCCTGGTACAGGCGGCGACTGCGCGCAGGGTATATTTGTTCCAGCTGCGCCAGGCGGAGGTGTTTGCGGGTCTTGCCGAATTGCTGGCGCAAGCGCGCACAGTCAAGGTCGGCGTGGCCTTGGCCAACGATTTGCGCTCGCTCAAGCTGCTGTTTCCATTCGACGCAATGAACGTGCTTGATCTTGGACTGATCGCCAGGCGTTGCCGGCTGGAACAGACCGGCCTGCGCAACCTCGCCGGTATTTTTCTCGGTGTCCGGATACCCAAAGGCGCGCGCACATCCAACTGGGCCGCGTCCCGCCTGTCGGCGGCGCAGATCACCTATGCCGCGACGGACGCCTGGGTCTGCCGTGAGTTGTTCCTTCAATTCCGCGAGCGGGGACTGCTTTGAGCCTGGACCTCCGCCACCGCTAGGCAAGGCTGCATTTTGTTATAATTCAACAGGATCTTCCGGATTGCGGTTGGTGCAGGATGCAGTGAAACTGGAATGCGTGGCGAAGCGAACGCCGTTTGGTTCAAAGACGAAATCAGAGCTTGCTTCGACTTGCGAGGGACATCCAAGGACCTCGCCCGCTGGCTGCGAACAGCCCTAACCTTAGAGGACACGATAGATGAACGTAATTTGGCGCTTTTATATGGACGACGGCCATAGGTGGAACTGGCAGCAGATTGGTGCCGGGCAAGCGGTGGTGGCCGAGTCCTCCAAGGGTTACACCAACTACGAGGCCTGCCTGGCGAATGCGAAAGACCGGGGTTATGTGTTTCTGCCGGCGCAACACAAACAGGCTCCGGGGCGCTAGGTCATGGAGAACAGTTACGGTTTCGGCAAGACAGTGAACTTGAGCTTCGACCAGGCGCTGGCCAAAGTCACCGCGGAGTTGCTGAAGGAGGGATTCGGCGTGCTGACGGAGATCGACGTTGCCGCCACCATGAAGAAAAAGCTGGATCACGACATCCCCCCTTACCGCATTCTGGGTGCCTGCAATCCCGCCTACGCCAGACGCGCCCTCACAGCGGAGCCGAGCATAGGCCTGCTCCTGCCCTGCAACGTCGTGGTTCGCCAGGATGCCGCTGGCGCGGTGCAGGTGGAATTCCTCGACCCTGGGATGATGGGACAGATGACTAGCAATCCCGATGTGGGCCCGATCGGCATCGAGGTGCGCGAGAAACTGCAAAGGGTGATGCGCGCGCTCTGAGTTCGGGCGTTCGCGTGCACGCGAACCGCAGGAATATCGAATCCGCGCTTGCGACGGGCGGCTCCGATCGACGCCGGGTTTTACCCGGTTTCGCCTCGATTCCGGGCAACGCGCCAATGAAATTCAATTTATCGTTGTACGGTCCTTAAAGGAGAAATCATGAGCAAGACATTGTTCGGTCGCCTCGCGCTGGCGGGGCTCGCATTTTGCGCCGCGCTCGCGTCGCTGCCCGCGTTGGCCCAGAGTCCCAACTGGCCGACCAAGCCGGTCAAATTCATCGTGCCCTTCCCGCCCGGCGGTTCGGTCGATCCGCTGGCGCGCCTGCTTGCGGTCAGGCTGAGCGAGTCGATGGGACAGCAGTTCATCGTCGAAAACAAACCCGGCGCTTCGGGTTCGATCGGGACCGCATCCGTCGCCAAATCGGCGCCGGACGGCTACAACTTCGTATTCGTGTTCGATACCCACGCGGTCAATCCGACATTGCTCCCCATGACCTTCGATACGGTGAAGGATCTGGCGCCGGTGATGTTGATCGGTACCGCGCCGATGGCGATCGCGACCCATCCGTCCAAGCCTTACAAGACTTTTGCCGATGTGATCGCCGCGGCCAAAGCCAAGCCGGATACGGTGAGCTATGGCTCGATCGGCAACGGCAGCCTCGGCCATCTGACCATGACGCTGGTGCAGCATGCCGGCGGCTTCAAATTGGTACACATTCCGTACAAAGGGGGTGGCCCGATGACCCAGGACGCCTTGGGCGGCCAGGTGGACCTCGCTGTCGGCTCGGTAGCCGTAATCTCGCCGCACGTCAGAAGCGGCAGGCTGCGCGCTATAGCCGTCACCGGCGACAAGCGTTCCCACTCCATGCCGGACGTGCCAACGCTTGCCGAGCAGGGCTTTCCCGGCTTCTCAGCGCTAGCCTGGTGGGGTATCTTCGCGCCCAGCGGCACCCCCAAGCCCATACTCGACAAATTTCACGCGGAATTGGTGAAGGCTCTGAACCAGCCCGACCTGCGTAAGACCCTGACGGAACAACTGGGCATGGATCTCGCGGTCAGCACGCCGGAGGCGCTGCAAAAATTCCTCGTCGGCGAAATCGATCGCTGGGGCAAAGTCGTGCGCGAGAACAACATTCGCGTGGATTGAGATCTGCCGCCGGCATCTGGGTTGAAGGCCTGCAAAGGGCCGGCGGACTTCCTGCAGCGCGTTCGGACCCCGGGGCAGGATCCCGGCTAGGTTGCAGCAGGACCAGAGATCAGCGCACCGCAGCCGCGGGCGCCGGAGCCGCTTACTGCGCGGCGAAGATACTGGGGTGGCTGATGGGGCTCGAACCCACGACAACCGGAATCACAATCCAAAACCCGCCCCCTTACCGCTGCTTACTGTAAGCGGGTATTAATTACTTAAGCATTGTATTACCTATATAAATGCCTTACTATTAGTCCGGTAGTGAGGTGGTTTAGTTACCCTTTTTTACCCCCTCCTGCTTACTATGTGCTTACTTTTGGAGGTCTGGACTATGCCGAAACTGACGAAAACAAAGGTCGATACCGAGCGATCCGGCGACAAAGAGCGCTTCGTTTGGGATTCTGAGGTCAAGGGATTCGGGCTAAAGATATTCCCTACCGGCGCTAAGACATTCGTTTTTCAATACCGCACACCTGAGGGCAAATCGCGCCGCCTTACCATTGGCAAATATTCCGACACACTCACCGCAGACCAGGCGCGCAAACTCGCAAAGGATAAGGCGCACGAAGTCCACGCCGGTCGCGACCCGATGGGCGAGAAGCAGGCGCGCCGAAACGCCTTAACCGTGGGCGAACTGCTCGACCTGTACGTTAAATCTGAAGCGTTCACCGGCAACGCGCAGACAACGCAGGCAACCGACCGCGGGCGCATCGACCGACACTTGCGCCCATTGCTCGGCAAAGAATTTGCGGACACGCTGACCGCCGACAGGGTTATGAAGGCGCACCGAGCTATTAAAGACGGCAAGACGGCCGCAAGGATCAAGACGAAGGCCCGCGGGCTTGCCAAGGTGACGGGCGGCGAAGGGACGGCGAATAAGTCCGTTCTGCTGCTATCGGCCGCCTATTCCTGGGCGATGAAGAACGGCTACGCCAAAAACAACCCGGCGAGCAAAATGAAATTTGGAAGCAGCGGCATTCGAGACACGATCATTGACGATGCGAAAGACTACGGCCGCCTATTCGCTACCCTGCAAAAAATGGAGAACGAAAAACGCATACGGCCCGCTGCCGCCGATGCAATCAGGTTCATTGCGCTGACCGGCGCGCGGCGCGGCGAAGCGGCAGGACTGCGCTGGCGATGGGTGGATCTGAAAAGCGGATTGATTACGCTCCCACCGAAGGCGCACAAGGCCGGCCACAGAACGGGAAAACCGCGAATCATCGCCCTACCCGCCGAGGCGCAAGCGATCATTGCGCGACAACCCACGGGCGAACTTGACGCCTATGTGTTCCGCCCCTCCAAGGGCGCCGGACCGCTATCACTCGGAAAGATATGGCCGGAAGTGCGCACCGAGGCAAAACTACCGGCGGCCCTGGGTTTGCATGGCCTGCGGCACAGCATCGGAACCCACTTAGCAATGGCGGGCGCGTCGGCCGTTGAGCTTATGGAAACGCTCGGGCATAGACAGATCACGACAACGCTGCGCTATATTCATTTCGCAGAGCAAGCCCGTAGCACACTAGCGGAGCGCGCCGCGTCCGTTGCGATGGCCGGATTTAACGGCCAGACGAAAAAAGCGACAGTAACGAAGCTGCGCCGCAAGGGGGCGAAATGAGCACCAAGGCGAAGCGCAGCTCGATGTTTTTGTACCCCATCGAACTTGAAACGCCACCGGATGCTGACCGACTCAAGAAAATGATTGCCGCGTGCGCGTCCGGCAATGAGATTGACGCTTCAATGCGAAGGGAAATAGTAAGCGCGCTCAAAAGCGTTATGGTCAGGCAGCGCAACGACGAATTGCGCGGCGCTAAAGGGAGAGCGATTGCTATGTCAACATTCGAGGCCGCAAGCTTGGCAAAGGAATTGCTCGACCAACACGGCGTCACTTCAATAAAGTCCGCAACGCGCGCCGCGTGTGAATCAGCGAACGCTCGACTTAATGCCGGACTCACACTAGCCGCCGTGGAGCGCACATATCGGAAGTTAGACAGCGATGGCGCAATGACGATAGGCAAAGGCGCTAAAAGACAAAAAATCGTAATGGTCCTAGTCAATCAGGCGGCCGTGGCCGATGCGCTGGCGCGAGTTCCGCGATCCGCTCGCAGCGGAAACAAATAGAGGGGCTTTGTTTCCGTTTTTCCCGTTTAGAATCAATCGCTTACTATGTATGGCCGTGTTATCCTAAAGGCTGGATTGGTCAACTTAGTGAGGGATTATGGATACCGCGACTTTCCTGGATCGACGCGAGGCGGCAGAACACCTGACCGCGCGCGGCTTGCGCGTTTCAAAAAGCACACTGCAAAAATGGGCGACCACCGGCGGCGGCCCGGCCTATCGTCGATTCGGTCTGCGCGCCGTTTATACGCGATCCGATCTGGACGCATGGGCCGAGGCGAAGCTGACCGCGCCGCGCTGCTCGACCGCCAAAGCCGCGTGAGGCGCGGCCATGACACCAGAAAAAGAAACGGGCCGCTGGCAGGCGACCCGGGAAACTACACTCAAATCGAATCATACGCCCCGCCCAAAAAAGTGGCAACGGGTATTGCGCGCTTTTTTGACCGGCCGCACTCTAAACCGCTTCGAGGCGGCAACGGATTTGCAAGACTGGTGTTTGCATTCGACGGTCTCAGGATTGCAGCGGCGCAACTTGGTTATCCATCGCCGCGGCGAGTCGGTCCCCGGCGCATTCGGCCCGGTCTATTGCTGCCGGTACGCGCTCGCGCCAGAGTCATTTGAAAAAGCCCGCGAGCTGCTCAGGATAGCCCCCAGGAGCGACTGCACGCCGGAGGGCTGTTAGGTGGCCAATGGGCGCGGAAGCGCGCGCCATGCCGACTTCATAGGCGTACCGCGAGGTCTCGCCCGGTCTCGCGCATTCATCGACACGCCGCCACTCGGGCGCGCGCTCTACTTCGATCTGCGCCGGCAATACAACGGCCACAACAATGGACAGATTGCCGCAGTGCTGGAAGGCACAGAAGACCGCCCCGGGCTTGCAGCCTATGGATGGCCGGCCCGGAGCGTATTTAAGTACCTCAAGGTGCTGCTCGATCACGGCCTGATTGAGCGAACGCGGCAGGGCGGCATCGGCGCACTTAGCAAAACCTGCTCGCTGTATGCCTTCACCGACTTGCCCGTAGTGGCGAACAAGGAAAAGGGCATCGCCGGGTCGCAGGCATCGCTGGCATATCTCAACTTTACCCCGAAGGAACGGGTACAGCGGACACGGCAAAAACAAACGCAAGGTGCATGCGGTGCATATATAGCTGCACGCGGTGCAGGTACACAACTGCACGCGATGCCGAGTGACCGCCTCACAACTGCACGCGATGCAGCTTGCGATTTACCGGTAAACGAAGCTCAACCCAATGATGCGGCTACGATTTGCGGCAATTCGGACACGGATAGCGCCAATCCGCCCAAAGCTGCACGCGGTGCAGACCCTTATAACCTTAGCCAGAGGCAGGCGCGGTAATGGACCTTGACCGCATGTCCGACCTCACGATAAGCCCACTGGCAAACGGCGGCATGGAACTATCGCAGCAGACCGGACTGGACGATCCCGATGTAATCGAACTCCACCCCTGCCAGCTGCGTTGGATTGCCGAGTGCGCCGGCCTACTGCCCGCCCCCGACCCTGCGCTACTCGACCGCCTTCATGCGCGCCACACCGCCCGGATTCACGCCCTGAGGGACAGAATCGGCACTATCCGCGAACTCTACCTAGACGAAATCCTTGATCGGTGCGGCGCTGGCGTCGAAATCTCGTTAGAACTGCTGGCGATTTCGGACCTTGCCGGCGATCTGGTGGACGACCTTGGCACGGCGCCGCGCGCCGCCTCAGTCACGAAAAATAGTAACGGAAATTCGGCGGCAATTTCCGTGACACCGACAAAGCGCGGACGGCCCGCAACTGGAAACGCGTTGACCGATGCCGAGCGCCAAGCCAAGCGCCGCGCGAAGCAAACCGAATTGCCCATCAACCACGAAAAGGAAGCGCCATGTCTGATTTGAGCAAACCGACCGCCGACGACCTGAACGATCTAGGTTTTTGCCTTGGCCAAGCCTTCACCTGGCTTTCACGCTGCCGGCACATCGGCACAAAGGGAATGGAGGCCGAAGATCCCGATGCCGTCGAACGCATGAACCTCGCGATAGCAAACGGCGTCGCCAGAATTTACGCGCACATTGACCTGATCGGCCATACGGCGGAATTCGTGCTGAACCTGGACGATGGCCCGGATGGTGCGCGCGAAATTCCGCTGTTCTCGCAGGGCTTCGTGCCTCCGGAGACCCGGCAATGAGTAAACGCAAGGTTCGAAACGCCATTATGCGCAGCGCAAATTTTCTGGCGCCAGCTCGGATTAGGTTCGGCAATCCGGCGCTGCGCGGCGCGCACGAAAAGAGAATGGCCGATTTAGCGATTCGCCTTCAGCAAAGCAAGGAAAAACATCATGGTCACTGAAAACACCGACTCACCCCTGAAGCGTCTAATCGAGGCCGGCAACGACCTGATCGCCGAAGGCATGGCCGCGCTCAAGCACGACAACCCGGACGGGCACGCGGCCGCGCTCGCCTTCGACAAACCCGGAACGCTACATCGCCTCTTTATTGATTCGCTCGGCGACGAAACGACTATCGACTTTGTTTTGTACGACAAAGACGGCGAAATGCTGCGAGTGTTGCAGTTTTGCGCCAAGCGCATCAATCCGCTGCGGCATTGACATGAAAGGCTATTTATGATAATCTCGACCCGTGTGCTGCGAGACGTAGCATACACCCTACCTAGATTTGCGAGACGCAACATCCTTGGAAGGTCACGGCGCCCCAGTGCGGGCGGTGGACTTTTTTATGGAGCTCTCGCATGATCGAAACCAAACATTCCCCGGTATTTGAATTCAAACTGGCCGGCACCGAGCCGTCCGGCATTTTCAAGGGCTACGCCTCCACCTGGGGCGGACCGCCTGACAGCTACGGCGACATAATCGCGGCCGGCGCATTTTCCGAATCGCTAAAGCATTTCCAAGCAATCAATAGCGCGCCCGCCCTGCTATGGGCGCATGACACGTACGAACCTATTGGCACCTGGAAAGCACTTACGGAAGATCGGCACGGACTGGCCGTCGAAGGCAAGCTAACCCTCGCCACGAAGCGCGGCGCAGATGCGCACGCCCTGATGAAGGACGGCGCGTTGGGTTTAAGCATCGGCTACCGAGTGAACCCAGGCGGCGAAAGCTATCAGGGATCAAATCGAGTTTTGAAAAGCATCCAACTTTTTGAAATCAGTTGCGTCTCAATACCCGCAAATCCTTTGGCGCGCGTGACTAGCGTCAAGTCGGCCGCATTCCTGCGACCGGAGAACATTAGAGACTTCGAAGCCGCGTTACGAGACGCATGCGGCTTTTCACACCGCGAGGCAAAGCGTATCGCCTCGGCGGGCTGGACCGCCCTGTTGCGTCGAGACGATGCCAGCGACGAAATCGCGGCCTTACTCAGTAAAGCCGCCCAAGATTTTCAAATTCAATAAGGAAACATCATGGAACACGAAGACATCAAAGCAGCGCTCGACGGATTCAGGGGCACAGTCCTGAGCCGCGTCGGCGACATCGAACTGCAAGTAAAAGGCCTCGGCAAGCAGTTTACCGAGATTGAAAAGAAAGCCGGACGCCCGATGCTTGGCAGGGACGGCGAAATGTCGGCCGATAAAGCCGAGTACAAAAAGGCTTTCAACGACTACCTGCGCAAGGGTGACGCCCGCGGCATCGAATCGCTGCAACAAAAGGCGATGCAAACGAATAGCGACCCGGACGGCGGCTATTTAATCGAAGCGGAAATGGACGCCGTGATTGACCGTATCGCGCCGACCGTTTCGGCCATGTACCGGCTCGCGCGTAACGTGACCATTTCGACGCAGAAATGGGAAAAGCTCATGAAGACGGCCGGTATGCAGATGCGGCGCGTCGCCAACGGCGCAACGGGCGGCGAAACGACTGAGCCCAAATTCGCGCAGATCCAAATCGAGGTCTTCCCCTCCGAAGTCGAACCCTGGGTACACAATGAAACGCTGCAAGACGCTTTCATTGACCTGGAAGCCGACCTCGGGGCGGAAGCCGGGATAGCGTTTGCCGAAGGCGCGGGCGCGGAATTCATCACCGGCAACGGTGTAGGGAAAGCAATGGGAATTTTGTCCTATCCCATTGTTGCGAATGCCTCCTACGCCTGGGGCAAAGTCGGCTACGTGGTTTCCGGCAAATCCGGCGCATTCGCTTCTGTGGCGCCGGCCGACAAGCTGATCAATCTGACCACGGCGATTAAGCCGCAGTATCGCGCCGGTGCGTCTTTCCTGATGAATGACGCGACGCTTGCGGTATGCCGCCAGATGAAAGACGGCAGCGGGCAATACTACCTGTGGCAAAGCGACGCGACTCGGCCTTTTGGTGGCACGCTGCTAGGTTTTCCCGTAGAGATTGACAACAACATGCCGGATATGTCGGCAGGTTCGTACTCTGTCGCATTCGGCAACTTCGAGCGCGGCTATGCCATCGTCAACCGGAAAGGCTCGACCCTGATCCGCGACAACGTTACCTCCAAGGGCATCACGAAGTTTAACTTCCGCAGGCGCTTTGGCGGCGGCATCTACAACTTCGAGGCAATTCGCCTGCTTCGCATGGCGACGAGCTGATCCATGGGCAAACCCCTAGCCTGCCGGGGCGCGCAAGCGATAGGCAGGTACACGCGCATTAGTCGGCTAGTGGCGCAACTTCCAAAAGAACCCCGACAGCCGGCGGCATCGCTTCAGACCGATGCGCGGCCGGCGCCCTTAACCTAAAAAGGATCGAACAAATGTACGACCCAAAACACAATAAGCGCGAGGCAATCAAGGCAGAGGCCGAGCGCCGCGGCATCACGGTTACGCGACTTGGGCAGGCGTACTCGCTCAGAGGGCTTGGCGTATCGGTGCTGTGTGCTGACCTAGCTGACCTGAGCGAGACCGATCTAGCGCCGGTAATGCCCAGGACACTCAAGCAGGTTGCGGCATGATTCTTGAAAAAAAATTCTCTGGCACTTTTCAGCGGAAACCGCGCATAGCCCACTGTTTTCATATATCTGTAGTTTTTCCAAAAGGTAAGACGCCATGAGCACCCATCGGGGCCGAAAATCCGCCGCTTCGCTGACGGTTGTCGCGCTCGCGCCCCTTCGGCGGCTTCCAAAGGCGCCGGCTGACCTGAGCAAGGCCGCGGCCGAACTGTGGGACGGCATCGTGCGCAGTCTGCCGGCTGACTTTTTCAGGCCCGGCGACCTGCCGCTACTGCGCGCCTATTGCGTCGCGACCGACCGAAAAGCCCAAGTGGACGCGATGGTAATGGAACAGGGGATTTTATTCGACGGCGAGCCGCATCCTGGCTTGAAAATCAGCCGGGCCGAGGCCGCTTTAATGGCGAGCCTTGCCGTAAAGCTGCGTCTCTGCCAATCCTCGCGCACGCGGGCCGAGAGTGCGGCGCTAAAAGAGGCCAACGCAGGTAAGCGCCCCTGGGATAAGAGCGACCCTGCGGCAAAGTATTTCGCATGAAGCATACGTTACCCGAACAGGTCGCTTTTCTGGCTGACTACCTGAAAAGGAAAGAGCGCCAACGCAACAGCGAGCGCAACGCTACGCGGCGCCAAATTGCCGAGCTTGTAAGCCGCGTTGATGATCTTGAGGCCGCGCTGACCGTGGCGCAGGAACGATTGAACGAACTCGAATGAAACCACATAACCCGCAAAGGAGCATTGCAAAATGCCGCAACTCGTAATTGTCCGAAACCCCTTCGACCGGTCAAAGCGCGACGTACACGATCTGGCCGCGCAAAGCAGCGTCGCCGCCCTTGTCGGCGAATACATACCCGCGGGCGTTGATGTGAATGTCTCCGTCAACGGGCGCATGATCGAGCGCGAAGCCTGGCCGGCTTACGAACTCGCGCCGCGGGATCAAATGGTAATCGTCCCCCGCGTACAGGGCGGGGATAACGCCCTCATCGGCGCCGTGCTGATGATCGGCCTATCTATTGTGGCGCCCGGTATCGGCACCGCGATTGCTGGATCAATGGTTGAAGCCGGGATGATAACCGCCAGCTCGGCCGCGATGTGGGGAACCATCATAGGCGCTGGCGTGGGCGCGCAAGGGCCGCTAGTGGTCTCGAAATCACCGCAAGGGGCGCTCTAATGAGTCTCCTGATCTGCGTCGTAAGGCAGGACCACATAACCTTGTGTGCTGATACCGATGCGACCCGGCCAGATGGTAGTCGCTTCCGCACTTCCAAGCTGCTCACCCTGCCGCACGCGAACGCCGCACTTGCTGGCCGCGGTAACGATGGCTTTCTGTCTGCCGTGTATCTCCATTGCTTGCACTTTGGCGGCACAGACATTGAGGGGATGCAGGCGCAAATGCAAACCGCGCTGATGTCGGTCGCAAGTCAGATCATTGGAAGCGGGATTTCCTACACCGACGAAAAAACAGGGCTAGACGGCGGTCAGGAAATCATCCTGGCTGGCTTTTCACACCGGGAACAGCGACCGATGGCGCGCGTATATCGGGGCAACATTGCCGACGGCATATTCTTGCAGGCTGATATAGGCGCTGATTCCTTCGCCGTCGCGCCCGCGACATGGGACCAGGGGAAGGAAAACGCGCCGCCGCTTGAGACTGTCGCCGATATGGCGCAAGTCGCACGCGCGCAGGTTGCATGGCTGCGCACTGAAAAACCGGGCTGCGCTGCTGGCGGGGATCTGATCGTCGCGCACATCGAACGCGACCGCATGGCCATAACGCGCGAGTGCGCTATATGAAATCATTCGTCCGTTGGCTAACTCTGCGCGCCCTTTCGGACGAACGCGTCAAGGCCGCCCTGCTCGCCGTTATTCGGGAGGATATAGCTCGCGGAGGTTGGCTTTATCGGCAAATATCCGCTTTGCAACAGCGAGGCAATAGTCTCTGATATCTCCCATCGGCTGAGTCCATACGTCGCGCAATGGGACATCCACGGTCATCGCAAAATGTCTGAGCGTCGGATCGATGCTCCCAACGACTACGGTTACTTCGCCATAGGGATAATGGTCGATTTGAGCGACGCGATTAAAAAAATATTTAATTTCTAGTGGACCGGGGTTTTCGAGATCAATCATGGGGCTCCTTTCGTGAAGGGTGACAGATTGGCGAATCTGCAATCTAGCACGGATGCGGCCAGGCCACTTTCAAGCCGCTTGACAAATCACTACGCCAAAGCGCAGTATTTATCCATGCGCAAGATTATCACTACGGCCGCCGCAGCGAAAAAGCTTGGAGTTACCCAAAGGCACATTCAAGAACTGTGCAATTCGGGGAGAATTCCGCAGGCATCGCGCCTTGGCCGTGATTGGCTGATGCCGGAAGATTTCAAGGTGCTGCCAGTCAAAAGGGGGCGACCGCCGAAAGAGTAAGGACCGCGCCGGCCGGCAGTCGGTAAAGCGGGGCGCCAAGCGGGATAAAGCCGCCGGCACCCCTAACCACGAAGCACCTACAACGGAGGTTCATCATGGCTAAAACGAAGTCTACCAGCAGCACGAAACGCGTGACGATTCCGAGGGCGGATCGCAAGGGTGTGGCAAAGTATAAGCGGCTTGCGATGCTCGCCTATGGGAAGCCCATTAGCGACGAACAGGCCCATCGGCAGCTTCTGGCGCAACGCAAACACACTGCGGCGATGGAAAAGCAAACCGCGGCCGAACTGGTGAAAAAACAGGCGGCGGACAAGCTCGCGCTGCGGGAGCGGGCCATTGACGAACTGTTTCCGGCGCTTCACAAATTGGCGGCCGTGCGTGACCTCCTGCAAAGCGTCGAGGACGGCGAGACTGGCGGGCACCATGCCGAGACGTTTGCGATGTTCGCGCGCCTAGTGCTTACGGAATCCGGCACGCAGATCGAGGATTCACTGGCGCGCCTCGGCTTGATTCAGGGCGACGAAGTCTGCGGACATTTCCTTGAAGACCTACCCAAGAGCATAGACGCGCAGCCCGCAGCCTGACCGCGCGATAAACCGCCGACGAATCGCACAGAGCCGCCTTCGGGCGGCTTTTCTTTTGGCTGGTACTCGCGCACCCGCGCGGCGCGCAATGCGCCCTGGCGTTGATCTGGGCGGCATGGGTACAGGCGTGGGTGATTGTCTGGAAAAGCGCGAAATGGAGACCGCGCATAGCCGCACGCAGAGAATTTTTTCCCATTTGAATTAAATCAAATGAATCGGCAAATCAAATGACGGAGATCGGCCACTGGCACGGGCCGCATCATTGATTTGATTGTTTGCTGAAATCGAGGAAATCAAAACAGAAAAGCCCGCTGAATTCTGGCGGGCCGTCCTGCTTACTATACGCTTACTTTTTTCTAGCCCTTAGCTGCCGATGATCGCTAAGTGCTTGTTTTTTGGGGTGGCTGATGGGGCTCGAACCCACGACAACCGGAATCACAATCCGGGACTCTACCAACTGAGCTACAGCCACCATTGAACTATTCTGGCGTGCCCGGCGGGGATCGAACCCACAACCCCCAGCTTAGAAGGCTGGTGCTCTATCCGATTGAGCTACGGGCACTCCCATCGGCGGGTCACGCACAACGCACCCGCACTAGGCGTAGCAGCGGGGTAATTCACTGGTCGGGGTGGAGAGATTTGAACTCCCGACATCCTGGTCCCAAACCAGGCGCGCTACCAGGCTACGCTACACCCCGAGCGGTCGCGTATGATACTCTGCCGCACTTTCGCGGTCAACGCAAAACACAGTAGCGCCGTATGGCAAAAGATAATAAACTTGCCCGCCGCGTGAAATTCTGATATTAAAGCGCCTGCGTTTTTTTCAACTGAGAGTAGTTTGATATGCCTGCAGAACAAATGTTACACGCCAAAGCCATCCTCCCCTATGCGCCGAAAAAGGGTGAGGAGTACATGAACAAGAAGCAGCTTGCGCATTTCCGCAATATCCTGGAATCGCTCAAGGTCGAGTTGGGGCAGGATATCGATCGCACCGTGCACACGATGCAGGACGAGGCCACGGTATTCGCCGATCCCAACGACCGCGCCAGCCAGGAATCCGACATGGCGCTCGAATTGCGCAACCGCGACCGCGAGCGCAAGCTGATCAAGAAGATAGAAGAGACCATCGCCAAGATCGAGAGCCAGGACTATGGCTATTGCGAAAGCTGCGGCGTCGAGATCGGCCTGAAGCGGCTCGAAGCGCGTCCCACGGCGACGCTGTGCATAGACTGCAAGACGCTGGACGAATTGAGAGAAAAGCAACTCGCCAAGTAGGCGAGTTGTTTTCAGTGAAGACTAACCTGCTGCGCAGCGGCAGCTTATGTCGTAACTAAAAGCAAGAAAACGGCGGCTCGATGCCGCCGTTTCTTATGGCCGGTCCGTGAACGCGACGGCCGGAGGGAAACAAAAAAGGACGCCTAGGCGTCCTTTTTCAATTGTCGCTTGCCGCTACTCAGCTAGGCTGTGCCGCACCGGGCTGCGCTTCGGCTTCCACCGCCTTCATCGACAGGCGCAACCGGCCCTTGTCGTCGGCTTCCAGCACCTTGACCTTCACGATCTGCCCTTCCTTCAGATGGTCAGCGACGGTGGCGACGCGCTGCTGGCTGATCTGGGAAATGTGCAGCAGGCCGTCTTTACCGGGCAGGACGCTCACGATCGCACCGAAGTCGAGCAGCTTGAGCACGGTACCCTCATAGACCTTGCCCACTTCCACGTCGGCTGTAATCGCCTCTATGCGTTTCCTCGCCAGTTCCCCTCCCTCGGAGCTGATACAGGCGATGCTGACCGTGCCGTCGTCTTCGATATCGATCGTCGTGCCGGTTTCCTCGGTCAGCGCGCGGATCACCGCGCCGCCTTTGCCGATCACGTCGCGGATTTTGTCCGGGTTGATCTTGATCTTGATGATGCGCGGCGCAAAGGTGGATATGTCCGAGCGCGACGACGGCAGCACGGCGGTCATCTTCTCCAGAATGACCATGCGGCCCTCGCGCGCCTGCGACAGCGCAACCTGCATGATTTCCTTGGTGATGCCTTCGATCTTGATGTCCATCTGCAGCGCGGTGACGCCGCTATCCGTGCCGGCGACCTTGAAATCCATGTCGCCAAGGTGGTCTTCATCGCCCAGTATGTCGGTGAGCACGGCGAAACGGTTGCCTTCCTTGATCAGGCCCATCGCGATGCCCGCCACGTGCGCCTTCATCGGCACCCCCGCGTCCATCAGCGCCAGGCTGCCGCCGCACACCGACGCCATCGAGCTCGAACCATTGGACTCGGTGATCTCGGACACCACGCGCATGCTGTAGCCGAATTCCTCCACCGAGGGCAAGGTCGCGAGCAACGCCCGCTTGGCGAGGCGTCCGTGGCCGATCTCGCGCCGCTTGGGCGTGCCAACCCGGCCGGTTTCGCCGGTTGCATACGGGGGAAAGTTGTAATGCAGCATGAAGCGGTCTTTGTACTCGCCCATCAGCGCATCGATGATCTGCGAATCGCGGGCGGTTCCGAGCGTCGCAACCACGATGGCCTGGGTTTCGCCGCGGGTAAACAGCGCCGATCCATGGGTCCGCGGCAGCACGCCGAGGCGGATGGTGATCGGGCGCACGGTGCGCGTATCGCGGCCGTCGATTCTGGGCTCGCCGTCCAGGATCTGGTTGCGCACGATTTTCGATTCCAGCGCGAAACAGATTTCCTTGGCCGCATTCGCATCGGGGCCGCCTTCGGCACCGACACCGATCTCGTTAAACACGCGCTTCCAGATGGCGTCGATGGCCTGCGAACGTGCCTGCTTTTCCTTGACCTCGAACGCGGCGCGCAACTCTGCCTCAGCCAGCGAGGCGACGCGCGCGGTGAGGGTCTCGTCCTTGGCCGGGGGCTGCCAGTCCCACGCCGGTTTGGCGGCGGTATCGGCAAGCTCGTTGATCGCCGTGATCGCGGCCTGCATCTGCTCATGGCCGAACATCACCGCGCCGAGCATGACTTCCTCGGACAACTCCTGCGCTTCCGACTCCACCATGAGCACCGCATGCTCCGTGCCGGCTACCACCAGGTTGAGCTTGGAGTCTTTGAGCTGGGTCGCGGTCGGGTTGAGGATGTACTGTCCGTTGGCGTAACCGACGCGCGCTGCGCCGATCGGACCGTTAAACGGAATCCCGGACAAAACCAGCGCGGCGGATACGCCGATCAGCGCGGCAATGTCCGGATCGACTTCCGGATTGACCGACATGACGGTCGCCACGACCTGAACCTCGTTGTAAAACCCGTCCGGAAACAGCGGCCGGATCGGGCGGTCGATCAGGCGTGAGGTGAGAACCTCTTTCTCGGAAGGCCGGCCTTCGCGTTTGAAAAACCCGCCGGGGATTTTGCCTGCGGCGTAGGTCTTCTCGATGTAATCAACCGTGAGCGGGAAAAAATCCTGCCCGGACTTGGCGTGCTTGGAGCCCACCACGCTGCACAGCACGACCGTGTCGTCCATGCTGACCAGGACGGCACCGCCGGCCTGGCGCGCGATTTCGCCCGTTTCCAGACTTACTTGATGGGCGCCGTAGGTAAAAGTTTTTTTGATCGGATTCAAGGCATTGTCCTTTGCAAGGGGCGCGCGACGCGCCGGCGGTCAGATAAGGGAACGGGCTGCTGCTCGAACAGTGATCGAGCCCGCGTAAAAGCAAAACGCCCGTCAGGTTGGCGACGGGCGTCGAGGTTACTTGCGCAGGCCCAGCCGCTCGATCAGGCTGCGGTAGGTATCCGCATTCTTGCGCTTCAGATAGTCCAGCAGCTTGCGCCGCTGGCTGACCATTCTCAGCAGTCCGCGACGGGAATGGTGATCTTTGACGTGGGCTTTGAAATGGCCGGTGAGTTCGTTGATACGCGTGGTCAGCAGGGCGACCTGCACTTCCGGGGATCCGGTGTCGCCCTTGGCGCGTTGGTAATCGTTCATGACTTGCGCTTTGTGCGCAGTGGTAAATGGCATTCTGATACTCTCCTGGGTCGGGTCGTCGTAGCTGCAGCAAAGGCGCGGATTTTACACCGAAAACGGGTGGTTTTTCAAGGGTTTTCCGCAATTTTCCTGATTTGCATCGGAACTCCGCCGCGCTTAGACCTGGGCGATCACGCGTTTGGGCGCGATTACGCCGTCTGCGCCCTGTTCGCCCACACCGAGCAACGCCCCACCGCTGCCGTAGACACGTACCCGCGGCTGCGGCGGCCCCGCCCAGGGCACCCCCTGGCCTTGCAGGAATCGTGCCTGCTGCGCCGGGTCGAGATGCACTTCAGGCAAGTCCTGCAGCAAGGCATCCAGGGGCAAGAGCAGCGCATCGCGCTCCGCGGCCAGCATGGCCTCCAGACTTTGCAGCGTATGCGCGCAATCCAGGCCGAAACGTCCGACTGCAGTGCGGCGCAGGCCTGCGAGGTGCGCGCCGCAACCGAGCGCCTCGCCGAGGTCGTGCGCAATCGAGCGGATATAAGTGCCTTTGCTGCAGGTTATTGATAGCGCGAGCCGGTCGGCGTCGAACCACTGCAGGACAAGCGCGTGTATCGTCACCTGCCGCGGCGCGCGCTCGATGTCTATGCCCGCGCGCGCGTACGCGTAAAGCGGCTTGCCGGCGTGTTTCAGCGCCGAGTATAGCGGGGGGATTTGCAGGATGTCGCCGCGGAAATGCTCCAGCGCGGCGGCGAGTTGTTGCGCTGTGACGTTGACAGCGCGCGTGGCGGTCACCTCGCCTTCGGCGTCCGCGGTCGCAGTGCTGACTCCGAGCATGATCTCAGCGGCATACGTCTTGTCCGCTTCCAGCAGGTCGGAAGAAAACTTGGTGGCCTCGCCGAACAGCACCGGCAACAAACCGGTGGCAAGCGGGTCCAGGGTGCCGGCGTGCCCTGCCTTGGCCGCCTGATACAGGCGCTTTGCCTGCTGCAAAGCGGCGTTTGAACTCGCGCCCTGCGATTTGTCCAGCATCAGCACGCCGTTCAGGGACCGCTTGATTCGAGTGCCTTGCACTAGTCTCGCGGTTCCTTGCTGTCGGCGACCGCCTCATCGATCAGGCGCGACAACTCGAACCCGCGCTCGACCGATGCGTCGAAGACAAAATGCAGCTGCGGTATCGAATGCAGTTTGATGCGGCGCGCGATCTGGCTGCGCAGGAATCCGCCCGCTTGTTTCAGCCCGGCTTCGGTTTCGGCGCGCTGCTCGGCCGTGCCCATCAGGGTGTAGAACACCTTGGCGTGGGAATAATCGTTGGTCACTTCGACGCCGGTCAGCGTGATCATGGCGACCCGCGGATCTTTCAGCTCGGTGCGTATGATTTCGGCCAGTTCACGCTGGATCTGGTCGGCGACGCGCAGACTGCGGGCTGGCCCTTTAGGACTCATAGCTGCATGAGGGGATCGCGCCCCGCATGCTCCTCTTAATCAGCCGGTCACAAAAACGATTTCGCAGCGGGTTATTCGACATTCGGCAATCTCCTGCCCGGGCAGGTCGGTGTTGCCTGCCTGCGGGCCCTATAGCGTCCTTGCGACTTCCAGCACTTCGTACGCTTCGAGCTGGTCGCCTTCTTTGATATCGTTGTAGTTCTTCAGCGACAGGCCGCACTCGAAACCGGCCTTCACTTCGCGCACGTCGTCCTTGAAGCGTTTGAGGGTGTCGAGTTCGCCGTCGAACAGCACCACGTTGTCGCGCAGCAGGCGCACGCGCGCGCCGCGCTTGATCAGACCTTCGAGCACCATGCAACCTGCGACTGTGCCCACCTTGGAGATCTTGTAGATCTGGCGTATCTGCACCAAACCGAGAATGCTTTCCTTCTTCTCCGGCGTAAGCATGCCGGAAAGCGCGGCTTTCACCTCGTCCACGGCGTCGTAGATGATGTTGTAGTAGCGGATGTCGATGCCCTGCGACTCGGCCAGCCTTCTTGCCGCCACGTCGGCGCGGGTATTGAAGCCGATGACCACCGACTTGGACGCGAGCGCGAGGTTGATGTCGGACTCGGTGATGGCACCGACGCCGCTGTGCACCACGCTCACTTTGACCTCTTCGTTGGACAGGCGCGACAAGGCATGCGCCAGCGCCTCGCGCGAACCCTGCACGTCGGCCTTGATCAGCAGAGCCAGGGTCTTTACGCCGCCCTCGCCCATATGCTCGAACATGTTTTCGAGTTTTGCCGCCTGCTGCTTGGCCAGTTTGACCTCGCGGAACTTGCCCTGGCGGAACAGCGCGATTTCACGCGCCTTGCGCTCGTCCGCCAGCGCCACCGCTTCTTCACCGGCCAGCGGCACATCCGACAGACCCTGGATTTCCACCGGGATCGACGGTCCCGCCTGCTCCACCGGCGCACCCGTCTCGTCCAGCATCGCCCGCACGCGCCCGAAGACCGAACCCGCGAGCAGCACATCACCCCGGCGCAGCGTTCCCGATTGCACCAGGATGGTCGCGACCGGCCCTTTGCCACGGTCCAGACGCGCTTCGATCACCAGGCCCTTGGCCGGCGCATCCACGGCTGCCTTCAGCTCCAGCACTTCGGCCTGCAGCAACACCTGTTCGAGCAAGTTGTCTATGCCCACCCCGGTCTTCGCCGACACCTGCACGAAAGGCGATTCGCCGCCGTATTCCTCGGGCACCACGCCTTGCGCCACCAGTTCCTGCTTGACGCGTTCAAGATTGGCATCCGGCTTGTCGATCTTGTTGATCGCCACCACCAGCGGCACGTTGGCCGCCTTGGCGTGGGCGATGGCCTCGATGGTTTGGGGCATGACGCCGTCGTCCGCGGCGACTACCAGAATCACGATATCGGTCGCTTTCGCTCCACGCGCACGCATCGCGGTGAAGGCCTCGTGGCCTGGGGTGTCCAGGAAGGTCACCATGCCACGCGGCGTCTGCACGTGATACGCGCCGATATGCTGGGTGATGCCGCCCGCCTCGCCCGAAGCGACGCGTGTGCGGCGAATATAGTCCAGCAGCGAGGTCTTGCCGTGATCGACGTGGCCCATCACGGTTACGACCGGCGCGCGCGCGAGCAATTCGTGCACGGCCTCGTGCGCCTGAGGTTCTTCGCTCAGAAAGGTGTCCGGCTCATCCAGCTTCGCCGCCTTGGCGATGTGCCCCATGTCCTCCACCACGATCATCGCGGTTTCCTGGTCGAGCACCTGGTTGATGGTGACCATGCTGCCGAGCTTGATCAGCGTCTTGATCACCGCCGCCGCTTTCACCGACATTTTGTGCGCGAGATCGGCAACGGTGATGGTCTCCGGCACCATGATTTCCCGCACCACCGGCTCCGTCGGGGCCGCAAATATCTGCGCCGACTCCGCCTGGGACGAGGATTTGTGGCGCGCCCCTTTGGGCGTGTGCCAGCCGGAAGCGCCGCCGACGTCGCCGCGGGTCTTGATGGTGCGCCGCTTGGCGCTTTCATCCTTCCAAATGGTCGTCGTTTTCTTCTTCGGGCTTTTCTTGTCGCCCTTCGCCGCATCGTCGACCTTGGGCTTGTGCAGCGTGCCGTCGGTAGCCACCGCCGCGGCCGGTTCCGCGCCCGGCTTCGCCGGCGCCTGGGCCTGTTTCTCTTCGGCCTCGCGCGCCTCCGCAAGTTTTTTCTCGCGCCCCTGCTTCTCGCGCAGTTCCTCCGACTGGCGCGCCATCAGCGCAGACTGGCGTTTCTGCTCCTGCGCGCGCAACTCGAGTTGCTGCGCATCCACCACCGACGGTCGCACGGTCGACGGTCGCACGGTCGACGGCCGAACGGTCGACGGCTGAACGGAGGGCGCCTCAACGGGCGCTTGCTCGACAACCGGCACCGGCATTTCCTCGACCACCACCGGCTCGACCACCGGCTCGACCACCGCCTCGACCACCGCCGCTGGCACTTCGGTCGGGACCTCCGCGGCGGCGTCGCGTTTGACGAACACGCGCTTTTTCTTGACCTCGACCTGGATGGTGCGGGACTTGCCGGTCGAATCCGATTTCTTGATCTCGGAAGTCTGCTTGCGCACCAGCGTGATCTTGCTCTTGCCCTCGGCCGCGCCGTGCACTTTGCGCAGATATTCGAGCAGTCTCGTTTTGTCCTGCTCGCTCAGCGTGTCCTCGGCCTGCTGCTTGTGCACGCCAGCGGCCTTGAGTTGCTCGAGCAGCACCGAAGGCTGGACTTTAAGCTCCCCGGCAAATTGTGTAACGCTAGTTTGCGCCATACCGGTCCCCTACTTCCCTTCCTCTTCTGCGAACCAATGCTCGCGCGCTTTCATGATCAAGGCCTTGGCGCGCTCGGCGTCGATCGAACAGATCTCGATCAGATCGTCCGTCGCCAAATCGGCCAGGTCGTCACGGGTCTTGATGCCGGATTCCGCAAGCTTGGCCGCAAGATGGCTGTCCATCCCATCCAGCCCCAGCAACTCAGGATCCACACCTTCGACCTGCTCTTCGCTCGCGATTTCCTGCACCAGCAGGGCATTGCGCGCGCGACTCCTCAATTCGTTGACCGTATTCTCGTCGAACGCTTCAATTTCCATCATTTCATTGATCGGCACGTACGCAACCTCTTCGAGCGACGAAAAACCTTCCTGGATCAGGATGTCGGCCACTTCCTCGTCGACATCGAGCTTTTCGATGAACGTACTGCGGATGCCGGCGCTCTCTTCCTGGTGCTTCTTCGCCGATTCCTCTTCGCTCATCAGGTTGATGGTCCAGCCGGTAAGCTCTGACGCGAGCCGCACGTTCTGCCCGCTGCGGCCGATGGCGATGGCGAGGTTGGCTTCGTCCACCACCACATCCATGCTGTGCTTCTCTTCGTCGACCAGGATGCTGGACACGTCTGCAGGCGCCAGCGCGCCGATGACGAATTGCGCCGGATCGGCCGACCAGAGCACGATGTCGACGCGCTCGCCGCCGAGTTCGCCCGTCACCGCCTGCACGCGCGAGCCACGCATGCCGACGCAGGTACCGATCGGATCGATGCGCTTGTCGTTGGTGAATACTGCGATCTTGGCGCGCACGCCGGGATCGCGCGCCGCCGACTTGATCTCGAGCAGGTTTTCCTCGATCTCGGGAACTTCCAGGCGGAACAATTCGATGATGAATTCCGGCGCCGTGCGCGACAGCACCAGCTGCGGACCGCGGATGTTGCGGTCGATCCGCAACAGCAGGGCGCGCACGCGGTCGCCCACGCGCAGGTTCTCTTTCGGAATCATCTGGTCGCGCGGCAGCACGGCCTCGATGCGGCCGGACTCGATCACGGCGTTGCCGCGCTCGATGCGCTTCACCGTGCCGGTCACCAGTTTCTCGCCGCGGCCGAGGAAGTCCTGCAGGATCTGCTCGCGCTCGGCGTCGCGTATCTTCTGCAAGATCACCTGCTTGGCCGCCTGCGCGCCGATACGGCCGAATTCGATCGGCTCCAGCGGCTCCTCGATGAATTCCTCGAGTTGGATGTCGGCGTGCTGCTTGAGCGCCTCCGACAGCGGGATCTGCTGCGGCGGGTTTTCCACCGCCTCGTCGGCCACGACCTGCCAACGGCGGAAAGACTCGAAATCCCCGGTTTCGCGGTCGACCGCGACGCGCACGTCGGCATCGTCGCTGAAGCGTTTCTTGGTGGCCGAGGCGAGCGCCATTTCCAGCGCGACAAAGACCACGTCCTTGTTGACGTTCTTCTCCCGCGCCAAAGCGTCCACCAGCAACAAAATCTCACGGCTCATTTAGAGCACCTCCAACTTCAAAATTCAATCTTCGGCACCAGTCGCGCCTTGTCGATATTGGCGAGTTCCAGACTCACCGTACCGCCCTCAATTTCCAGTTCCAGCTTGCCCTCGGCCACCGCGCGCATCACCCCGGTGAAATTGCGCCGCCCGGCAACCGGCACCCGCAGCGTCAAGCGCGCCTGCTCCCCGGCAAAACGCGCAAAATCGGACGCCTTCTTTAACGGCCGGTCCAGCCCCGGCGATGACACTTCCAGCCGGTCGTAATCGATATCCTCGACTTCCAGCACCCGCGCCAGCTGATTGCTCACCCTGGCGCAGTCATCCACCGTAATTCCGGCCGCCACCGCGCCCTGTGGGCCCGCCGCCGGCCGGTCAATGAAAACCCGCAGCATCTTGCCGCGATTGGACAATTCCAGGTCGACCAGCTCGTAACCGAGCCCGACCACGGTCGTTTCCAGCAATCCTTGCAGTTCCATAGCCACAAATAAAAAATGGGCTGACCGCCCATCCCGCTGACCACATTCAACAGACTTGAAATTGTAGCAGAAAAATGCGCCAGGAACAATCCGATTTGTCTTTGGCGATGAGATGTTTAGGCGCCGTTTCCGAATTTCTGGAACGGCGCCCGAATCCGGGGAGCACGATGGCGGGGGAAGATCGCCTCGTGGCGTCCCCAGCGGTTGGGACAGGAACGCTAGATCGCTGCTACCGCGTATCAGCCGCGCCGGCGCGATCGGTTCGGCTTGGACGGCGCGGCGCGCGCGGCATTCCCGGCGGCGGATTTGGGCGCCGCGGACGGGCTCTGAAATTCCAATGCGGCCAGCAGCCGGGCAATTTCGGCCTCGTCCAACTCGCGCGTCTGGCCGCGCTTCAGATGCGACGGCAGGTCAATCGGGCCGAACCGCACGCGCATCAACCGGCTCACCATCACGTTCAGGGCTTCGAACAGCCGCCGCACCTCGCGATTGCGCCCTTCGGAGAGCACCACGTTGTACCAATGGTTGCTGCCCTGCCCGCCCACGTCGACGATGCTGTCCAGATGCGCCGCGCCGTCCTCCAGCTGCACGCCGGTGCGCAAGGCCTGCATCTGCTCCTCGCTCAGTTCGCCGAGCACGCGCACGGCGTACTCACGCTCGATTCGATGGCTAGGATGCATCAGCCGGTTGGCGAGTTCGCCCGAAGTGGTAAACACCAGGAGGCCGCTGGTATTGAAATCCAGCCGCCCCACCGCGATCCATTTGGCGCCGCGCAGGCGCGGCAATTTCTCGAACACCGATGGTCGGCCGTCCGGGTCGTCCCGGCTGACGATTTCGCCCGTGGGCTTGTGATACAGCAGCACGCGCATCGCTGCGCCGCTCTTCAGGCGCACCGGCCGGCCGTCCACCTGCAGCCGGTCGCCGGCGCTGACGCGCGTCCCGACGACTGCGGTCTCGCCATTGACGCTGACCCTGCCGGCGGCGATCCATTGCTCCATTTCTCGGCGCGAGCCGAGACCGGCGCCTGCGAGCACCTTGTGCAGCTTGTCCGACTCCGCGGGCGCGCTAGTCGGCTGCGGCGGCCGGGGCCGCAGTTTCTGCGGCTGCGCTCGGCTGTTCGCTGGGGGGTGTTTGCGGGACAAGGTCTAGTGTGCTGCTTATCTGTTCAAGCGGTGGCAATTCCTGCAGGGAACGCAGGCCCAGGTCATCGAGAAAAATCTTGGTCGTCGCATACAGCGCCGGGCGGCCCGGTACGTCGCGAAAACCCACTGTGTCGATCCAGCCGCGCGCCTCCAGGCTCTTGATCACGTTGGTCGACACGGTCACGCCGCGGATGTCCTCGATATCGCCGCGCGTCACCGGCTGGCGGTAGGCGATGATGGCGAGCGTCTCCATCACCGCGCGCGAATAGCGCGGCGGCTTGTCGTGGGTAAGCCGCTCCAGATACTGCTGGAACTCGGGGCGGGTCTGAAAGCGCCAGCCGCTCGCCAGGTTGACCAGTTCCACACCCCGGCCCTCCCAGCCCTCGCGCAGTTCGTCGAGCAGGCGCCGCAGGGTATCGGCGCCGATGTCGTCCTCGAACAGACGCCTCAAATCGACGAGCGTGAGCGGCTCCTGCGCGGCGAGCAGCGCGGCCTCGAGAACGGTCTTGGCTTCATTCGGATTCAGCATGGGCAAGCTTCACATAGATGGGAGCGTAGGGCTCAGACTGGGTCACTTCGATCAGGCTCTCGCGCACCAATTCGAGCACCGCGAGAAAACTCACCACCACCACCGCCACCCCTTTGCTCACGTCGAACAGCGAGGCGAAATTGGCAAACTGGCCGTCGTGCAGGCGGCGCAGGATGGCCGACATGAATTCGCGTACCGACAGCTCCTCGCGCGTCACCTTATGGTGCCGGGTCATGCGCGCGTGCATCAGCAGCGACTGCCACGCCGCGATCAGGTCTTCGGTGCGCACCTGCGGCAGGCGTTGCACCGCCGCCTGCTCGATCCACACCTCGACCGTGAGGAAATCGCGCCCGAGCACCGGCAGCGCATCGAGCTTGTGCGCCGCAAGCTTCATCGCCTCGTATTCCATCAGGCGGCGCACCAGTTCGGCGCGCGGATCCTCTTCCTCCTCGCGCAGCGCGCGCGGGCGCGGCAGCAGCATGCGCGACTTGATTTCCATCAGCAACGCCGCCATCAGCAGATATTCCGCCGCGAGCTCCAGATTGCGCCGGCGCATCAGCTCGACGTATTCCAGATACTGCTCGGTGAGCCGCGCCATCGGGATGTCGAGAATGTCGATATTGGCCTTGCGGATCAGATACAGCAGCAGATCGAGCGGGCCTTCGAAGGTGTCGAGGAACACCTCGAGCGCGTCCGGCGGAATGTACAAATCCGCCGGCATCTCGAGCATGGCCTCGCCGCGCACCGTCGCGACGCGCGCGTCGGCAACGCCCGGCGCGGGTGCGGCAGGAACCAGGGGGGCGTCGTTGGCTGCGGCGGCAGTCACGAGTAAGTCGGTCACGAGTAATTCAATCCCATCGCTTCGCGCACGTCGCGCATGGTCTCGACCGCCAGCGCGCGCGCTTTTTCGCAGCCGTCGGCGATGATGCTTTTCACCAAGGTCGGGTCATCCAGGTAACGCTGGGCACGCTCCCGCATCGGTGCCTGCTCGGCCAGTATCGATTGAATCAGGGGCTGCTTGCACTCCAGACAGCCGATGCCCGCGCTGTTGCAGCCTTGCCGCACCCAGGCGCGGGTGTCCTCGTCCGAATATACCAAATGCAGCTGCCACACCGGGCATTTTTCCGGATCCCCGGGGTCGGTGCGCTTGACCCGCGCCGGATCGGTGGGCATGGTGCGCAGCTTTTTTGTCACCGTGGCCGCATCCTCGCGCAGGCTGATGGCGTTGTTGTAGGACTTGGACATCTTCTGTCCGTCCAGACCCGGCAGCTTGGAGGACTCGGTCAGCAGCGCCTGGGGTTCGGCCAGGATCATGCGTCCGCCGCCCTCCAGATAGCCAAACAGCCTCTCCCGGTCGCCCATGGACAGATTCTGCTGTTCGTTCAGCAGCGCCCGCGCCGCCTGCAGCGCCCCCTCTTCGCCCTGTTCCTGATAACGGGTGCGCAGTTCGTTATACAGCTTGCCTTTCTTGCTGCCGAGTTTCTTCACCGCGGCCTTGGCCTTGTCCTCGAAACCGGTCTCGCGCCCGAACAAATGGTTGAAGCGGCGCGCCACTTCGCGCGTCAGTTCGACGTGGGGCACCTGGTCCTCGCCCACCGGCACCCAGGCGGCGCGGTACATGAGGATGTCCGCGCTTTGCAGCAGCGGGTAGCCGAGGAAGCCATACGTGGCAAGATCGCGGTCGGCCAGTTTTTCCTGCTGGTCCTTGAAACTCGGCACCCGCTCGAGCCAGCCCAGGGGCGTGATCATCGACAACAGGGTATGCAGTTCGGCGTGCTCGGGCACGCGCGACTGGATGAACAGCGTCGCCCGCGCCGGGTCGATGCCGGCGGCGAGCCAGTCGATCACCATGTCCCAGACCGACTCCTCGATCACCTGCGGCGTGTCGTAGTGCGTCGTCAGTGCATGCCAGTCGGCGACGAAGAAAAAGCACGGATACTCGCTTTGCAGCCTGACCCAGTTCTTGAGGGCGCCGTGATAATGGCCCAGGTGCAGGCTCCCGGTGGGGCGCATGCCTGAGACGACGCGTTGCTCGAACATGTGTTTGCGTTCCTAGAGTTGAAAGAGGGCTTCGATCACCTGGATCGACGCCCTCACCATGGGGTTGAGAATCACGCCGAGCAGATTGAAAAACACCAGCATCAGCAAAATCGGGAAGCCATACGGCTCCAGGCGCGAATAACGGTAAGCCAGACGGTTGGGCAGCAGGCTCACCGCGATGCGTCCGCCGTCCAGGGGCAGTATCGGCAGCAGATTGAGCAGCATCAGCACCAGGTTTACCGTGATGCCCGCCTCGGCCATCAGGCTGAGCGGCAGGGTAAACGCGTTCTGCGGCGCGAGCAGCGCGAATTTGAGCGAGCACGCCCACAGCAGGGCCATCACCAAATTGGCGAACGGGCCGGCCGCCGCCACCCACAGCATGTCGCGCTTGGGGTGGCGCAGCCCGGAGAAATTCACCGGCACCGGCTTGGCCCAGCCGAACAGAATGCCGCCGGCGCCGAACAAACTGCTGGTAACCAGGATCAGCAGCGGCACCAGCACCGTGCCGACCGGGTCGATGTGCCGCAGCGGATTCAGGCTGACCCGTCCGAGCACGTAGGCGGTGTTGTCGCCGAAATGCCGCGCCACGAAGCCGTGCGCCGCTTCGTGCAGGGTGATCGCGAAAATCACCGGAAGCGCATAGATGGCGATTTTCTGGACTAGATTGAATTCCATTGACCCGACAATGTAAAAACGATGATTTTATCAGACTCAGGCTCAGGTTCTGCTAACAATCAACGCCCGGGCGCATGCGCCCGGCGCTGACCGCCCCTAAAACCCGAACGGTTCCGAACTTCCCCTGCCCTGGCGCAGCAGTTCCGGCGCCGCGCCGGTCAGATCGACCATCGTGGTGGGTTCGATGCCGCAGGAACCCGCGTCCAGTACCAGATCGAGCGCGTGCTCCAGGCGCGCGCGTATCTCCTCGCCGTCGTTGAGCGGCAACGCGTCCCCGGGCAGAATCAGCGTGGCCGAAAGCAAGGGATCGCCCATGGCCGAAAGCAGCGCCTGCGCCACCGGATGATCGGGCACGCGCATGCCTATGGTCTTGCGCCTCGGGTGCAGCAGGCGCCGCGGCACCTCCCGGCTGGCCTGAAGGATAAATGTGTAGCTGCCCGGGGTGAGTTTTTTCAGCAGCCGGTATTGCACGTTGTCCACCTGCGCATAGGTGGCAATTTCCGACAAGTCGCGGCACATCAGCGTCAGGTGGTGTTTGTCGTCGATTTTTCGGATGGTGCGCAGCCGCTGCATCGCATCCTTGTCGCCGATGTGGCAGCCGATCGCATAGCAGGAATCGGTCGGATAGGCGATGACCCCGCCGGCCCGGATGATGGCGGCCGCCTGTGCAATCAGGCGCAGCTGCGGATGGGTCGGATGAACGGTGAAATACTGCGACATTTGAAACCGGTGAGGAAAAGATGGCGGGGCATCGGGTCGGACGGGCCGATGCGCGGGTTACCAATCGTGCCAGACCGGCTTGAGATCGGCAGCCAGATTGGGCAGCTTGCCCAGATCGATGCGGGATTCGCCCGGGCCGTGAAAGTCCGAGCCGCGCGAAGCCAGCAAACCGAATTCACGGGCGAGGATCGCATATTCCAGGTATTGCTCGGTGCTGTGGCTGCTGGTGATCACCTCGATGCCACCGCCGCCGCCGTCCTTGAATGCAGCGAGAAAGGCGCGCATCTCGGTGCGCGTGAGTTTGTAGCGCCCCGGATGCGCGAGCACCGCGACACCCCCGCCGGCCTTGATGCAGGCAAGACCGTCCTCCAGCGTGGCCCATTGGTGCGGAACGTAGCCCGGTTTGCCGCTGACCAGGTAGTGCTGGAACGCGCTTTTCACATCGCTGACGTAGCGCTTTTCCACCAGAAAGCGCGCGAAATGCGTGCGCCCGATCAGATTGGGATTGTCGACGTAGGCGTAGGCGCCCTCCAGACTGCCCGCAATGCCCACGCGCGCGAGGTCCGCGGCCATCAGCTTTGCGCGCTCGGTCCGGCCCTGGCGTATCGCGTGCAGGCCTTGCTGCAAACGAACGTTGCCCGGATCGATGTTCAACCCCACGATATGTATCGTGATGCCGCCCCAGCTGACCGATACTTCGACGCCGTCGATGAAACGCAGACCCAGTTCGGCCGCGCGCGCGCGCGCCTCGCTCAGTCCGGCGATCTCGTCGTGGTCGGTGAGCGCGAGTACGTCGACACCGTTGCCGGCGGCACGCGCCACCAGTTCGGCCGGCGCGAGCAGGCCGTCGGACGCCGTGGAGTGGCAATGCAGGTCGTAGTTGGGCATAGGTTGCATATCACTATCATTTTAACATGCCGCCCGCGCGGGCCCGGGTCACACCTAAGAATCCGATACAAAACGAGAAAGACGGGCTTTCCGCTGGTGCAGGGTTTACCAAAACCGTGCGCGCTACGCGCGCCAACCGAGAAAGCGTGGGGTTTTATCCAAGATCGTCGATGGCATGCGGATGGTTTCATCATCCGCATGCCATCGACGATCCGCACGGACGGATTCATCGTCCGTGCAAGGTCTGGCTAGCTCATTTTGCAACCGGTCCTAAGCGCGGCGTAGAAAAGACTCGATCAACGCGGCCAGCTGCTCCGGCTGGTCGTGATGCAGCATGTGCCCGGCGTCGACGATGGTATGTGCGCTCAACCGGCGAAAACAGGCCTTGCGCGCTTCGTTGTCGCCGGCGTTGATGCGCATGCGCTCCATGGTCTTGGATTCGGCGCCGTCTATCCACAGCACCGGCGCAGACACGTTGCGCCAGCACGCCATGGCCTCCTCCAACTGGTAGGAGACCGGATTGATCAGCTTGTGCGCCGGGTCGCTGGCGAGTTCGACGCGACCCGCCGCGTTTGCGCGGCCCCAGTGCTGCGCCAGATACAGCGCGCGCGCTTCCGGCAAACGCGGATTGCCCGCGCGCATGCGTCCGGCCAGCTCGGCGAAATCGGCATAATCGCGAAAACCCGGCTTGTCCGCGAGCTGGTACATCCACTTGGCGTAGCGCGCCGGCGCCTTGGCCGGCTCGGTTCGGCTCATGCCGAAACCCTCCAAATTGACCAGATACGCCACCCGCTCCGGGCGCACGCCCGCATACATGCCGGCGATATTGCCGCCCATGCTGTGGCCGATCAGCGTCGCCGGCCGATCCGGCTCGAAATGCGCCAGCAGCCGGTCCAGATCTCCCATGTAATCGGGGAACCAGTAGCAATCGGCCGGCCCCCAGGCGGACAGGCCATAGCCGCGCCAGTCAGGCGCAATCACCTGCCAGTCGGCGCGCAGCGCATCGACCAGGAACTGGAACGAGGCCGACACGTCCATCCAGCCGTGCAGCATGAACAGCTTGGGCCGGCCGCTCTCGCCCCAGACACGGCAGTGATAGCGCAGGCCGCGGACGTCGAGAAAGATGGAATGACTGGGTTTCATTTTCGGCCGCCATGATAGCAGGTGACGGCTTCTGCTATGATTCCCGCGGTTTCTTACGGGGGAAAACATGGCTGTCTACTCTCTCGGCGATCGCCGGGTGCAGGTGCAAGGCAAGGACTGGTATATCGCCGACAACGCCACAGTCATCGGCTCGGTGCTGATCGAGGACCAGGCCAGCATCTGGTTCAACGTGGTCATCCGCGGCGACAACGACCAGATCACCATAGGCGAAGGCAGCAATGTGCAGGACAGCGCCGTGTTGCACACCGATGCGGGGATCAAGCTGGTGCTCGGCCGCAAAGTGTCGATCGGGCATATGGTCATGCTGCACGGCTGCAGCGTAGGCGAGGGCAGCCTCGTCGGCATCGGGAGCGTGATCCTCAACAATGCGGTGGTCGGGAAACACAGCCTGATCGGCGCCGGGTCGCTGATTCCGGAGGGCAAGACCATACCCGATGGCGTGCTGGCGCTGGGCGCGCCGGCCAAGGTGGTGCGCGACCTGTCGCAGGCCGAGATCGCCAATCTGCAGAACATCGCCGACGGCTACATTCGCCGCTGCGCAATTTTCAGGCAGCAGCTGCAGCCGCAGCCGCTCTGAACTCCCGCGGCGTCATTCGCTCCGTTCGCGGGATCTTCAATACGGCCGGATGCCAATATCCGCCATTGCGCGCTCCGCGCGCCAACCGTGCTTTCCGTACGGATGAAAAACACATCCGTACGGAAAGCACGGTTATGGATAGAAGCAAAAACAGTCTGGGTCGGTTTTAATTGACGATCGCTGATTGCGTGCGGACGGGGTCATCGTCCGCACGCAATCAGCGATCCGCGCGGACGGGCCGCCGTCCGCGCAAGTTCGAAGGCGATGTTTACTTCGGCGTCAGCCGAATGGCCCCATCCAGCCGGATCGTTTCGCCGTTCAGCATTTCGTTGCCGATGATGTGCAGGGCCAGCGCTGCGTACTCGGCGGGACGGCCGAGGCGGGACGGGAACGGCACGAGTTTGCCCAGCGCATCCTGCACGTCCTTGGGCATGCCCAGCAGCATCGGCGTTTCGAAAATTCCCGGCGCGATGGTCATCACGCGTATGCCCGAGCGCGACAGGTCGCGTGCGATCGGCAGGGTCATGCCCACGATCCCGCCTTTGGACGCCGAATAGGCGGCCTGGCCGATCTGGCCGTCGTAAGCCGCCACCGACGCCGTGTTGACGATCACGCCGCGTTCGCCGGCGGCATTGGGCGCACTCTTGCTCATCGCATCGGCCGCCAGGCGGATCATGTTGAAGGTGCCGATCAGGTTGATGCCGATGACGCGGCTGAAACTGGCGAGCGCATGCGGCCCCTCCTTGCCCACGGTCTTCTCGCCGATGGCGATGCCGGCGCAGTTGATCAGGCCCTGCAGGCCGCCGAAATCCTTCAGCGCCAGCGCGACCGCTGCCTTGCCGTCGGCTTCAGCGGTGACGTCGGTCTTGATGAATCGCGCCTGGCCCAGTTCCTTGGCCAGCGCACTACCGGCGTCGGCGTTGACGTCGGCGATGACGACCTTGCCGCCCGCCTGCGCGATGGCGCGTGCGGTGGCCGCGCCCAGGCCGGATGCGCCGCCGGTGACGATGAAAGTGCTGTTCTTGATTTCCATGTTGAGTCTTCCTAGGTTACGAACAAAGAGTTGGCCGCTTGCATGCGTCGTTGGGACCGAGGCGCGTCGCGCGATTCAATCGGTCGGAAAAGCACCTGCTGCAGGCAAAGCGCACTGGGCAGCGGGTCGCCGCGTGTGGCTGGAGAAACCGGGCGCGCCAGCCGCCTGAATACAGTTCAGTGATCTTCGATGCGAGGCTTGAGTTCTTCGGCCAGTTCGCCGGTGTCCGGATCCACCCATTCGGAGATGCCGATCTCGGCTTCGGCCTGCTCCACGCTTTCTCCCGGCTCGTAGTCCGAGTCGGCGCTGTACTGCATGTCTTCGACCGCCTCGAGCAGCGTCGGAAACGGGCCGGACTCCTTGCCGCTGTCCCTCGATTGCCAATAAAAGCCGTCGGGGCGCTCGACTATCCTCCCCTTATCGATTTCGGGAGGCACTTCCGCTATCACTTTTTTCTTCATAGCAAACCTGAACAATAAAATTCGCCGTGGAAAAACGCGTGTCTGCCACGCACCGGGACCGCACTTCGATTATACGTCCTTGCAAACCATGCGTTTGGCCAGATTCAACGCCACGCCCGCGACTGGCAAGGACAATCCAGCGGCGCCTCAAAACTGATAGCGCCGCAGCCCGCCGTCGACCGGTATCACGGTGCCGGTGATGTATCGCGCCAGCGGCGAAGCGAGAAAACACACCAGCTGCGCGATGTCCTCGGGCTCGCCGTACGCGCCCACCGGAATTTCATGGTCCGCCTGCCACTGGCGGTATTCCGGCGTGTAATTGCGCAGGATCTGCTCGCTCATGATGCGGCCGGGCGGAATCGAATTCACCGTGATGCCCTGCTTGCCCACCTCGCGCGACAGCCCCTTGGCCCAGGAATGCATCGCCGCCTTGGCGCAAAACGCGCCGTTGATGCCCTCGGGCTCGGACTTGCCGGTGATGTTGATAATGCGGCCCCAGTTGCGCGCCATCATCTGCGGCAGCAGTTGATGCGTCAACTGGCGCTGGCGCGTGAAATTGAGCGTGAGCGCCTCGTCCCACTGCGCTTCGCTCGCATCCAATTCGAAGCGCCGGCTGCCGCCGGCATTGTTCACCAGGATTTCGACCGAACCGAGCGCATCCAGCGCCGCGCGCGAAATCGCAGCCGCCGCCTCCGGCAGCATCAGATCGTACTCGATCACTGCCGCAGGCGCGCCGCCGGCAGCGACGATCTCGGCCGCGACTTCTTCCAGCAGCTTCCCGCGCCGCGCGACGATCGCCAGCCGCACCCCCTCGGCCGCCAGCGCCAGCGCAATGGCGCGGCCGATACCGCGGCTCGCACCGGTGACCAGCCCGGTTTTTCCGTCGATCTTGAGATCCATCTGCAGCGTTCCCGTGATGTCGCGCCGGATATGGTATCAGGACAACCCTGCGCTTGCGCGCAGGACGCCGGGCAGGGTTTGACGGATATCAACACCCCGCAACGCCGCATGCGATAGCTTTCAAGCAGCAGAGGAATTCCGCAATTGCCGCACGCGCCCTGCCCGGCGCCGGATCGCTCCGGACTGGACGCCCGGTGCAGACCAAATGATGAGCACCCGACAGAATTCAGCTCCAGAACCCGCAGCCGATATCCGGCCCGGAGATACCCCGCTGGAGCTGCGCTGCGCCGGCGCATGGGTATTGCGCGGCATCGCGCAACTGGAAACCAGGCTCGCAGGTCTGCCCCGCGCCGGGAGCGGGGAAATGACCTTAGACGCGTCGGCGGTATCCGCGATGGACACCTCGGGCGCCTGGCTGCTGCACCGGACGCTGCGCACCCTGCGGCAGGATGGACGCAGCGTACAACTGCGCGGCTTGCGCCCGGAATTCGCCGCCCTGCTGCAACTGATCGCGTCGTGCGAGGTCGCGCGGCCATCCGCCGCAGCGGCCGGTGCGCTCGCGCGGATAGGCCGCCAGGCGTGGCTCAGCCTCGGCAACGCCTTCGGCATGCTTTGCTTTCTCGGTGAAAATTCGCTCGTGCTCCTGCGCCTCGCGGCGCGGCCGGACCGCATACGCTGGCGCGCCGTGGCCTATAACCTGCAAACCACCGGGTTCGAAGCGCTGCCCATCACCGGCCTGTTGTCCTTCCTGATGGGCATCGTGATCGCCTATCAGGGGGCGGAGCAGTTGCGCCAGTTCGGCGCCAATATCTACGTGGCCGACCTCGTGGGGCTGGCGATGGTGCGCGAACTCTCGCCCATGCTCACCGCCATCATCGTCGCCGGGCGCTCGGGCTCGGCCTATGCGGCGCAGATCGGCACGATGAAAGTCACCGAGGAAATCGACGCGCTGCGCACCATAGGCGTGGCACCGCTGGAACTCCTGGTCCTGCCCAAGGTGCTCGCCCTGATCGTGGCGCTGCCGCTGCTCACCGTCTATACGGATGTCATGGGCGTGCTCGGCGGCATGATGATGGCCCGGGCGCAGCTCGACGTCAGTTTCGGCGCGTTCGTCGACCGGCTGGATGAAGCGATCAGCCTGACCTCGTTTCTGATCGGCGTCGGCAAAGCGCCGATCTTTGCCGCGATCATCGCCTTGGTGGGCTGCTATCAGGGATTTCAAGTCGGCGGCAGCGCCGACAGCGTCGGCCGCCAGACCACGGTCAGCGTGGTCCAGTCCGTGTTTCTGGTGATCGTGACCGACGCCTTGTTTTCCATTCTGTTCAGCTGGCTCGACCTGTGAGCGCCGCGATGGCTCCCGCGCTCGAGCGAGACTTGGATGACGTGATCGATATCCGCGGCCTCAACACGCGTTTCGGCGCCGCGGTCGTGCACGAGGACGTGAGCCTGGCGGTGCACCGCGGCGAAATCTTCGCGCTGGTCGGGGCCAGCGGTTGCGGCAAATCGACCTTGTTGCGCGAAACCCTGGTATTGCAGCGCCCAGTGTCGGGCTCGATCCGCGTGTTCGGCCGCGAAGTGGTGGGCATGAACGACGCGGACGCGCTGCCGCTGCGCCGCCGCTGGGGCGTGATGTTCGAGCGCGGCGCGCTGTTCAGCGCGCTCACGGTCAAGGAAAACGTCGGCATGGTGCTGCGCGAGCACACCGCGTTAGGCCTCGTGATGATAGACGAAATCGCTACGCTCAAGATCGCCCTCACCGGCCTGCCGCCGGACGCCGGCGCGAAGTATCCGAGCGAACTCTCCGGCGGCATGCGCAAACGCGCGGCGCTGGCGCGCGCCCTCGCACTCGATCCGGAATTGCTGCTGCTCGACGAACCGACCGCCGGCCTCGACCCTTTGAGCGCCAGCGGCATCGATGAACTGGTGCGCCAGCTGCGCGATGCGCTGGGGCTGACCATCATGATGGTGACCCACGATCTGGACCTGCTGTGGCGGGTGGCGGACCGCGTGGCAGTGCTGGGCGATGGGCACATACTCGGGACCGGCACGATGGCGCAATTGTCCGCGTCCGGGCATCCGCTGATCCGCGAATATTTTTACGGGCCGCGCGGCCGCGCCGCGCGCGAACAGGCATGGAAGAAAAAGTAAATTTCGCCCTGGTCGGCGTGTTCGTGCTCGCGCTCGGCGCCGCGCTGATCGCGGGCGTGCTCTGGCTGTCGAGCGGCGGCGCCTACCGCCGGACCTACGACACCTACCAAACCTATATGAACGAATCGGTTTCCGGTTTGAGCCGCGACGCACCGGTCAGATATCGCGGCGTCGAGGTCGGCCGCGTGCGCAGGATGTCGCTCGCCCCGGCGCATATGGAGCAGGTGCAGCTGACTTTGGACATCGAGCGCGGCACCCCGGTAAAGCAGGACACCGTGGCAGTACTGCGGGTACAGGGGCTGACCGGCATCGCTTACGTCGAACTCTCCGGTGGCAGCAGCGACTCGCCCGACCTGGAAGCGCGCCCGGGCGATGCGTACCCGGTGATCCGCAGCGGGCCGTCGCTGATGGTGCGCCTCGATAGCGCGGTTTCCGCGCTGCTGACGAACGCAAACCGCACCAGCGTAAGCATGAATGCGTTGATGGACGACGACAACCGGCGCGAATTCAAACAGATCCTGGCGGAACTCCAACTGCTGGCGAAAACACTGGCGGCGCGCTCCGCCGCGATCGATTCGGCCATCGCGAACACGGCGCGCACCATGGACAACACCGCGCGCCTCTCCGCTGATCTGCCGCGCCTGGTGGAGCGCATACAGCAGAGCGCGGACCGGTTCGACCGCATGAGCAGCGACGTGGCCCAAGCAGGCACCGGCGCGCGCGCCGACCTGCGCGAGGCCGCCGGCGAGGTCGTGCCGGAAGTGCGCCTGCTCGCTTCCGAGTTGCGCGAAGTCACCGGCTCATTGCGGCGCTTCAGCGAACAATTGGAGCAGAACCCAAGCACCTTGCTGTTTGGCCGACCCGCACCGAAACGCGGGCCCGGGGAATGAATCCGCTTGGCCGGATGCCCGAACGACGCCCGCTTGCACCGCCATCACTGCCCGCAAAGCAAGAACTGGCGCCGACCTTCGGGCAATCTCAGGCGGCAGCGCCGGGCCCGGATTGGGCAAACACGGCTTCCATCTCGCGCCGCACCTTGTACGCGGGCAAGTTTTCGTCCATCGCCACGTCGGCCCAGGTCAGCGATTGCCCTTTTTTCACCGCCCGCACCAGCTTGACCTGGTGCGCGAGCCCCAACGGCAGGCCGCCACAGGCCAGCGATTTCTGCGCTTGGAACAGCTTGCCCCACACGGTGTAGCCGCCTTCGCCATCCAGCATTTCACCCGGTTTGAGGTCGCGCTTGGCGGTGGCGATCACGTCGGCGTTGAAACAGGTGGCGGCGCCGGTCGCCTCGCCGCGCAAACCGACCGAGGCGACCGAGATGCCCAGTTCGAGCCCGATCAAATGCCAGCGCTTGTAGAGACAAGCATAGCGCCCGCTGGGGTCGGTGCGCACCATGTACTCCTTGAAACAGTTGCGGATGTATTCGGTATCGCCCTCGAACACCACGAACACGCCGAAGCGGATATCGTAGGGAATGACGCGCCCGTCCTTTTCCAGCGAGGAGATGACCTCGACCTGGCCTTTCTGGTGCAGCACGCCGCCTTCGGCGATGGGGCGGCAGACAAAAGGAATGTCGTCCACCGAGGCAGGCGGATAGCTGAGGCCGTCGGGCGGGGCGACCAGGCCGGTGGCGTTGCACACGGCAGTGCACTCGATCGATGGCTTGGAGCCGTCGAGGAAGGAATTGAACATCTTCGGGTTGAGCCCGCCTATCCTCGCCTGCTCCGGCGTGAGGCCGTAATTGGCCCAGACCGTCTCCGGCGTGGACTCCGAAAAATGCGGCAGCCACTTGTGGCCGCGACCGGCTGCGACCACCGGAAAGCCCGCGGCCCGCGCCCAGTCGACCAGATCGCAGATCAGCGCCGGCTGATCGCCGTAGGCGAGGCTATAGACCACGCCCGCCGCCTGCGCCTTGCGCGCGAGCAAGGGGCCGCACAAGGCATCGGCCTCGACCGTGACGTTGACCACGTGCTTGCCGTTGGTGAAGGCGGCCAGGCAATGCTCCACCGCCGCGACCGGATTGCCCGTGCATTCGACGATGATGTCGATCCCCGGGTGCGCGACCAGGGCTTCCCAGTCCTCGCCGAGGTGGGTGTTGCCTCTGGCCAGCGCCTCATCGAGCGACGCGGCGCCGAATTGCTCCGCTTTCCAGCCCACGCGTTCCAGGTTGGCGCGCGCGCCGGCCGGTGCGAGATCGGCGATGCCCGCGAGATGCACGCCCGGCGTCCGGGGTATCTGTGCGAGATACATCGCCGCAAATTTTCCGGCCCCGATCAAACCGATGCGCAGCGGATTGCCGTCGGCCTGGCGCTGTTGCAGTTTGCGGTATAGATTCATTCGGTATCAGCTCCTGAAGTTACAAAACCATCTGCGAGGTCTCGATTGCTGTCGCATGCGAATAGCGGCCATTGCGCGCTCGCGCGCGCCAACCAATGGGATGGACCCCTCCTCACCTAAACGGCATCGAAGTGCCAGACTGGAAGTGTAGTCCACCAGTCAACGGAGAGAAGGAGTCCACCATGAAGCTTATCCGCGTTGGGGTTGAT
>Ga0334722_10000320_pt1 | contig 73602 bp, 64 predicted proteins | sample C3_bottom_MG_FD_207210 | JGI IMG/M metagenome (GOLD analysis project Ga0334722, IMG submission 207210) | Sediment microbial communities from Yellowstone Lake, YNP, Wyoming, USA - C3_bottom | ecosystem: Environmental > Aquatic > Freshwater > Lake > Sediment | place: USA: Wyoming | collected...
GCCCTCTATGGAACGGTCCTCAGGGCGCCGATGATCGCAAAGGCGTTCCCCGGGCTGTGCCGGGAAATCGAGGCCGGGGGTCACGAGGTCGAGTTCCATGCGTGGGACCACCGCGGCTGGCAGGATGCGATCCCGAAAAAAGGGGAGCGGTGGATCCGGGAATGGCTCGACCAGGGTCTCTCCGCGTACGAAGGATGCCTGGGGCATCCTCCCCGGGCGTTCGGCGCCCCGGCCTGGCTCCTCACCGAACCGTCGGTGGCGGTCCTGGCGGATTATCCGTGGGAATATCTGAGCTGCACGCGGGCTCCCTCGCCTTTTCTTCTCAAGGGAACCGGGAAGGTGGAGCTCCCCTCCGATCTCCCCTGCCTCGAGGAGGTGGGTGGGGCCAAGGGAGCGGGAAAAATCCTCTCGGCCCTGTCTTCGGGCGGCATCCACGTTCTCCCCGTCCACGCGGAGGTGGAGGGAGGGATCTGGAAAGGCGTCTTCTCCGAAATCCTTCAAGGGGCGAGGGAACTCGGCTACCGGATAGCTCCACTGTCGGAGATCGTGGAGATCCTCCATGCGCGCGACCTTCCCGAGCGGTCATTCCGGACGGCGTTGCTGCCCGGCCGGGCGTTCCCTTGCGCGGTCTGATAAAAAAAGTGGAATTATGTTCGCCAGGCCGTGGCCCGTGGGGTAAAATAGGTGTTTCATACGGAGGGGGGGGCGTTGAAGCTTCCGGAACTGAAAATCGGTAAATTCACTGCGCGTATCCCGATTGTGCAGGGAGGGATGTCCGTGCGGGTGTCCACCTCGTCGCTGGCGGCGGCGGTGGCCGAATGCGGCGGGATCGGGACCATCGGGGGGTCCGGCATCCCCGTCGAGGAGTTGAAGGAGGACATCCGCAAGGCGAAGCGGATGACCGACGGGATCGTCGCGGTCAACATCATGTTCGCCATCCGGGAGTTCATGGAGGCCGTGATGGCGTCCATCGAAGCCGGCGTGGACATGATCGTCACCGGCGCCGGTTTCTCGCGCGACATCTTCAAGATCGGCAAGCAGCACGACGTCCCCATCGTCTCCATCGTCTCCTCCCCCGAGTTCGGCAAGCTTGCGGAGAGAAGCGGCGCCGACGCGATCGTGGTGGAGGCCAAGGAGGCGGGCGGGCACCTGGGCACCGACCGACCGCTGCGCGAACTGTTCCCCGAGATCCGGAAAGTGGTCAAGAAGGTCCCGTTGATCGCCGCGGGAGGGATCTCCGACGGGTACGAAGTCGGCGAGATGATGGGCAAGTACGGGGCGGACGGCGTCCAGATGGCGACCCGTTTCGTCCTCACCAAGGAATGCGACGTCTCGGACGCCTTCAAGCAGGCCTATCTGAACGCACGGAAGGAGGACGTTCTCCTCATGGATTCCCCCGTGGGGCTGCCCGGACGCGCGATCCGGAACCGATTCCTCCATCGGCTCCACGGAGGGGATAACGTCTACGACGGCGAGTGCAAGCGGAACTGCCTCAAGAAATGCAGCCATTCCTTCTGCATCATCGACCGCCTGGAACTGTCCCGGAACGGCGACGTGGAGGAAGGGCTGGTCTTCTCCGGCGAGAACGTCTGGAAGCTCAAGGACATCCCGGCGGTGCGGGAGCTGATCGACCGAATCGTCGCCGAGGCGGAAAGCGTCTACTCGCCCGTCCCCGTCTGACCGGCGAGCGGAGACCGCCCCGCGTCCAGGATCCTGCGGATCGTCCTCGCGAGTTCCGGCAACCCGTACGGCTTCTGGATGAAGCCGTTCGCCCCCTCCTCCAGGATTTCCCGGGCGAGCCCTTCCACGGAGTAGCCCGAGGAGAGCAGGACCGGCAGGCCGGGGGACAGCTTCCGCAGCGCGCGGAACGCCTCCCTCCCCCCCATTTTCGGCATGATGATGTCGAGGAGGACGAGGCCGATCCCCCCGCGGTGTTCCTGGAAGATCCGGCAGGCGTCCTCCCCGTCCTCGGCGGTGATCGTCCGGTACCCAAGGGCGCTGAGCAGCTCGCGGCCCATCTCCCGGATCTCCGGATCGTCGTCCACGATGAGGATCGTTTCCGTTCCCTTCGGGCAGGTCTCCTCCGGGAGGGGACCGGAGGGAATTTCCTTCCGCGCCGCCCCCGGGAGGTAGATCCGGAAGACCGATCCCTCTCCCGGGGTGCTTTTCACGTGGATCCCGCCGTGATGATTCTTGACGATGCCGTAGACGCTTGGAAGTCCCATGCCGGAATGTCCTTTCTCCTGCCGGGTAGTGAAGAACGGCTCGAAGATGCGCTTCTGCACGTCGTCGGTCATCCCTTCCCCCGTGTCCTGTACTTCGAGAAACACGTAGTCCCCCGGTTTCCGCACGTGATATCGCCGGGCATCTTCGGCTTCGATGCGCGCGCTCCCCGTCCGGATCGTCAGCGCGCCGCCTTGCGGCATCGCGTCCCGCGCGTTGGAGCACAGGTCGAGGAGGCAGCGCTGGAGCTGCCCCTCGTCCCCCTCGACACTTCCGATCGAAGGATCCAGCTCCGTGCGGACCTCGATGGAACGGCCGAGGGTCTTGTCGAGGAGCGGCACCGTGTGGGTCACGAGGTCGTTGAACGAGAGGGGACGTACCTGGTACTTCCCGCTGCGCGCGAACCCGACCAGCTTCATGGTGAGATCGGCGGCCCGCTCTGCGGAACGGTGGATCTTCCGGATCGCGGGGAGGCAGGGATCGTCCTTGCCCATCCTCGAACGGATCAGGCTGGTGTACCCGATGATCGCGCCGAGGATGTTGTTGAACTCGTGCGCGATGCCGCCTGCGATCGTCCCCATCGCCTCCATCTTCTGGATCTTGGCGAGGTTCCGCAGGAGCTCTTCCTTCTCCCGCTCCGCCCGGAGGCGCTCCGTGATGTCCACCCCGACGACGACGGTCCGGATCCCTCCCTTGGTTTCGCGGATCCCCGTGGCGTTCCAGCTCAGGGTACGCTCCAGCCCTTCCCGCCCGAGGACCGAGGCGACGAATCCTTCCACTTCCTTCCCCGAGAGGACTTCGTGGAAGGCGTTGCCTACCCGTTCCCTTTCCCGGTCGGGGAGAAATGAGAGATAGCTCCTGCCGATCGCATCGGCGGCATGGACCCCCGTGAGCTGTGCCGCGGCCTGGTTGAACAGGGCGACCTTCTCCCCGGCGTCGATCTCCACGACGATGACGTTGGCGACCTCCACGATGGCGCGGTAACGGGCTTCCGACTCCGCCAGCGCCTGCCGGTCTTCCACCTGCCGGGTGATGTCGACGTTCACGCTGATCCCCAATTCCACCGCGTTCCCCTTTCCGCGGAAAGGATACGTGTTGGACAGGATCCAGCGGGACTCTCCCGAGGGGGCGCGGTTCTCCCATTGGAGGTTGAAAAACGATTCCCCGGAGAACACCCGGTCGATGATCTCCCGGGTCTGTTTCTCGTCCTCGGGCCGCACGATCAGCCGAAAGATGGATTTGCCGACGGTCTCCTGGGGGGGATGGCCGAAGAGCCTGCGGCAATGCAGGTTCCAGTGGCGGATGTTCCCCTCGCGGTCGTACGTGAAGCAGGCCGCCGGGATCTGCTCGAAGAGCGTGCGGAGCCGCTCCTCGGAAAGGGACAGCCGCCGGTATTCCCGGGCGCTCTGCAGGACGAGCGACGCCTGCAGTACGAAGGCGGAGAGCTCCTCGATCGCCTCCCGGTCGAAAGCGTCGTGTGTCGGCGCGTGGACGACCAGCGCGCCGATGATCGTTTTCTCCTCGCGGATGGGGAAGGCGGCCACGGAGAGAACCCCCTGTGCGAGCGCCGGCGAACGCCAGGGCGCGAACCGCTCCGAGCGGGCCACGTCGCGGACGATGTCGGGCTTTCCGTTCCGGATGGCAACCCCTGCCGGGCCGTTTCCCAGGGGAGTGTCGTCCCAGCGCACGGGGATCTGCTGGAGGGACCCCTCCCTGTCCCCGCAGCTGGCCACCGGCTCGACGGTGCCGTCGGCCCTCGCCATGCCGATCCAGCACATCCGGTATCCCAGGGAAACCACCCCCTCCACGATCCGGCCCAGAAGGTCCGGCACGGCGGCGTGGGAGAGCAGGGAAGCGGCGATGTCCCGGAACCGGGTGAGCCGGTTGGCCTGGCGCCGGACGCGCGCCATCTGTCCCTGCCGCTCGAGGAGACGGTCCAGCCGCTGGTGGAGCAGCTTCCCTGCCTCGACCCTTCTCGAATTTTCCGTGGGAGGGATGAAGTAGAGGTTCTCGGCCGCCTTTCCGTCGAAGATGACGAGCGGATGCGCCCGAAGTGCGTCCAGCATCGTTTCGGCGGGGAAATCGTCCATCCCGAAAAGACACAGGCACGTACAGTTCTGCTCGGCGAGGAGGACGTGCAGCTTCCATTGGTACTCCAGCATCCGCTCCCGGGAGACATCCTTCCCGAGCGCGAACGCCATGTCCACGCAGAGGCGGAGCCCGGCGTACCTTTCCGAGGAGGCCAGCCGGACGGAGGAACGGAAAAATGCGATCAGCGCCTCCGGATCGAATCTTCCTTCCCGGGAATGCGGCACCGGCCCCTGCGCCACCAGCGCCGCCCCGCGGGCGAGCGCGTTCCCGATGTCGACCCCCTTGCGCTTCAGGCCGTTGAGGATTTCCTCCCCGGCCGCCTCGTCGCAGTACACGAGACATTTTTCCCCGCGGGAAAGTCCGATCCGGAGATAGGGGACCAATGCGGAAAGCAGCTCTTCCGTTCCCCCGTAGAAGAGGCAGACGTGGTCGTGGAGGGCCAGCTTTTCGAGGGACTCCTGGAGGGGACCGCTCATCGCCGTTTAGGCCTCCCGGTGGAGATCCGTGATTCGACGCGCGGTCTTCGTGCGGCCGTATTTCGTATACAGTATACAGGAAACGCCCCGGCGGGGCACGTGCGGATTTCGGACGGGTCAGGGAAAGGAGGGGGAAGTCCGGCGGGGGAAAAAGAACGCGAGAACGAGGGAGGCGGCGGCGCACAATCCCCCGGCAACGGCGAAGCCGGCGGGGAAGCCGGCCCGGGAGATGACGGCTCCCAGGGTGGCCGCGGAAACGGTGAACCCCCCGTAAATACACGTGTTGTAGCCGCCCATGGCGAGGCCGCGGATCCTCGTTGGAACCGATTCGGAGAGCAGCGCCCCGATGGCCGTGAACGTGGCCGCCATGCTCCCCCCGACGGCGACGAAGAGGGCGTACAGCGGAACGAGGGTGCTCGCCCGGCCCACCGCCAGGATGGAGAGGCCGAACAGCAGGTTCCCGGCGATGATGAAGGGGACCCGTTTCCCCGACCGGTCGGACAGATGCCCGAAGGGGATCCGAAAAAGAGCGTTGGCAGCCGCCTGGCACGTGAAGATCAGCCCGGTGTGGGCGATGGAGATCCCGGCATCCCGGGCGTACAACGGAAAGAAGGCGAAGAGGGATCCCCACGCGTAGGTGGAGAAGAACGTGGCCATCCAGCAGGCCAGCACTGCGCGGTTCCTCGTGATCTCCCGGAAGTCCGCCAGGAGGTTCACGGATGGAGGGCGGATGACGGGGGGAGGAGCCGGCATGCGCGGCCCCCCCAGCAGGAGCCCGGCCGCGATGACGACCGCCGACAGGAGAAACGCGGTCCCGAACCCTCCGCCGGCGACCGCCCCGCCCAGGCCGGGGCCCGCCGCCATTCCGAGGTAGAGGGCCGACGTGTACCACCCGTACGCCCTTCCCAGGAAGGGCACGGGAGAGACGTCGCCGACGTAGGACATCATCGCCGGGGAGAAGCAGGCCAGCCCCACCCCGGAAAAGAGGTAAATGGCGCCCACGTGCAGGGGACTGCGGGCGATCAGCAGGAAGACGGAGGTGAGCCCGGAGATCGCCATCCCGGTGAGGATGAGACGCCGGCGGCCGAGCCGGTCGGACACAAGCCCCAGCGGCAACGACAAGAGCGTGGCGGCAAGCATGAAGCCCGCGTTGATCATCCCCACCTGGAAGGTGGAGGCGCCAAGCCCCTGGGCGAACAGCGGCACGAGGGGCATCCGCATGTAGGCGCCCAGGTACAGGACGAAGGTCAGGGCGCAGGCGACGAGGATCGGAACGGGAACCCGGGCCCCGTTTCGTGCGGACGCCTCTCCGGCGGTATCGATCTTCGGCAGCACGTGGGACGCACCCGGTGAAAGGATAGGGAGTATTCTACACCGTCTCCCGGATTCCTTCGCGGTCGATGAGTGATAAAATCAGCCATTATGCGATCCCACGGGAAGCTTTTGCGGAGCCGGCGGATGTTCCCGGACCGGCTCGGGTGATGGACCTCTGGCTCGTCCGGCACGGCGAGGCGATGCAGGCGAGCGTGGACCCCGCCTGTCCGCTGAGCGCCGGCGGCATCCGATCGATCTCCGCCGTTGCTTCCGCCCTCTCGGGGAAGATGGGGCGCCTCGACCTCGTTGCCGCCAGCGGGAAGCTCCGCGCGCGCCAGACGGCCGAGATCCTCGGCGTCGCGGCAGGGTATCCGTCGGACCGGATCGAGGAAACGAGGGCATTGTCTCCCGACGCCACCCCCGAGATGTTCCTCGCCTTCCTGGAGGAGCAACGGGGGAAGGAGAACATTTTATGCGTCGGACATCTTCCCTCGATCGCGCTCATCGCTTCCTCCCTTCTTTCCGCAGGGGATTCCGTAAGGTTGGTGTTCGGCGTGGGGTCGGTCTGCCGCATCCGGCTCGACTCGATCCGGCGCGGCGCAGGGGAACTGCTGCTTCTTCAGTAGGTAAAACAGAAGAAAAGAGGAATGTTGCCTTGGCGACGCCGGAATCGCCTCTTTGTCAGCGGGATAGAAAAATGGAATCAGGTTCCGGCCGTCTTTAACGGATTGGAGAAATTTTTTCCGATTCTTTTGTAATTGTCGGCTTTTTCGGTGTTGACACCCTGTAAACCTTTTGAAATGATGAAAATACATCACAAAAAGGGAGGGGATTATGGATAAAAAGGTAGTTTTGGAATTGACGGCGGAGATAGTTTCCGCTCATGCCTCCGTCAACGAGATGGGCAGGGAAGATCTTCTCGATGAAATTCAGGCGGTCTTTGCGAAATTGAGTTCTCTCGCGGGGGTAGAAGGAGGGGAGGAGGTTTCCCCGGCCGAAGAAAAGCCAGCGGTCTCCATGAACAAGGCCTTCGGCGCCGACAAGGTCTATTGTATGGTGTGCGGAAAGGGATTCACGACGCTGAAAAAACACATAGCGGTCAGCCACAACCTCAGTCCGAAAGATTACCGGAAGAAGTTCAACGTTCCCGCAAAGACTCCGCTCGTGGCCAGGAAATACTCCGAGGCGAAGAAAAAGATCGCGCAGAAGCTCGGACTGGCCGAGAAGCTCGCCGAGGGGCGGAAGAAACGCTCGAAGAAGTAAGCGTCACAGACAAAGAAATGCCGGCCCGCGCGGAAGGACCTTCCGCGCGGGTTTTTTTTGGTGCGGCGCAGCGGACGCTTGATGCACAATAGAGGTTCAGGATATTTCTGGTTCCAGCCGCCTGACCGCAGGAAACCATCGCACGAAAGGGGGCAAGGATATGGCTTACACCGCAAAGGATTACGGGAAGCTCGTCGGGATGGAAGGCTTCAGCGAAACCCTCCTCAAGAACCACTTCACGCTGTACCAGGGGTACGTCACCAACACGAACAAGCTGCTCGACCTCCTCGGAGGGATGCTTTCCGAAGGAAAAACCGCGACGCCGGAATATGCGGAACTGAAGCGCCGGCTGGGGTGGGAGTTCAACGGGATGCGGCTCCACGAGTACTATTTCGAGAACCTCGGGGGCAAGGGGGCGGTGGATCCGGGAAGCCGCCTCGGGAAAGCCCTCGCCGCGGAGTTCGGCAGCGTGGAGAAGTGGGAGACGGATTTCCGCGCCACGGGGGCGATGCGCGGGATCGGCTGGGTCGTCCTCTACCAGGACAACGTAGGGGGGCGGCTCATCAACCAGTGGGTCAACGAGCACGATGTCGGAAATCCGGCCGGCGCAGCGCCGATCCTGGTGATGGATGTTTTCGAGCACGCCTTCATGATCGATTACGGCCTGAAGCGGGCGGACTACATCGCCTCCTTCTTCAAGAATATCGACTGGAAGGCGGCGGAGGGACGTCTGAAATAAGAGATGGATTATTACGCGCAGGGAAGCCTCGTCGCGGCGATCGTTGCGCTGGCGATCGCGGGATATCTTCGGGTTTGGGCGAAGAACGACAAGGAGGCGCGCGCGTTCGCAGACCTGTCGTTCCTCATCTTCCTCTGGTGCCTCCCCGAGTACCTCTGGAAGACGCTGGGATCGGATTTCTGGCATCGCGTTTCGCTCGCCGGGGTCCTCTTTATCCCGCCGTTTGCCTTTCGGTACAGCGGCGCGGCCGTCCGCACGCGCCCGAAGTGGTTCCCGGCCGTCCTGATCGCGGGGATGTGGATCAGCGGCGCCTTCGCCCTCACCCTCTTGAGCGACCGTCTCCTCGCCTCCGCCTGGTGGAACGTCGCGGCGCTCCTGTACGTCTACCCCTACCTGGGGCTCTGCCTCTACATCGTCGTGGCGCACGGCTTCCGGGCGAATCCCTCGTCCATCGAGCGGAAGAAATACCAGTTCCTCCTCGTCGGGGGCGGCATCGCGAGCCTCGTGGCGCCGCTGAACTTCCTGCCGGGGACCGGCGTCTACTTCCCGCCCCTCGCCGCCTTCGCCGTCCTGCTGTTCTTCTATTTCATGGCGACCGGGATCCTCCACCTTCACTTCTTCGAGTTCCCCGACATCGTCGGGAGAGGGATCATCCTCGTCATCCAGGTGTTCGCATTCGCCGTCGTTTTCGGTGTTCTCGAGGTCGTCTCCGGCCGCAAGTTCTGGTTCCCCCTGGCCGGCGTGTTCCTGATCTCTTTCTTCCTGCTGACGTTTTACCCCGTCCTGATGCGGAAGCTGGGCGGGATCTCCTCCGACCTGCTCGTCCGGGAGTCGCGCGCCGTCCAGGCGCGGCTGGGCAACTTCGCCAAGAGGCTCGCCGACGGCTCCTCCCTTTCCGAAATCGCGCGGACGGTGGAGGAGGGCCTGGCGCAGGTCCCGTTCGTCGCGGGGGCCTCGATCTGGATCCGGCCGGAAGGGGGGACCGACGAGGGGATCGGGACGCTCCCCGTCCGCCAGGACGAGTATCTCCGGGCATTCAACCGGTTCGCCCGCCGGTTTCCCGCCCTCCGGTTCATGGAGCATGGGGGCTCGCGGGCCGCCGATGTCGCCATCTGGGACGACACGTGGGACGCTTCCTTCCCGATTTTTCTCCGAGGCGAGATGGTCGGGGTGGCGCTGTTCCACTGGAAGGATAAATTGCCCTCGTTCCGGGAGATGGAGCTTTTGATTCCGTTTCTCGAAGGGATCGGACTTGCCGTGGAGAACATCCGGCAGAAGCAGCGCATCCAACGGAGGGAGCATTTCGCCACCGTCGGCGAGCTGGCCGCCGGACTTGCCCACGAGGTGCGGACCCCCGCCGGCGTGATCAAGGGGGCGGCCCAGTTCCTCTCCCGCGAGGCCCCCCCCCAGGACCGGGAGTTCCTCGACATCATCGTGGAGGAGGCGGACCGGCTGAACAGCGTGGTGACCGAGTTTCTCGAGTACGCCCGGCCCGCGGACCGCACCCCGCTCCAGATCTCCCTCCGGGAGCCGGTGGAGCGTGCGATGGTTCGCCTTCGCCGGGAGAGGTCGAAGGCGATGGAGCGGATCCGCTCCCGCATGCACGTCGCCGAGCCGGCTCCGAAGGTGAACGCCGATCCGTCGGAGATCGAGCGGGTCGTCTTCAACCTGTTGACCAACGCGGTGGAGGCGATGCCCGAGGGGGGCGACCTCACCGTCCGAGTGCACTTCGCCGGCGGGGAGGCCCGGATTTCCGTGGAGGACGCGGGGACGGGGATCTCGGACGAGGATCGGCCGCAGCTGTTCCGTCCGTTCTTCACCACTCGCGAGCGCGGCGTGGGGATGGGGCTGGCCATCTGCCGCAGGATCGTGGAGGAGAACGGGGGATCCATCGCCGTCGAGACTGCTCCAGGAAAGGGCAGCCGGTTCACCATCAAGCTGGGGGGAGTGAGCGGTTGAGCGGGAAGATCCTGATCGCGGAGGACGACCGGAACCTGCGCAAGGTCCTTCGCGCAATGCTGATGCGGGAAGGGTACGAGGTCACGGAGGCGGTCGACGGGGCCCAGGCCGCCTCGTGGCTTGCCGCGAGCCCGAACCGTGCGGACGTGCTCGTCTCGGACATCCGGATGCCGAAGATGGACGGGATTGCCCTCTTCCGCCACTGCCGGGAGCGGCACCCTTCCCTGCCCGTCATCCTCGTCACGGCCTACGGGACGATCGGCGACGCGGTGGAGGCGATCCGCTCCGGTGCGTTCGATTACATCACCAAGCCGTTCGACGAGGCGGAGCTCCTGCGCGTGGTGGGGAACGCCGTCCGGACGGCGGCCGGCGCCGACAGGGAAATGAGCGCGAGCCCCGACGCCTCGGAGGAGTGGTTCGGCATGGTGGGGCGCTCTCCGGCGTGGCTCGAGGTCCGCAAGGTGATCGAGAAGGCCGCGGCGTCCCCGTTCCCCGTGCTCATCACGGGAGAGACCGGGACGGGAAAGGAGCTGGTCGCCCGGGCCATCCACCGGATCAGCGGGAGGCGGGACGGCCCCTTCATCAAGGTCAACGGCGCAGCGATCCCGCCGACGCTCTGGGAGGCGGAGGTTTTCGGCTATGAGAAGGGCGCGTTCACCGGCGCGGTGACCTCCAAGCCCGGCCGGTTCGAGCTGGCCGACGGCGGGACCTTCTTCCTCGACGAAGTGGGCGAGGTGCCCTATCCCATGCAGGGGAAGCTTCTCCGGGTCCTCCAGGACCGGGAGTTCGAACGGGTGGGCGGGGTGAAGACGCTCACGGCGGACGCGCGCCTCATCTGCGCCTCCAACAGGGACCTGAAGAAAAGGATGGAAACGGGGAAGTTCCGGGAGGATCTCTTCTACCGGATCGACGGGATCCCGGTCCAGCTGCCCTCCTTGAAGGCGCGGCAGGAGGACATCCTTCCCCTGGCGGAAGTATTCCTCCTGCGGACCTGCGCGGAGATGGAGCGCGGAAGGAAGAGGCTGACGCCGGAATCGGTGGAGATCCTCGAGCGCTACCCGTGGCCGGGCAACGTCCGGGAACTCGAGAATGCCGTCGGCCGGGCCGTCGCCCTTTCGGAAGGAGAGGAGATCACGCCGCCCGACCTCTGCCTGGCCCTGGCGGATTTCGCCGAGGAAGACGCCACGCCGGAGGAGACGCGCTTCCATGAGTCCGTGCGGGAACACAAGCGCGCCATCATCCGGCGAGCCATCCGCAGCGCGGGGGGCAACAAGACGAAGGCCGCGGAGGCGCTGGGACTTACCCCGACCTACCTTTCCCGCCTGATCCGCGTGCTGGGGGTCGAGAACAAGGACCCCTGAGCGCCTCCCGGGGCGTCCGGTACCGGCTGCGCCGACTTATGATACGGAGCGCTCAAGGAGCTGCGGCGTCGGTCGCCCGGGCGAGGTCCTTCTCCTGCGCGCCGGTGAGCGACAGCAGTTCGTCGGGGGTCGTGACGAACATGTTGTTCGTCTCCCCCGCGGCGGGGTAGATCGCCTCGAAACGCCGCAGCGACAGGTCCTGGTAGATGGAGATCCCGCCAGGGAGCGCCACGGGCGAGACCGCCCCCACCTTGAAGCCGGTATGCGCCACCACGTCCTCCGGGCCCCCCAGCCGCACCTTCCGTCCCCCGCGCAGCGCCTTGACCTTTTTGAAGTCGACCCGCCGATCCCCGGAGATCACCACGATGACGGGGGAATCGTCCACGATGAGCAGGATCGTCTTTGCGATCTGGCCGACCTTGACGCCCAGGGTCTGCGCGGCGAGCTCCGAGTTGTGCGTCGAATCCCCGAAGAAATGGATTTCCTTGCGAAGCCCACGGCTCTCGAAGAAGGCCCTGACCTCGTTTGCTCCCCGCTCTTCCATAGCCTTCTCGCCCTCGTCGATGAAGAACTCCGACCCGTCCGGCGTTTACGCCCGTTGTTGCACCACCGCCAGCGTGACGGTCGCCTTTGCCGCGAGCTTCTCCGCGCCGTCCTTCACCGCGAAAACCTCCGATTCCGCCACGATGATCGTTTTCCCGGCCCTCAAGACCGCCGCCCGGCAGCGCATGCGATCCCCTTGCGCGGGACGCAGGAGGTTGATCTTGAACTCCACGGTCAGGACGGTTTCATTCTCCTTGACGAGAGTTCCCGCCGCACCGCCGGCGGTGTGGTCGGCCAGGGTCGCCTGGACGCCCGCGTGGATGTACCTGTCCTGCTGAAGGTGCTTCGTGCCCACTTCGAGGACGGATTCGCACCAGCCGGGCCCAAGGTCCGCAAGCTCGAGCCCGAGATTGTCCAGGAACGGGGCGGCCTCGAAGATCCTCCGGACGTTCTGCCGGAAATTCGGGTTTTGAGTTTTCATGCTGGTAAAATAACATGTTAGTCTGCGGCGGGGGAGGAGGGGATGAAGGGATGATCCCGATTTCGGAAGTTTCTTTCGTGGCGGGGGCGCACGGGGCGCCGGTGTGTGGGGCCGTACCGGTCGAGGCGCTGCCCGACCGTAGGGAGGAGATCGAAACCATTCTTCCCGGGGCAAGATCGGTGGTCGTTCTCGCCTCGCCGCACTCGCGCAGCGCCATCGAGTCCGTGAACGTGCAGGTCGCGCAATACGACACGATTCACGCCTACGGCGAGGCCGCGCGGGCCTCGCACGCCGTCGCGCTGTGGTTGGAGAAAAAGGGGCACCGGGCGGCGGCGGTCCCGGCGTTCATCCCGATCGACATGGCCCCGCCCAAGTTCGGGATGCAGGGGGCCGTCGACTGGCGGGGGGCCGGCGTGGCGGCGGGGGTCGGCGGCTACGGCGAGAGCGGCCTGCTGGTGACCCGGGAGTTCGGCCCCGCGGTCCGGCTGGGGGGCGTGGTGACCGACGCGGAAGTTTCCACGGGCGAACCGGCTCCCGAAACGCCGTGCATCCATTGCAGGAAATGCGTGGAAGCGTGCCCGATGGGGGCGCTCTCGGGAAAGGGGAAGATCGACAAGCGGAAGTGCGGCGACAAGATCTTCTCCGGGGGATACCGGGCCTGGCGCAACTTCCTCATCGCCCTCATCGAGGCGCCCGCGGAGAAGCGGAAGGAGTTGACCGGGAGCCAGCTCTCCCTCGACCTCTGGCAGAACTTCATGACGGGGAACTACTATTACTGCTTCGCCTGCCAGGCGGCATGCCCGGTCGGGAGGCCGGCCCGTGCCTGAGCGAAGGGGCGATTTCCTGGGCGTCATCCTGGACTCGCTCGCAAGCGGCGTCCTGGCGATCGATCGGGACGCGAACATCATCGTCTTCAACGAAGCCGCCGCGCGGATCCTGGGGGTGCCGAAGGAGAAGGCGCTGGGGAGAAACCTTCTGACCATCGTGCCCAACTCCGGCCTGGTCAACGTCCTCCGGACGGGGGTGCCGGAAACGGGGCGCCCGCAGGCGATCGGGTCCCAGACGGTGATGACGAACCGGTCCCCCATCTTCCGGGACGGTGCGCTCATCGGGGCCGTCTCCATCTTCCAGGACATCACCGAGATGGAGAAGATCTCGCGCGAGCTCGATTCCACCAAGGTTCTCGTCCACACCCTGGAGGAGGTGCTGGCGGGAGCCGGCGAGTGGATGCTGGTGGTCGACGCCTCGGGCGTCATCACGATGATCAGCGAGGCGTACGCGGAGTTCAACCGCGTCACGGTCTCCGAGGCGATCGGGAAGCACGTGACGGAGGTGGTCGAGAACACGAGGATGCACATCGTGGCGCGGACCGGCGAGGCGGAGATGGGGGAGACGCAGACGATCCGCGGGCGGGACGTCATCGTGAACCGCATCCCCTTGAAGGACGGGGACCGGGTGGTCGGGGCGTACGGGCGAGTCGTCTTCAAGGACGTGGAACAGCTCCGGCAACTGGCCGGGAAGCTGAATCTCCTCGAATCGAAAGTCCGGTACTACGAGGAGGAGCTGACGCACCTGCGCGGCGCGAGGTACACCTTCGACAGCATCGTCGGCTCGGGACCGGCCGTTACGGCGGCGAAGGAGGAGGCGCGCCGAGCGTCGCGGACCGATTCCACCGTGCTCCTGCGGGGCGATACCGGTACCGGAAAAGAGCTCTTCGCACACGCGATCCACGCAGCGGGGCAGAGGCGCAGCGGCCCGTTCATCAAGCTGAACTGCGCGGCCGTCCCGGCGGAGCTGCTGGAGTCCGAGCTTTTCGGGTACGAGGAGGGGGCGTTCACCGGGGCGAAGAAGGGGGGGAAGCCGGGGAAGTTCGAGATGGCGACGGGGGGGACGCTTTTCCTCGACGAAATCGGCGACATGCCGCTTCCGATGCAGGCGAAGCTGTTGCGCGTGCTCCAGGAACGGGAAGTGGAGCGGGTCGGCGGAACCTCGTCACGGCGCGTGGACATCCGAATCATCGCCGCGACGGGAAAGCCCATCGAGGAACGGGTGGGGGAAGGGACGTTCCGGGCCGACCTCTATTACCGGATCCACGTGATTCCCATCCACATCCCGCCGCTGCGCGATCGGCGCGAGGACATCGGGGAGATCGCGGAGCACTTCCTCTCGAAGATCTCCGCGGACACGGGCGAGCCGAGGCGGCGCCTGTCCCCCGATCTTGTCGGAATCCTGAGTTCCTACGCCTGGCCCGGAAATATCCGGGAGCTGCAGAACGTCCTCGAACGTGCCGTTGCGATGGCCAGGGGCGAGCTTCTCCTCCCGGAGCACCTTCCGCCCTACCTGCTACGGGCGGTCCCCGACGCCGGGAAGGAGGTGACCCCCGGGTCGCTTGCCTCCGCCAAGGCCGAGGCGGAGCGGGCAGCGATCCTCGCCGCGCTCAAGGCATCCGGGGGGAACAAGTCGAAGGCCGCGGACCTCCTCCGCATCCACAGGGTCAAGCTGTACGAGAAGATGAAGCGCCACGGTATCCCTGCCGCACGGGAGACTTAATCTCCCGTTCGGTGCGCGTTGGCTCTGAAATTTGATGTATCTATTTTGGTATATGTACCATTAAAGGTACATTTCCGGCTATTGGCAAATCCCCAGTCGATTTTTCTGGGTGTGGAAAAGTCACACCGTAGGATGTTCCTTTTTTGGTACATAGCGTGGCAGTTATGCCCTTCCTGAAGAAAAACAGCAAACAGGTACCATCCCTTATTTATCCGGCAGATCCGTGGAGTTCCCATCGCACAGGCATTCTGGCACCGACGTTGCACGCACGGTTTTACACCCATCGAGGGCAGGGGGAAGGATGTTCCAGGTCGGCGATGCCGCCGAGATAACAAAGGTGATCACCGAGGAAGATATCTTCCTCTTCGCGGGGATCACCGGCGACCGGAACCCGATCCACATATCGAAGGAGTTTGCCGCCAAGTCCCGGTTCGGGGAACGGATCGCCCACGGGATCCTGACGGCCGGGCTCATCTCCGCGGTCATCGGGATGAAGCTCCCCGGCCCCGGCTGTCTCTACCTCTCGCAGACGCTCAACTTTCTGGGCCCCGTTAAAATCGGCGACGAGATCACCGCCCGGGCGGAAGTGATCGAGATGATCTCGGAGAAGCGGATGCGGCTGCGGACACGGTGCTTCAACCAGAGGAAGGAAACGGTGCTCGACGGGGAGGCGATCATCGTCCCGCCGCGAGCGGGGCGCGGGAATAAGGGAGAAAACTGAACGGGCCGCGGCGGCGCGGCTACAAAAAGCAAGGAGGAGACGAGATGAAAAAGGCGTTCTGGGCAGGATTGCTGGCGTTGCTGTTCGCGGCTTCCGCGTTTGCCGCGGACACGATCAAGCTGGGTGGCATGTTCCCGCTGTCGGGACGCGCCTCGGACCTGGGGATCACGTGCAAGCAGGGGGCGGAACTCGCGGTCAAGGAGATCAACGCCAAGGGGGGCGTGCTCGGGAAGAAGTTCGAGCTGCTCTCGGCCGACGACAAGGCCAACGTGCAGGAGGGCGTGACCCTTTCGAAACGCTATATCCAGAAGGACGGGGTGAACTTCCTGTTCGGCGTGGTGAGCTCCGCCGGTTCCCTGGCGGTCGCCGAGGTCGCCAAGCAGGAGAAGGTGATCTTCATGGACACCGTGGGCTCCACGGACACCCTGACCAAGGAGAAGTGGAACCGGTACACCTTCCGGGCCGGCACCTGCAACTCGCAGGAAGCGAACTCCCTGGCGATGTACGCGGCCTCCAAGCACAAGAAGCTGACGAAGTTCTACAACATCGGGCCGGATTACGAGTACGGGCGGACGATGTGGGAAATCTTCAAGGCCCGGACCAAGGAGCAGAATCCGAAGGCGGAGTTCATCGGAGAGCAGTGGCCGAAGCTCTTCATCCCCGACTACACCTCGTATATCAACGCCATTCTCCAGGCCAAGCCCGACGCCGTCTTCTGCACCTTGTGGGGCGGAGACCTGGTCGCCTTCATCAAGCAGGCGAAACCGTTCGGGGTATTCGAAAAGATGAAGTGGATCATCGCCACCGGGGGGGACATCACCGTCGCCAAGGCGCTGGGCAAGGAGATGCCCACGGGCCTGATCGTCGACCAGCGCTACTACTTCCACTGGCCTGCCTCCAAGCGGAACCAGGAGTTCGTGAAGGCGTACATGGCCGACTTCAAGGATTACCCCAGCGCCTGGGCGGCGGAGGGGTATGACGGCGTCTACTTCCTGGCCGAGGCGATCCGGAAGACCGGCTCCCTCGATACCGATAAGGTCATCGCGGCCCTCGAGGGGCTGACGCTCGATCTGCCGCGGGGGAAGGCGACGCTCCGGAAGGAAGACCACCAGCTCGCAAGCGATTTCATGGTGGGGGAGACGGTGTTCGACCCGGCGTATCCGTTCGCAATCGTCGGCAATGCCGAGGTGTTCCCGGCCGACAAGGTGCTCTACTCGATCGACGAGTGGAAAAAGGCCCAGGCGGCGAACAAGTAGCAGAAGCAGCAGCGGGGCCGGGCCGAAGGCCCGGCCCCGCGAGCCTGACGGATCCGGACACCGACCATCGGCGGAGCTTATGGACCTATCCTTTTTAACCGTTCAGGTTTTGAGCGCCCTCCGGCAGGCGGCCTTCCTGTTCCTCATCTCGTCGGGACTGACCCTGGTCTTCGGAGTGCTGAACATCCTCAATTTCGCCCACGGCGCGCTCTACATGCTCGGGGCGTACTTCATCTACTGGATCACGCTCTACATCGCCGGGACCGGCGGGTTCCTCCTTGCGCTGGCGGCCGCGCCGCTGGGCGTGGCCCTCATCGCGGCGGTGCTGGAGATGGGCCTCCTGCGGCGCATCTATATCCAGGAGGAGATTTACCAGCTCCTCCTCACCTACGCGCTGGTGCTCATCATCGACGACCTGGCCAAGATCGTCTTCGGACCGGAGTTCAAGTCGATCCCCAAGCCCGACTTCCTCTCCGGCTCGGTCACCCTCTTCGGCGGGACCGTCCCGGTGTACACCCTCCTCGTTCTCGTCCTGGCGCCCGCCGTGGCCGCGATCCTCTGGTATCTGCTTTACCGGACCAAGACGGGGAAAGTCGTCCGTGCGACCTCTTCCGACCGGGAGATGGCCGACGCCCTCGGGATCAACATGTCGGCGCTGTTCACGCTGGTCTTCGCTTTCGGCGCGATCCTGGCGGGGTTCGGCGGGGCGCTGGCGGGACCGGCGCGGACGGTGTTCCCGGGGGTAGGCACCGAGGTCATCATCGAATGCTTCGTCGTCGTGGTGATCGGGGGGCTGGGGAACCTGTGGGGCGCCCTCGTCGGGTCCATCCTCATCGGCGCCCTGGAGACGATCGGGATCATCGTCTTCCCCGAGTTCGAGATGGCCTTGATCTACCTGCTCATGGTCGCCATCCTCGTGGTCCGGCCGTGGGGGCTCTTCGGGCGCCCGCTCAAGGTCAAGGCGCTCTCCGAAAAGAACCTCGAGATGGAGGCGCAGGAGATCTCGCCGGTCCACTTCTCCGTCCACCCGGCCGTGCGCTGGGCGCCGCTGCTCCTGCTGCTCCTGGTTCCCCTGGTTGCGGGCCGGTTCTACCAGTACCTTCTGTCGCAGATCTTCGTGGCCTCCCTGATGGGCATCGCCTTCAACCTCCTCCTGGGGACGACGGGGCTGCTCTCGTTCGGACAGGCCGCTTTCTTTGGAGTCGGCGCCTACACGGTGGGGCTCCTCATCACGAAGGCCGGGTTCGGGACGCTCCCGGCGCTGATCCTGGCGCCGGCGGCCGCCGCCGCCGTGGCCGCCGTCATCGGGTTTTTCTGCGTCCGGCTGTCGGGGGTGCATTTCGCCATGCTCACCCTGGCCTTCGGCCAGCTCATCTTCGCGGTGGTCTTCAAATGGTACGGGTTCACCGGCGGCGACAACGGGATCCAGGGGATCCCCGTAAGGCCGATTTCGTTCGCCGGCCTGGCCGGCGTCGACATCGGCTCCACCCGGGGGATGTACTATTTCGTGCTGGTGGTCGTGGGTCTGTCCGTGGAGCTTCTCCGCCGGATCCGGTCCTCCCCCTTCGGGGCGACCCTCAAGTCGATCCGGGAGAACGGCCAGCGGGCCTCCTTCCTCGGTGTGAACGTAACGCTGTACCAGTGGACGGCGTTCGTGGTGGCGGGGGCGTTCACGGGGCTGGCCGGCGGGCTCTACGCCCTGATGGAGAAATCGATCTCCCCCGAGATCATCCATTGGACCAAGTCCGCCGAGCCGGTGCTGATGACCATCATCGGGGGGATCTACACCTTCGTGGGCCCCGCGGTGGGGGCGGTCGTCTACATCATCCTCAACTCGTACCTCGTGGCCTGGACCGAGAAGTGGGCGCTGGTGCTCGGGCTGGTCCTGCTCACGCTGGTGCTCCTCCTCCCGGGCGGCGTGGTGGGGTTCGTGAACGAGAAGGCCCGCCAAATTTTCGGAAAGATCAGGTGCATCCGCAGATGGTCATTCTCGAAGTCCGCAACGTCGTAAAGTCGTTCGGGGGCCTGCGAGCGCTCCAGGACGTCTCCCTCTCCGTCGCGAAGGGAGAAATCCGTGCCGTCATCGGCCCGAACGGGGCGGGGAAGTCGACCTTCTTCAACGTCATGACCGGATTGCTCGCGCCCAACTCCGGCCACGTCCGATTCGAGGGTGAGCAGATCACCGGGATGCCCCCCCACCGGATCATCCGGAAAGGGATCGGCCGCTCCTTCCAGATCACCAATATCTTCCCGCGGATGTCGGTCTTCGAGAACGTCCAGGTGGCCCTCTTCTCTCATCACGGGAAGGGGAAAAATCCGCTCTCGCTGGCGCGCAAATTCACGGGGATCGGGGAGGAAGCGCTGGCCATCCTCGAGCAGGTGGGGCTGGCGGAGAAATACGATACCTCGGCCTCGGTCCTGTCCCACGGGGACCAGAAGCGGCTGGAGATCGCCATCTCGCTTGCGTCCCGCCCGAAGCTGCTGATGCTCGACGAGCCGACCGCCGGGATGTCCCGGTTCGAGAGCCGCGAAACCGTCGCGCTGCTCCGGAAGATCTCGCGGGAGCAGGGCTTGACGCTCGTGTTCACGGAGCACGACATGGACATCGTCTTCGGCATCTCGGAGAAGATCACGGTTCTCCAGCAGGGGATTGTCATCGCCGACGGAACGCCCCCGGAGATCAAGGCGAACCCCGAAGTGCGCAAGGCGTACCTCGGGGAGGAAATCACGGAGGGATGAGCCCATGGCGTATCTCGAGCTGAATTCGATCAACACCTTCTACGGGCGAAGCCACATCCTGTTCGACGTTTCCCTGTCCGTCGAAAAGGGGGAGGTCGTGAGCCTGCTGGGCCGCAACGGCGCGGGGAAGAGCACCACGTTCCGCTCCATCATCGGCCTGACGCCTCCCCAGACGGGGGAGGTGATCTTCCGGGGAGAGCGGGTGAGCGGTCTTCGCGCCTTCCGGATCTGCCGGAAAGGGATCGGTTTCGTGCCCGAGGACCGGCGGTGCTTTCCGGACCTGACGGTCCGGGAGAACCTGGAGGTCGCAACCCGGCGGGAGAAGGAGGTCGCCGCCCCCTGGACGATCGAGCGGATCTACGCCCTCTTCCCACGCTTGCAGGAGAGGGAGAAGAACCTGGGGTCCCAGCTTTCCGGAGGCGAGCAGCAGATGCTCACCATCGCGCGGACGCTGATGACCAACCCCGAGGTGCTGCTCCTCGACGAGCCGTCGGAGGGGCTGGCCCCCCTGGTCGTGGCCCTGCTCGCCGACATGATCCTGCAGATCCGCAAGGAAGGGGTCACGGTGCTCCTGGCGGAACAGAACCTCCATTTCTGCGCCAAGGTGGCGGACCGCGGCTATGTGATCGACAAGGGCTCCGTGAAGTACGAGGGGGCGATGTCCGACCTCCTGTCCAACGAGGAGGTCAAGGAGAAGTACCTTGCCGTCTGATCCCTGCTGCCGGCGACTTTCCGCCCCTCCCGCGCAACCCGTCCCGTGAACGGATTCCAGGCATTCGCGGAAGCGGCGTTCTCCCTTCCCGGGATCTCCGCCAAGCCGGAAGCGTTGAAGGGCATCCGGGTGATCGAGCTCGCCACCCGGATTTTCGGGCCCGTCACGTCCGATTATCTGGGGGAATTCGGCGCGGAAGTCATCAAGGTGGAGCTGCCGCTTCGGGGGGACCTGATGCGGTACGTCGCCCCGCAGGGGTTCTTCTGGAAGGAGGTCTCTCCCGCCTTCCTTTCCCTGAACCGGAACAAGCTTCACGTCGCGATCGACGTGCGCCTGCCGGAAGGGAAGGACCTGTTCACCCGCCTCGCGGAGAAGTCGGACGTCGTCGTGGAGAACCTGCGCGCGGGGACGATGGACGAGTGGGGAATCGGCTACCTGCAGCTCCGGGCGCGCAATCCCAGGCTGATCTACGCCGCCAATTCGGGATTCGGACAGTGGGGACCGTACTCCCAGGGGCGGGCCTCCTACGACGCGACCGCGCAAGCGGTCTCCGGGATGTCGGCCATCACGGGCTTTCCGGGACGCCCGCCGGTCAAGGCCGGCTTCTGGGTCGGCGACTACACCGGGGCGCTTTTCTCCGCCGTCGCCATCCTGGCGGCCCTCGCGGCGCGCCGGAGGACCGGCGAGGGCCAGCTGATCGACATCTCGCAGGCCGAGGCGATGATCCGCACGCTGGACTGGACGTGGCCGTATGCGGGGAAGACCGGGCGGGACCGGGAGCGGGCGGGCAATCTGGATGTCGCGCTTCCCCCATCGGGCATCTACCGGTGCGCCGACGGCTTCGTGGCCATCTCGGCGCGCGACGCGGAGGAGCAGGCCGGGCTTCTGAAGGCGGTGGGCGCCGCTGCCTCCGGCCCGGCCCCCGCCGGAGAGGGCGACGGATTGTCTCCGGACCGGATCGCAGGCTTCGCGGCCCCCCGGACGCGCGCGGAGATCCTGCGCGCGTCGGAGGAGGCAGGCTTCTCGGCCGCCCCCGTCGTAGGGGGAAGGGAGCAGTACCACGATCCCCACCTGCGCGCCCGCGGTACGGTGTGGGAGCTCGACGATCCGCTGTATGGGCGGATCGACGAGTACGGACCCGTGCCCAAACTCTCGGAAAGCCCCGGCAGAATGAAGTGGACGGCGAAGCCGGTGGGGTACCACAACGAGCAGGTATTCGGCGGGCTGCTCGGACTTTCCGAAGAGGAGATGGAAAGCCTTGGGCGAAAGAAGGTGATCGGGAAGTGGGCCGACGTTCCCGGCGCGAGGCCGCCCCGGAATGAGTGACTTCAGCGACTGGGCGAAAAGCGCAACGGACCCGAGACAGGCGGCTTCGATGCCGGAGGCTCTCCCCGGTCTGAGGGTGCTGGAGGTTTGCCCGGGCCACTTCGGCGGAATGGTGGCGGCATCGATCCTTTCCGAGTTCGGCGCCGACGTCATCAAGATCGAGCCCCCGGGCGGGGACCCCTCGAGGAAATATGCTCCCGAGGGGATCTCGATCGGCGGAACCGGACTGCCGTTCCTCTCCGAGGCCCGCAACCGGAAATTCGTTACCCTTTCTTTGGCGAAGGGCGAGGGGCGCGGCTTTTTCCGCCGTCTGGCGCGCGGGGCGGACGTGATCGTCACCTCCGAAGACGCCGCTCGCCTGGAGGAGATGGGGCTGGGCTACGAGTCTCTCTCCGCCGGGAACCCGGGCCTGATCTTTCTTGCCCTCTCGACCTACGGATCGTTCGGCCCCAACGCGCGGAGGCGCGTCAAGGACGCCGATATCTTGTGCCAGGCGCTCTCCGGCGCCCCGTACATCGTCGGCGAGCCGGAAAGGGATGGAAGCGACCCGCCGGAGCCGCACCAGGCGCCCACGCGGCTCGGGAACTGGCACGCATCGTTCGTCGAGGGGTTGTGGGGCGCTTTCGGGGTGCTGGCGGCCCTCCATTTCCGGGCGGAGGCGGGGAAGGGGCAGTTCGTGGACGTCTCCGGCGCGGAAGGCTTGATGAAGTTCGCCGACTACAACATCACGTGGATGCACACCGCGGGGAAGGAGCGCCAAAGGACCGGAAACTTCGACCCCGCGGTCTTTCCCTACACCTACATCCGCTGCAAGGACGGGCACACGTTCATTGCGGCGTACAACGACGAGGCGTTCGAATCGCTCATGATCATCGTCGGCCGTCCGGAGCTCACGCGGGATCCGCGGTTTTCCACCCCCGCTTCCCGGATCCGGATGGAGAACGAGAGGGTGCTGCTTTCCATCCTCGAAGAGTGGTCGGGGAACCTGACCGCCGACGAGATCCTCCGTGCGGTGGAGGACTACACCTCGAAGAAGAGCGGCCCGGGCGCCGCGGTCGTGACCGGGCGCGTCAACCGCCCGCTGGAAACCCTTGCCGAAGCGAACTGGCGGGAACGGGGCTGCTTTGCGCGCATGGACGATACCGCCTACGGCGACTTGCTCCTGGCCGCGCCGCCATGGAAGATGAGCGGCACCCCCGCCCGCATCAAGTCCGTCTGCCGCCCCCCCGGCGCCGACAACATGGAAGTTTATTGCGGTCTCCTCGGCCTCTCCCCCGCTGAGCTCGACTCCATGTCCCTGCGTGGAATCCTATAGAGGGACACCCCGCCCAGGAAAAGAAAATCCCCCGGGACGGAGGTGGGAGCCCCGGGGGATCTTCAACCGCCTGCGAAATCATGGGGTTGCGGGCGGTTTTTGCCTTCTCGGGGAGAGAAGGCAGTCCGATTTCGGTAACATGTTCTTTTTACCTTATCGGCAGGTTTACCGGCGAACTTTATAGAAAAATGAAACCACGCAAGGAGGAGGCGATTGGAGAATTTTCGCCGCCGCTGGTAGACTTTCCGGCGTAGCCCATCGCGATCTCCGGAGGGACCGTTGGAATTTTCCGCCATCTTGAGGGACCTGGCCGTGGTCCTTGCGATCGCCACCGCGGTTGCGTTCCTCTTCGGCAAGCTCCGTCTTTCGGTCGTGGCGGCGTTCCTCGTGGCCGGGGCAATCCTCGGACCGACCGGTGCCGGGCTCGTTTCCGAGTCGGGAATGGTGGACGCCCTTGCGGAGATCGGCGTCGTCCTCCTCCTGTTCACCGTAGGGCTGGAGATCTCGCTTTCCAGTTTCGGGAAGATGCGGCGGCAAGTGTTGTGGGCGGGAGGGGCGCAAGTCTCCGCCACGATCCTTCTTTCCCTCGTGATCATGATGCTTTTCGGGTCGCCTGCCCCGGAAGCGATCTTCGTGGGGTTCGTCATCTCCCTCTCCAGCACGGCGATCGTCCTGAAGGTGTACGCCGACAAGCTGGAAATCGACAGCCTGCACGGACGCTTGTCGTTCGGGATCCTGCTGTTCCAGGACATGGCGGTGATCCCGATGATGCTCCTGATCCCTTCTCTCCGCCAGTGGGAAACCGCCCAGTTCTCCGCCGTCCTCCTGACCCTGGCGAAGGCCGGCGCAGGCGTGGCGGGGCTCCTCCTGCTGGCGCGCTTCCTCATCCCCCGCCTCCTCAAGGAGATCATCCGGCTGAACAGCCGGGAGATCCTCGCCATGACCGTCCTGCTCGTGTGTCTGGGAACCGCCTGGCTCGCCAACCGGTTCGGCCTTTCGCTGGGGATGGGGGCGTTCCTGGCGGGGATGGTGATTTCCGAGTCGGATTACGTCCATGAAATCGCCGCCCAGATCCTCCCGTTCCGGGACGTTTTCAACGGGATTTTCTTTATTTCGGTGGGGATGCTTCTCGACCTTCCGTTCCTGTTCGGGAACTTTCCCCTGGTCCTGGCCATGGTGGGTGCGGTCGCCCTGGTCAAGGCGGTCTCCACCGGCTGGACGGTCCGGGCCCTGGGGTACCCGTGGCGGGTGGCGGTGGTCGCGGGGATCGGGCTGCTGCAGATCGGGGAGTTCTCGTTCCTCCTCCTTTCCGAGGGGTACCGGGAGAGCCTCGTGGGCACGAGCCAGTACCAGTTCCTTCTGGCCATCACCGTCCTGACGATGACGGCGACGCCGTTCCTCATGGACGCGGCCCCCTGGATCGCGCGGAGATGGGAGAGGTGGGCGCTCCGCGGTCCCGCATTTCCGGAGACGGCGGAGGAAACGGTCATCCGGAAGACCGGCATGGAGAACCACGTCATCATCGCGGGCTACGGGATGAACGGAAAGAACCTCGCCCGCGTGCTCAAGTCGACGCGCCTGCCGTACGTGGTCGTGGACCTGAACGACTTCCAGGTCCGCGAGGGGAGGGCCGCGGGGGAGCCGATGTTCTACGGCGACGTCCACCGCCCGGAGATCCTGGACCGGCTGGGGGTGGCGCGCGCCCGGATCCTCGTGCTGGCCATCTCCGACCCGATGGCGACGCGGCGGGCGGTGGCGATCGCGCGGAGGAGCAACCCCCATCTCTTCATCCTCGTGCGGACGCGGCTGGTGGCGGACGTGGACGACCTGATCGCCCTCGGGGCCAACGCGGTGATCCCGGAGGAGTTCGAGACCTCCGTCGAGATCTTCGCCCGGGTCCTTTCCGAGTACCACGTTCCCGACCATGTGATCCGGCAGCAGGAGCAGCTCATCCGGAGCGGGACGTACCGGATCCTCCGGGAGCGGACCGCCCCCAGCAGCAGCGAAGTTCTCTCCGAGTTCGAGGAGTTCCTGCGCAGGAAGGTGATCGAGATCTTTTTCGTAACGCAGGCGTCCGGGTGGGAAGGGAAGACGGTGGGGGATCTGCCGGTGGGCAACGACACCGGAATCGTCCTGCTGTCGATCCTGCGGGAGGACCGGGCGATCATCCAGCCGGCGCTTCCGGAGCGGCTGTCGGCGGGGGACAAGCTCGTCCTCTTCGGCGGGCATGCGCCCCTGGCTTCGGCGCTTGCGGCGCTCTCCCGCCCGCCTCCCCGGTGACCCTCCTCTTCCTTATCGTTCCCGACTACCGCCTTCGCGGCGCCGTGAACTGGCGCTTCCAAGGGCGTCGGGGAGCGGTTTAATGAGTGTCCGCCCGTATCGATCGGTGGTACTATCAGCCTCAAAAAGCATTTATTTGCGGAGGATTTTCCGATGAGCCCTGTCCATGCCGACTTCGCGAAGTACGAACGGGCGCTCCGCCGGTATTTCCAGATCCCCGCCGCCGCACGGAAGACAAAGGACCGGGAGAGGATCCTCAAAACCCTGGGCGTGGAAAATCCCCAGGAATTCCTGGGGATGCACATCCCGCTGTGGGAAGCCAAGGTGGACGAACTGCTCGACCCGACGAGCACGGACATGCTTCCCATCAGCATCTCCCATTCCTACGTGAACTGGGTCCGGGGGGCGATCCGCCTGATGCCGGATCCGGCCCGGGTGAAGATCTTCACCTCGAAGCTCAAGACGACCGGCCTGAAGAAAGCGGTCCTTTCCCTCCTGTCGGAGATGGTGAAGAACGGCCCTCGCGACTTCGAAGTCCTTCATGTGGAGCTCGTCGAGAAGGTGCACAAGGACACGCTCTTCACCGTGAAGGACAGCGGGGGTCGGAAGCACCGGATCTACCTCTCCCGGTTCGGCTGCATCGGCGAGTACGTTTACGCCGGCCTTCCCGGCTTGGTCGGCCTGCCTGCGCTTCCCGTGGTGTACCACCTGAGCCCGCAGGGCGAGGAAGTGCTCCTCAAGCCGAAGGAGGAGGGGATCAACATTTACCTGGACGAGGAAGTCCCGGTCTCCCGGATCCTCAAGGACGGCGACTGGTGGGTGGTAGGGGCCGCCCGGCAGGACGCCCTGGGGGACTGCATCGGAACGGCGCTGCGGTACGGCCACTACGTGGCGACCCCCGAAAAGCAGATCGTAATGATCGACAACATCGAGCTGTTTCACCTGGAAGAGACCGACGTCCGCATCTTCGAGCCGATCCACGAATTCCTCCCGAAGAGAGCCTACCCCGACGACGGGATGAAGCGGTCGGCGCTCCAGAACCGGATGCAGAAGGCGTACGACCAGGCCTACAAGGATCAGGTGCGAATTCTCGCCGCGGAATGGGGGGAGATCGAACGGTACCTCATCGAGATGCGGCGCCACGTCAGGACCTATACGGGGGAGGTCTTCGAGGCCGTCCTGACCAAGATCAAGGCTCGGGTGTTCGCGCAGCAATGATGCGGGGGGGAGCCGCCCCGCCGGCTTTCAGGTCCAAGGCCGCGCTCCTTCTTGTCGCCGCGGCGTTCCTTCTCTGCTCCTGCTCCTCGTTCTTTCAGGGAAGCGTCCCGCAGCGGGACGGCGCACTCGCCGTTCCCGGCCTGTCCGCCCCTGCGGAAATCGTCCGGGACCGATACGGAATTCCCCACATCACCGCCGGAAACGATCACGATCTCTATTTTGCGCAGGGGTTTGCGCACGCGCAGGACCGGCTGTTCCAGATGGACCTGGAGCGGCGTCTGGCGCGGGGGGAGCTCGCCGAGATCTTCGGCGAGAAGGCCCTTCCCGCCGACCGCCTCTTCCGGCACCTGGGATTTGCCGCCCGGGCCCCCGCTCTTTTCGCCTCCTGGCCGAAGAAGACGCAGGAAATCGTGCACGCTTACTGCGAGGGGGTCAACGCCGGCATGGCCTCGCTGCGTGCATGGCCCGTGGAGTTTCGCTTCCTTGGGGCCGTGCCCCGGCGATGGGCCCCCGAGGACGTGGCCGTGGGCACGCTTCTCAAGTCGTTCGGGCTGGCCCAGTGGATCGAGGAAGCTACCCTGTACAAGATTGCGCTCCGGATTCCCCCCACGAAATTCGCGGAACTGCTCCCTCAAGTGCCTGCCGGGTCGCCGGTGATCCAGCCCGGTTCGGGTCCCGCGGCGGCGCAGCGACCTTTGCCGCCGTCCGTGCTGACCGATGGGATCGCCTCCCTTCGGCTGACCGTTGGAGATTTTCCCCGTTCCGGCGGGTCGAACGCCTGGGCCGTCTCGGGGAGGAAGAGCGCCACCGGACGCCCGATTCTCGCGAACGACCCCCACATGGTCCTCCCCTGCCCCTCGCTCTGGTACGAGGTTCAGCTGACCGCCCCGGGGGTGGACATCTACGGCGTCTCGTTCCCCGGAGCCCCCGGCGTGGTGATCGGACACAACCCGAAGATCGCCTGGGGGTTCACCAGCGCGATGCTGGACGACGCGGATTTCTTCGTTGAGAAGATCGAGGGGGACAGGGTGATGTCCCGGAAGAAGTGGGTCCCCATCGTGCGCCGGTCGGAGACGATCCGGGTCAAGGGGAGCAAGGACGAAGTGGTTACGGTCCGGGAAACACCGCACGGGCCGATCCTTTCGCCGGTGTTGCCCGGGATCTCCTCCTCCCTCTCGTTTCACTGGGCGGGATACGACGGGGGAGACCCGGTGGGCGCCCTGTACGCCCTGAACCGCGCGAGGAACCGCGAGGAGTTCCTCGCGGCGGTCTCCGGGTTCCCGCATCCCGCGCAAAACGTCGTGTACGCCGACGAGGCGGGGAACATCGGGGTCGTGCTGGCGGGCAGGATCCCGGTGCGCAAGGGGGGCGCCGCCCTGCTTCCCGTCCCCGGCGACACGGGGGAATGGGACTGGAGGGGATTCGTCCCGTTCTCCCAAAACCCCCGCGTGTGGAATCCGCCGGAGCAGTTCGTCGCGGCCGCCAACTTTCCTCCCGCGGGAAAGGCGTTCGGGCACTATCTCTCCCGGCTCTACGAGCCACCCGATCGTGGGATACGGATTCTCCAGGCGCTTCGCGCAAAGGAGAAGCTCTCGGTGGATGCGTTCGAGCGGATGCAGACCGACGTTCTCCTTCCGGGTGCGGCAAAGACGGTATCCCTGGCCATCCAGGTGGCGAAGAAGCGGGAGGCGGAATCCCCGGTGTTCCAGGAGGCGGCGAAGATCCTCTCGGAGTGGGATCTGGCCGTTGGGGCGGACAGCCGGGGAGCGCTCCTGTACGAAGTTTTTTACGAGAAGATGGTCGAAAACGTGTTCCGGGACGATTTGGGCGATGACCTCTACGAGGAGTTCGCCCGATCCTCCCGCCTGGCATGGAACGCCATGGACCGGGTGATCGAGAGGGGCGACTCGCTCTTTTTCGTGGATGATTCGACGGGGCGGAAGGATTCCCTCGAAGATCTCACGGCCCGTTCCCTCTTCTCGGCAATGTCGTTTCTCAAGGACCGGCTGGGGGGCGTTTCTTCGACCTGGACGTGGGGAAGGCTTCACCAGGTGACCTTCGAGCACCCCTTCGGGAAGAAGAGGTACCTCCAGCGGTGGTTCAACATCGGGCCTGCGCCCGTTCCGGGAGACGGGAAGACCGTCTTCAAGCAGGAATTCCGGCACGGGACGGACTTCCAGGTCCTGGTCGGCCCCGCGATGCGCCAGGTGGTCCCGCTCGGGTTCCGGCCAAAGGCGCGCTCGGTGATCACGACCGGGGCATCGGGTCACTTCTTCGAGCGGCACTACCGGGACCAGAGCGCTCTCTGGTTGTCAGGGAAGACCCACCCTGCCTGGACGAGCCGGGGCGATGTCGAAGGAAACGCGGAAGCCCGCCTGAATCTTACGCCGAAATAACCGCACCTTATTTGTCGCGGGAGGAGGCCCGGTCCAGGAAATACTTCTCCACAAGGTAGAAAATGACCGGCAGGGCGACGATCACGCCCACGACCTTCAGCACGAGACGGAGCGTACGGGAGGCAACGCCTGCAAGCCCGGTCAGGATCTCCGGGATCGAAGCCCCGAGGAACAGGGCGGCGGCGATTCCCCCAAGGAGGGCTGCGGCAAGGAGCAACCGCGAACCCGGGCGCTTTTGCATGGTGTCCGGATTATACCATTGCTACGAATCCGGTTGATCTCGGGGTTGGCTCTCTGCGATACTGTGCGATACCGTTAAAAAACTTCATCCGATTATGCGGATGGCAACCCCTTTCCTTCAGGCGAATACGACAGGCGGTATCATGGTCATCTCGTGCGGCTCGTGCGGTGCCCGTTTCCGCTTCGACGGAACCTTGTTCGGAGGGGCGGCGGGGGCGCGTCTTCGTTGCCGGCGGTGCGGGGAATTTATCGAGGTGCGGAACCCGGAGGTCTCCGTCAGCCGGAAAACGGTTGACCCCCCCCCTCGCCGCCAAGTTGAACGGCCGGACAAGCCCCCGGCAGCCGGTGACTCACCGGCTCCTGTCCCGGCTGATCTTCAGGCCGGGCCTGTTGCGCCCCCTGTTCCACCCTCCGAGTCCCCCAGGCAGAAAACGGAGAGGGCCGTTCCGGTTTTACGGGCCGAGGGATTGGCGGGGGGAAAGGAAGGATTCCGGGCTCAGCGAAACGTTTCGCTGGTGCCTTACGCCGCCTTGGCCCTGGGGATGCTCCTCCTCGTGATCGGGGGCCTCGGGTATATCGGATTGCCCACCGGGGAACGGAAGCCGGACAAAGCCGCGGTTTCCGGCTCGGGGACAACGGGGGTTTCTCCGGTCTCAGGCGTTCGATACGAGTTCGACAGGATAGAGACGTATTATTACCGGAACCGGGAATCGGGGAGTCTGTTCATTCTGAAGGGCCGCGTCGCCGAAGCGGGGGGAGCCGCAGGGAGAGAGAGGATCCGGGTTCACGCGACGCTGATGAATGCCGATAACAGGCTCGTTGCGAAGAAAACGGTCACCGCGGGGATTACGGTCCCCGATGAGGTCCTGCTCTATCGGGACAGGGCCTCCATCGAGCAGGCGCTCTCCGGAAGCGCGGATATCGAGGCGCCGGGGAAAGGAATGCCCCCGGACGGCCCGCGCCCGTTCATGGTCGTATTCTTCGATGTTCCCCAAAACATCAATTCCTACCAACTTGCGGCCGACAAGGCGCAATAAGTCCCGACGAACCGGCGTGGTCGTCCAAGGGTTTCAACATGCGGCTCCCTGTCAAGGAGGCTTAGGAATGGCCAAGGTTCTTTTCGCAGGATTCATCGTCATGGTCGTGACCGGGGTCCCGGTCTTCGCCGGGGAACCTGTGACGTACGAAAAGGACGTCAAGGGAATCATCGCCGAGCGGTGCATCTTCTGTCACGGTCCGGGGTCGCCCACGATGGAGGAGTTCGACCGCGACAAGGAAGGGTACAAGAAGAAGATGAAGGGGCCCAGGTTCGTCACGTACGAGAACCTGATGGTCGTGGTCAAGGGATCGGACGCCGGCGCCCTCATGAGAAGGCTGGACGACGGGAAGAACACCAAGGACGGCAAGCCGGGCAACATGCATGTACACCTGGGGGCCACGGACGCAGAGAAGGCGGCGAACCTGGAAATCTTCAGGAAATGGGTCGGGAATTGGACGTTGAAGAGGAAGAACGAATTGAGCAAGGCGGAACTGGACGCCGTCAAGGCGCCCGAGAAGTGATGTCCGCGGGGCCCGCCCGGTTCGTTCACAATCCCTTCGCGACGGAGTATTTCTCGATCATTCTTCCCACCATCAATCCGCCTTCGTGTTCGGGGATGATCACCTCGTCGGCGCCGGAATTCCGCATCGCCTGGGCGTAACGCTGCTGTCCCGCCCGGGTGATGATCCTCAGTTTCGGATTCATCGCTTTGGCGGTCACCGTGATGTAAAGGTTGTCCGCATCATTGTCGATCACGACGCAGATGCCGCGGGCCCTCGAGATCCCCGCCGCCTGCAAGGTGTCGTGGCGCTTGGCGTCCCCATGGACGACGGGCATGCCCTCCTGCAGGAGTTGGTGAAAAAGCCCCTCGTTCGTTTCAATGAGCACGAAGGGGATTTTCATTCGATCGAGCTGATCCACGACCGTTCGGCCCACCTGCCCGAATCCGCAGATGATGAAGTGGTCCCGCATCTTTTCAAGGTTTGCGTCGTTGACCATCAGTTTCCACGCCTCCCTTCCCTGTTTCCGGAAAATGGTGACGAGAATCCGCTCCGCGACCCAGATCTGAAATGCGAAAACCCCCAGGTAGACCAGCAGGGAGAAGAACTTCGTGGCATCCCGCACCTTGTCGTAATGGATCGAATGAGGGTGGAAAATCCAGAAGAGGGCATCCTGCCACCGGATCCCCTCCAGGCTTGAGTAGACCACCACGCAGAGGACCATGAAGGCGGCAAACAGCAGGACGGGCAGCCACAGCCGCCGGAGGAACACGATCAGGACGCCGGTCGACGCCGTACGAATCGTCGTTTCCCTCCCGATGATGTTGCGCCAGGCCAAAGCACCTTATGCCGGTCTTGATCCTGGTCCTTGAGTACTATAAATCGATTTTATGGATTGCGCCCCTGAAAACCTCCTGGGACTCGCATTGTACCCTGCGCATTGAATCCGCTAGAATCGTCACTTGCCTCGGGACCGATCGGAGGGGAGAAGATCCAGATGAAGGATGAACCGCACTCGGGCTTCAGGGCCACCGGGACGCCGATCCAGGGGTTGGCGGGAGCCACCCTCGGATTCTTCATCGGATTTGCCGCCGTCTCCCTGTTTGGTCCCACCGCGAAGAGCCTCAAGGGAATCATGGGCCTTGGCCCCCTCGAGGTCGGTTTCCTCGTGGCCGCTCCATCCCTTTCGGGTTCCCTGCTTCGGATCCCCTTCTCCGCCTGGGTGGATACCACCGGCGGAAAGAAGCCCTTTCTGGTCCTCTTCCTCCTCTCGATCGTCGGCATGTCCGGGCTTTTTCTTACTCTCCACTCCTGCTACCCGGAACGGATGACCCACTCGTTCTACCCGTTGATCCTCTTCCTCGGGGTTCTATGCGGGTGCGGGATCGCCACCTTTTCCGTCGGGATCAGCCAGGTAGCGTACTGGTATCCCAAGGCACGGCAGGGGACCGCACTTGGCACCTACGCCGGGATCGGGAACCTCGCCCCCGGAATCTTCACGCTCCTGCTGCCCGTTGCTCTTGTAACCATGGGACTCGCTCGGTCCTATCTGGCATGGCTTGCCTTCCTTGTCGGGGGGACCGTCGTATACGCCATCATTGGCCGGAACGCATGGTACTTCCAGATGATCGGGGGGGGAGTGCCTGTGCAAGAGGCGAAAGCGGCCGCCTCGCTCCAGGGCCAGGAAATCTTCCCGGCCGGCAATCTTGTGGACAGCCTGATTCTCTCGGCGAGGAACTGGAAAACCTGGGCTCTTGTGGCGATCTACTTCACGACTTTCGGCGGTTTCATCGCCATGACCGCATGGCTGCCCGTTTACTGGACCTCCTTCCACTCGGCGCCACCGATCCTCGCAGGGATGCTCGCCGGGGTCTACTCGATCACCACTTCCCTCGTTCGGGTGGGTGGGGGGTACCTTTCCGACCGCATCGGCGGAGAGACCACGGGAATGCTTGCGCTGGTTATCCTGCTGGCAGGAGCGATCCTGATGACCCTTTCGGGGAACTTCAACGTTTCCGTTGCGGCCGAGATTCTCATGGGCATCGGGATGGGAGCGGCCAACGCGGCCGTCTTCAAGCTGGTTGCCCAGGAGATCCCCGAGGCGGTGGGCGGCGGCGCAGGGTGGGTGGGAGGACTCGGGGCTTTCGGGGGGTTCGCCATCCCGCCGCTCATGGGAATCATCGTGCAGATCCAGGGAGCCGGGGGCTACGCGACCGGGTTCGTGGTCTTCATCTGCCTGGCGGTGATCTCGCTTTTTCTCGTCGAGGTCCTCCGGCGGAAACGCGCCAGGGTTCTCGCATCCGCGTAAACGCAAGCGGTTGATCGATGAGGAAAAGGTTCGTCAACGAGATGGTTTCCCGAAATTGATCGTTCCCCTCCTTACGGATTTTTGCGATGATGACTTCGTTTGATCCACCGATCCGCTCGGTCCCGCGAAGCACATCACTCCTCTGGAGGATGAATCCATGAGAGAGCGTCCGGGATGTTGGTCTCTCCTGCTTCTCCTGTCGGTTTTCTTTTCCGGTCCGGCATGGGCGGATGCAGGCAAGGATCTGTTTGATAAAGAGTGTGCGGGTTGCCACACGATCGGCGGCGGCGATTCGGGGGGCCCCGACCTGAAAGGGATTACAGGGAGGAGGCCGGCTGCCTGGCTCGAGAGAATCATCGTCGAGCCGGACAAACTGACCGCCGATAAAGATCCGACCCAACTTGGGTTGGTGAAAAAGTACGGCGGCGAGATGCCGAACCTGGGATTGAGCAGGGTGGATGCCCGAAAGATCATCGCTTACCTCCAGGCCGGTTTTCCGCCCGCGGCGGCTTCCGGCGGCGCATCCCCCATGGAAGCGGCGCCGAAGCCCGTGGAAACCGTGGCGACTCCCGAACTCGTCGCCCAGGGGAAAGCCCTCTTCACCGGCGGCAGGCCCTTCGCAAACGGGGGTGCCCCCTGCGCGGCATGTCACAGCTTCGGCTATTCGGGGGTGCCGGGCGGAACCCTGGCCGTCGATCTGGGCAAACGGATCGAGGGGGTCGGCGAGCAGGGATTCCGGGGGATATTGAAGAGTCTCAACTTCCCGATCATGAGAAAGATGTACGCGGACAAGTCGCTGACCGACGGGGAAATCACCGCGCTGATCGTTTTTTCCAGGGATGCCGTCGCGCGCAAGGCTGCTCCCGCCGGGAATTATTATCCGGCGACGGGAATCGGCATCTTCGTCTGCCTGATCGTGGGGTTGACGCTGTACAAAAGGAGGGTCCGTTAATGTCGAGCGGGCGGATCAAGGACGACCGTTCCCCGGCGGACCGGGGGTGGGAGGAGTTCTACCGGAACCGCTGGCAGTACGACAAGGTGGTCCGGAGCACCCACGGGGTCAACTGCACCGGCGGGTGCAGCTGGATGGTGCACGTCAAGGACGGGATCGTCGGCTGGGAACTTCAGGCCAACGACTATCCCCAGTTCAACGGCGCCATCCCCAACCATGAACCGCGCGGCTGCACCCGGGGGATCAGCTACTCCTGGTACCTCTACAGTCCGATGCGGGTCAAATACCCCTACATGCGGGGCGCCCTCATCGACCTCTGGCGGGAGGCGCGCCGCCGTTTCGACGACCCGGTGGATGCCTGGCGGAGCATCGTGGAAACCCCCGATTCGAGGAACGCCTACACCGGGAAACGCGGCATGGGGGGATTCCGGCGGGCAGCCTGGGACGACGTGGTCGAGTTGATCGCCGCCTCCACCATCTATACCGCCAAGAAATACGGACCCGACCGGGTCATCGGCTTCACCCCGATCCCCGCCATGTCCATGATCAGCTACGCCGCCGGCACCCGGTTCCTCCAGCTCTTCGGCGGGGTGTGCATGAGCTTCTACGACTGGTACTGCGACCTTCCACCCGCGTCGCCGCAGGTCTGGGGAGAGCAGACCGACGTCAACGAGTCGGCCGACTGGTACAACGCTTCCTACATCGTCCTTTGCGGCTCCAACGTCCCGATGACCCGGACCCCGGATACCCACTTTCTCACCGAGGCCCGCTACCGGGGGACCAAGGTCGTGGTCATGTCCCCCGACTACTCCATGGCGACCAAGTTCGCTGACAACTGGCTGCCGGTTACGCCGGGACACGACGGCGCGTTCTGGATGGCGGTGAACCACGTCATTCTCAAGGAGTATTACGCCGACCGGCAGGTTCCGTTCTTCGAGGAGTACGCGCGGAAGTACACCGATCTTCCGTTCCTCGTGAAAATGGGGGAAACGGACGGTGCGTTGCGGCCGGGCGAGTTCCTCCGGGCCAGCGAGTTCGAGCGGAGCGCGGGGATCGAGCTCGCGGACTGGACCCTCTGCGTGGTGGACGGGAATGGAGAGGTGAAGATCCCCCACGGCAGCATCGGCTCCCGCTGGAGCAAGACACAGGGGAAGTGGAACCTGGACATGAAGGACATGGTCGACGGCTCCGACATCGACTGCCGGCTGACCCTTCTCGGCGGCGAGACCGGCCGGGTCCGCTTCCGGTTCGAGACGGACGGGGACGTGGTCAGGGAAGTCCCGGTCCGGCGGATTGCGACCCGGAGCGGCGAGGTGACGGTTACGACCGTCTTCGACCTCCTCATGGCCCAGTCCGGCGTCTCGAGAGGCCTGGGCGGCGACTACCCGCAGAGCTACGACGAGGACAAGCCGTTCACCCCGAAGTGGCAGGAGCGGTACACCGGCATCGCCGCCGGGTCCATGCTGAAGATCGCCCGCGAGTGGGCCGAAAACGGCGAGAAAAGCGGCGGCCGGAACATGATCATCGTGGGAGCCGGCATCAACCACTGGTTTCACAACGACCTGATCTACCGGGCCGCCATCACCTCCCTCATCCTTACAGGAAGCGTCGGACGCAACGGCGCCGGGCTCGCCCATTACGTCGGGCAGGAGAAGGTGGTGCCCCTCGCCCCCTGGACCGCCATTGCCATGGCCCAGGACTGGGTGAAGCCTTCCCGCCTCCAGAACACCCCGAGCTTCTGGTACATCCATTCCGACCAGTGGAGGTACGATCGGAGCTTCGTCGACTACTTCAAGCCGGAGACCGGGGAAGCCATGCCGCTCCACGCCGCGGACATGAACGCCAAGGCGGCCCGCCTCGGCTGGCTCCCCTTTGCCCCCCACTTCAACGACAGTCCGCTCCGCCTGGCGGACGCGGCGAAGGCGGCGGGGGCCCGGACGGACGACGAGATCCGCGGATGGCTCGTGTCCCGCCTCAAAAGCGGCGAGACGCGGTTCGCCGTCGAGGACCCGGACGGGGAGGGGAACTCCCCCAAGGTCTGGTTCATCTGGCGCGCCAACGCCATTTCCGCCAGCGCCAAGGGGCACGAGTTCTTCCTCAAACACGTGCTCGGCGCCCCCAACAGCAGCTTCACCGCGAAGGAGGTCGCCAAGGGAGCGGTGAAGGACCTGGTCTGGCACGAGAAGGCGCCCGAAGGGAAGATGGACCTGGTGGTGGACCTCAACTTCCGCATGGACACGTCGGCCCTCTACTCCGACATCGTCCTGCCGGCGGCCACGTGGTACGAAAAATCCGACCTGAACACCACCGACATGCACTCCTTCGTCAACTGCCTGGACGCCGCCGTGCCGCCGTCGTGGGAGTCGAAAGCGGACTGGAAGATCTTCGGCCTGATCGCGCAAAAGGTGAGCGAGCTGTCGGCGAGGCACTTCCCCGCGCCGGTGAAGGACATCGTCGCCGCGCCGCTGCTCCATGACACGCCGGGGGAAATCGCGCAGCGGTCCGTGCGGGACTGGAAGCGCGGCGAGTGCGAGCCGGTCCCCGGAAAGACCATGCCGAACCTGGCCGTCGTGGAGCGGGACTACGGGAACCTCTACAACCGGTTCCTGTCGCTGGGGCCGGCCATCGGACAGCTCGGAGCCCACGGGGTCAACTGGGATGCGGGCGACGTGCACGCGGAGCTCCTCGGGAGGATGCCGACCCGCACCTGGAACGGAAAGACCTATATCGACCTGGAGGACGAGAAGGTGGTCGCCGACGCGATCCTGGCCTTCGCGCCCGAGACCAACGGCGAGCTGTCCTACCGCTCGTACCAGAACCTGGAGAAGCGGGTCGGCAAGCCGCTCTCGCAGATCGCGGCCGGCGACCGCAACTTCCGCATCACCTGGGAGGAGATCACGCAGAAACCGCGCCGTTTCATCAGCACGGCGGTCTGGAGCGGCCTGGTCAACGAGGGGCGCCCGTACGCCCCCTATACCCTCAACGTGGAACACGGGGTGCCGTGGCGGACCCTCTCCGGCCGGCAGTCCCTGTACCTGGACCATCCCTACTACGGCGAGTTCCACGAGGGGCTTCCCACCTTCAAGGGGAAGATCCCCCCGGCGATCCTGGACGAGACGGAAGGGGAGACGGGGCTCGTGCTCAATTTCCTGACCCCCCACGGCAAGTGGAGCATCCACTCCACCTACAGCGATAATCTCCGCATGCTTACGCTTTCGCGCGGCGGACAGGTGGTCTGGCTGAATCCCGAGGACGCGGCGGGGGCCGGGATCGGGGACAACGATGCGATCGAGGTCTACAACGCCAACGGCGTCGTCGTGTGCCGGGCGATCGTCTCGTCGCGCATCCCGAAAGGGGCGGCGGTCATGTACCACGCGCCGGAGCGGACCCTCGACATCAAGAAGTCGAAACGGAGCGGACGGCGCGGCGGCGTGCACAACAGCCTGTCCCGGATCCGCCTCAAGCCGACGCTGATGCTCGGCGGATACGCCCAGTTCAGCTACTACTTCAATTACTGGGGTCCGACCGGGGTGAACCGCGACTGCTACGTCGTCGTCAGAAAGCTGGGGGGGTGAGACGATGGACGTGCGAGCGCAACTGGTGATGGTGTTCAACCTCGACAAGTGCATCGGATGCCACACGTGCAGCCTCTCCTGCAAGAACATCTGGACCGACCGGCGCGGCGCCGAATACATGTGGTGGAACAACGTGGAGACCAAGCCCGGGGTCGGCTACCCGAAGAAATGGGAAGACCAGGGGATGTTCAAGGGCGGTTGGGTCGCGGACGGCGACAACCTCCGGCTCCGGGCTCTCGGGAAAGGGCCAACCCTCCTGAACCTGTTCTTCCAGCCCAACATGCCGAAGCTTACGGACTACTACGAGCCGTTCGATTTCGACTACGGCAACCTCTACGGAGCCCCGGAAGGGACCGATCAGCCGGTGGCCGAGGCGTTCTCGCAGATTTCGGGCCGGAAGATAGACACCATCCAGGGAGGACCCAACTGGGACGACGACCTTTCCGGCTCGCAGCTCTACGCCGCCAAGGATATCAACCTGGAACAGAGCGGGATCGTTGAAGACTACGGCAAGATGTTCATGCATTGGCTCCCCCGGATCTGCAACCATTGCCTGAATCCGGCGTGCGTCGCCTCCTGCCCCTCCCGGGCCATCTACAAGCGGGGAGAGGACGGCATTGTCCTGGTGGACCAGAACGTCTGCAAGGGGTGGCGTTTCTGCACCAGCGCCTGCCCCTATAAAAAGGTGTACTTCAACTGGGACAGCGGGAAAGCGGAAAAATGCATTTTCTGCTTCCCGCGTACCGAGACCGGGCAGTGCAACGCATGCGCCCACAGCTGCGTCGGCAGGATCCGGTACGTCGGTGTCCTCCTCTACGACGCGGAGAGGGTCGAGCAGGCGCTGCTCCAACCCGACGACCGGCTTGTGGACGCCCACAGGGCCGTGATCCTCGATCCACGCGACCCGGCGGTATGCGATGCGGCCCGGAAGAGCGGTGTCTCCGACCAGTGGCTGGAGGCTGCGATCCGGTCGCCGGCGTATGCCCTGGTCAAGGAGTTCGGCCTGGCCCTCCCGCTCCATCCCGAATTCCGAACCCTGCCGATGGCTTATTATATTCCCTCCCTTTCGCCCGTCCTCTCCACCCTTGGCGATTCCCACGAGTTGATGGAGCACGGGATGTTTCCGGCGGTGGATGCCTTGCGGGCTCCCCTTGGATACCTGGCAAGTCTCCTGTCCGGGGGGAACCGCGAGGTGGTGGCGAAGGTGCTGGCGACGCTCGTCGCCCTGCGCGCCTTCATGCGCGCCCGGGATCTCTCCCAGCCGGTGGATGACGCGGTTCTCAAGGGGGTAGGGCTGGACGAGGCCGCGGCTCTTCGCCTCTATCGCCTGTTCACCATCGGGGGGTATGACGCGCGGAACGTCATCCCGGCGCTGCAGCGGGAGGAGCAGGATCCTTATACCCGCAAGGGGGCGAGCGGCTTCGGAATCCTGAAGAAGGCGGGGAGGGGGAAATGAGTCTCGCGGAATGCTACGACTCCCTGGCCCGCATGCTCGGTTACCCCGAGGGGAAAGAAGGGATCCTGGCGGCCCTCGACACCGTCCGCGGATTCCTGCTCGAACGCGGCATCGAGTGCTCCTTCGACTCCTTTTCCGAACACGTGGCGGGCTCGACCCTGGCCCGGCTTCAGGAGGAATATGTCGCGACGTTCGACTTCAATCCGGCGGTCGCCCTCTACCTGGGCCACCACCTCTACGGCGATAACCAGAAGAAGGGCCAGTACCTGATGCGGCTCAAGCAGGAGTTCGGCCGGCATGGGTTTGCCCCATCCGGCAACGAACTTCCGGACCATCTGCCGCTGGTCCTCGGATTCGTTTCCCACATGGCGCGGCGCAGAGACGACGTCTTGCGCCGGCTGTTCCTCTCCGATTGCGTATTGCCGGGGCTGGATCGACTCGGCGCCGCCTTCTCCGGCCGGAGAGACTCTCCCTGGAAGCAGGTGGTCGATGCCGCCAGACTTCTGTGCCTGGCGGACACCGATGCCCGCGAGGAGGTGAAACCGTGTTGAACAGCTGGATCTTCATCGTCCTGCCCTATGTGGCGCTGGCGCTGCTCCTGTTGGTGACCCCCTATCGCTATTTCTCGAACCGGCTCACCTGGTCGGCCTATTCCACCCAGTTTCTGGAGCAGAAGACGCTCTACTGGGGGAGCAATCCGTGGCACTACGGGATCATTCCGGTGGTCCTGGCGCATTTCCTGGGGGTCATCGCGCCCGGCCCAATGAATGCCGTCCTGGCGAACCCGCAGGCCCTGATCCTCCTGGAGAGCGTCGGGCTGGGACTCGGGCTGTTTGCCCTCTTCGGATGCCTGGTGCTCCTGGTGCGTCGGGCGCGAACCCCCTTGTTGAAGCCGGTGACCAATGCCAGCGATTGGGTTCTCCTTTTTCTTCTGATCTTCCAGACCGCCACCGGGGTCTACATGGGTCTCTTCCTGCGCTGGGGTTCCCAGTGGTACCTCCACACCGTGGTTCCCTATTTCTATTCGCTTCTGGTTTTTCAGCCGCAGGTCGAGTACGTGGCCGATCTCCCGCTGGTCTTAAAGCTGCACGCGGCCGGGGGGTTTCTGATCGTCGGCCTGCTGCCGTTCACCAAGCTCGTTCACCTCCTCTTCCTGCCGGTCGCCTTTCTCAAGGATCCGCCGATCCTCTACCGCTGGCGGTCATCGGGCGGAGGGGAATGAGGGCGGGTCGATCGTCGTGAAATCCCGCCCCGGGAGTACGCAGCGACAATTCCTTCGAGGAGCGATCCGATGGCGTCTCGCGTGTTGACGGTCTGGAACCCGGAAGACAAGGGTTTCTGGGAACGGGAAGGCAAATCCATTGCTGCCCGGAATCTCTGGATATCCATTCCCGCGCTCTTCCTTGCCTTTGCCGTCTGGATGGTCTGGAGCGTGGTTGTCGTAAACCTCCCGGCCATCGGATTCAAATTCGACGCCGACAGGCTCTTCTGGCTCGCTGCGCTGCCCGGCCTGGCAGGGGCGACGCTTCGTATCTTCTACTCCTTCATGGTACCGATCTTCGGGGGACGGAAATGGACCACCATCAGCACCGCCTCCCTGCTGATTCCGGCGATCGGCATCGGCTTCGCGGTGCGGGACCTCAACACGAGTTACACGACGTTCCTGATCCTGGCTCTCCTCTGCGGTCTGGGCGGCGGGAACTTCGCATCGAGCATGTCCAACATCAGCTTTTTCTTCCCCCAGGCCCGGAAAGGGACCGCCTTGGGACTGAACGCAGGGCTGGGGAACCTCGGCGTCAGCGCGATGCAATTCCTGGTGCCGCTTGCCGTTACCGCGGGCGTGTTCGGCGCATTCGGCGGGGACCCGCAGATGTCCCTCGTCAAAGGGGTGACGCGGCCAGTCTGGTTGCAGAATGCCGGCTTCATCTGGGTGCCGTTCATTGTCGCCTCCACCCTGGCGGCATGGTTTGGCATGAACGACATCGCCAGCGCCAAGGCGTCGTTCCGTGAACAGGCGATCATCTTCCGACGGAAGAATAACTGGCTCATGTGCTGGCTCTATCTTGGAACCTTCGGGTCCTTCATCGGCTACTCTGCCGGAATGCCGCTCCTCATAAAATCCCAGTTTCCCGGGGTGAATCCCACCCAGTATGCGTTTCTCGGGCCGTTGGTCGGCGCGATCATGCGGCCGGCAGGGGGGTGGATTGCCGACAAACTGGGAGGCGCACGGGTAACCTTCTGGAATTTTATCGTCATGGCGGCAAGCGTAGGCGGTATTCTCGCATTCCTTCCCCGTGGCGGCGCCGGCGGAAATTTCTGGGGATTCCTGGCGATGTTCATCCTGATGTTCGTCACCACCGGGATCGGCAACGGCTCGACATTCCGGATGATCCCGGTGATCTTCCTGACCGAACGGAAGCGGGAGGCGGAGGGAAAGGGACCAGGTGCGCAGGAGCAAGCCCTCAAGGATGCGGCCAAGGAAGCCGCTGCCGTCATCGGTTTCAGCTCGGCCTTTGCCGCCTATGGAGCATTCTTCATTCCGAAAGCGTTCGGCAGCTCCATCCGTCTCACCGGAGGCCCGGAATCGGCGCTATACGGCTTCCTTGCTTTTTATGTCACCTGCATCGTTGTGACCTGGTGGTTCTATTCGCGGCGGAATGCGGAGATTCCATGCTGATGGGGCGGGGCCGGCCGGACGGCACCCGGCGGTGATCAAACCAACAGCAGTTTGAATCCTGCGACGATCAACACCACGGACAACGCCTTGACGATACTCGATGCAGGAATGCGGCTGCTGCCAAAAAAGGAACCGGTGATCCCCCCGCCCAGCGCGGCCACGGCCAGAATCGGCACGTAGTGCGGTATCGCCTGAAGGCTGCCGACATGCCCGAGAAGCCCGGCGATGGAATTCACCAGGATAAACAGCGCGGCGACGGCGGAAACCTCTTTTACCCTTGCCCATTTCAGCAGCAGGAGGAGGGGGCTCAGGAAGATCCCGCCCCCAACCCCGGTCAGACCCGACAGGAAACCGAGTACCGCCCCGACGAACAGCGCTACCGTGGTGGATGGCCGCAGCACTTCCGCGGCTTCTCGATCCTTCCGGGGGAAAAGGCGATAGGCGGAAGCAAGCAGTACGATCCCCACGAGAGGTTGGTAAACAGGCGTGGGCAGGCTGAGGTAGCCACCGAGAAAGCTGAAGGGGATCGAGGTGGCTGCGAAGGGCCAGAACAAATGCCAGGAGAAATAACCGGCACGCGCGAAATAGAAGGTGGCCGCAGCGGAGACCAGTATGTTCAGAACCAACGCGGTAGGCTTGAAGGCGGCAGGCGCCAGGCTGAACAGGGCCAGGATGGCGATGTACCCGGATGCCCCGCCGTGACCGACACAGGAGTAGAGAATCGCAACCGCCAGGATGCAGACCGCAAGAAGGAGCAGAAGGGAAGCGTTCACGGAAGTGCCTCTATGCGGATCATGGGTTCGGACACCCGCTCAGAAGCGGAGCTTGATGAACTTGCGGTTCACCATGTCGTTGAAGTCCTTCTTCAGTTCGTGGAATTTTTCCAGAAGGGTGGCCGCCTGCGGGCTGAGGGTGGATTCGCCTCCGCCGGCCCCCCCTTTCTGACGGGCCACCAGGGGAAATCCCAGCCGCTTTTCCATCGCGTCGATGTAGGTCCACGCCTTACGGTACGAGATTCCCATCTCCTTCGCGGCCGCATTGATCGAGCCCGTCCTTTGGATGAAGCGAAGCAAATCTTCGCGTCCCTGGCCGAATACCGGTTCTCCCTCCATTTCCAGCCAAATCTTGGAGCGTACCTGAAGTCCGGGTTCCCGGTCGCTCATCGCAGGAATTTCCTCTCGATAAAGTCCGTAACCATATCGGCATCGTTTATATCCAGCCGCGGAACGTCCAGTTCCAACGGTTCGTCGCTGGCGACCGCCAGGAGCGCCGGGTCGTGTTCCTTTCCTCGGCAGAGCAGAGTGGCGCTACGCTCCCTCCGGTGCACCTCGATTTTCGGCAAGGCGCTCGACTTGAAGCCCTCGGTCAGGACGATATCCACATCCGTGAAGAATGCGGAAAGAAGATCTTCGACCGGAGGAGATGCGGCGTGCTTTTTCACCAGGGCCAGCTTTTCGGGAGAGGAGATGATCATGGTATCCGCACCCGCGGCGGTAAGCCGGTAGCTGTCCTTGCCCGGCCGGTCGATGTCGAAATGGTGGGCGTCGTGCTTGATGACACCCACTCGATATCCACGGTCCTTCAATCGGGCAATGACCTTTTCGAGAAGGGTCGTTTTGCCGGTGCCGGATTTCGCCACGAACGCCACGGCCTTGACCGTCATGAGGGGAACCTTATGCGGCGGCTCTTCCCGCCCATTTTTCTTGAAACGATCCATACGGGAGCGTTATACCAAAAACGCATAACGCGGTGCAACAAAACCATCCTGCTCCCGAGCGAACAACTGCCATTTTACGGGCTGCAGGGATTTTTCTGAATATCAGCCCAATAGGGCTGCACGAATTTGTTCGAGGTGCTCTTCGGCGTGGGCGACGATGAATCGCTCCACGGAGTCGGCCACCGTCAATTCGCCCAGTTTGATGTGGATGCCTTTCTTGCTTCGCTCCGTTGCGGACATTTCGCGGATGGCGCGGGCCGCGGCCTTCACTTCATCGTTCAGCAGGCCCAGCAATTCCTTCGGATCCCCGTTGGAGCCGCGTTCGATCCCGGCCAAACGCTCAGGCGCGTCGGATCCACGCCCGAAAACGGGAGGTTCTGCAGTGGCGGCAATCAGCGCGCGACAATGCCCCAGCCAATAGGGGATCATCTCCACCACATGTCCCAAGACCTGCATTACCGACCACTCGTTGTCGCCGGCGGCGCGCAGGCGCCGGATGGCATCGGAATGGGCCATGAGCGTCGCCAGTTGTTCGTAGACGGACTCCAACCGTCGGGCCTGCGGATCTCCCGGGCGATTCACGGTGTTTGCCGCCACTTGCAGCCCTTCCCGATATATTTTTCCATCCGAGCCTCCGTTACCGCCCTTCCTTTCGGCTCCCGGAGCCGGAATCGGAAGCCTTGACCATCTCCCGCAACCGCGCAAGAAGGTCCTCGAACGACGACCGCTGGAGGATCCCGCCGAACTGGGAGCGGTAGTTGTTGACGAGGCTGATCTCCTCGATGACGACGTCGTAGACGCGCCAGTCCGTTCTCTCCTTCACCATCCGGTAGTTCACCGGAATTTCCTGTCCTTTTCCCGTCACGATGAAGGTCTCGACCGTGGCGATCCGCCCTTCCTCGACCGAATCCTTCATATACCGGATTTTCTCCCCTTGGTACGCCTCGATCTTGCCGAGGTAGGAGTTCTCGAGGACCTGCCGGAAGAGCGTCACGTACTCCTTCCGCTCCTCCTGGGTGCGCTGCCGCCAGGGGGGGCCCAGGGAACGCTTTGCCATCTCATCGAAGTCGAACGCCTTGGAGATTTCCCCCCGGAGAAGGGCCCGCCGCTCCGCTCTTTTCTCCTTCGCCTGGAGCTCCTTCTTCTTCAGGATCTCGAGGACGCGGTCGATCGTGCCGCGGACCTGGTCCGTGGGCTCCCCTGCGCGCGACGGAACCGCGGCCATCAGCAATCCCGCGGAAATCACCACGGCGGCCGCCAGGATCCGCCGGGCTGCCCGCCCGGACGGTCTACTTCTTCGCGCTTCCGTGGATGAATTCACCGATCAATCCCTCCAGGTCCAGGGCCCCCTCCGTCTCGCGGATCTTCCCTCCCGCGGGAATCATCCGGTCCGAGGCGCCGGGGGACAGGTTGATGTACTTGTCGCCGATGAGCCCCCGTGTTCGAACGGAGGCGATCGTGTCTTCGGGGAGGCCGATGCCGCCGTGCACCCGCATCCGCACGACGGCCTTGTAATCCTTTACGCCGATCGACTCGACGGCGCCCACCTGGACCCCTGCGATCTCCACGGTTGATCCGGCCCGAAGCCCCGCCACCGAGGCGAACTCGGCCGAGACCGGAAACTGGTTCCCCCCGCCGATCTCCACCTTTCCCAACCGCAACGACAGCCAGGCGAGGCACGCGATCCCCGCGACGATGAAGATCCCCACCGCCGTTTCAAACCCGATTTTCCTATTCACCGTATCTTCCCCCTAGAGCAACCGGACGGGTCCGGCGATGTCGCCTTTCAACAACTGCTGGACGAACGGATCCTCGGAGGCGAGGACCGACGCGGTCGGGCCTGCCGCCGCGATCTTCCCCGCGCGGACAACGACCAGGTGGTGGCACCAGTTGAAGATCTCCGGGATATCGTGGCTCACCATCACCATCGTGAAAGCGTGCTCCCGCCAGGTGTCGCACAAGAGCTTCAGGATCGAGTTCCGGATGATCGGATCGAGGCCGGTCGTCGGCTCGTCGAAGAAGATGATCTCCGGGTCCATGACCATGGCCCGGGCAAGGGCTACGCGCCGGACCATCCCGCCCGACAGTTCGTCCGGGTACTTTCCTCCGGTGTCCGGCAATCCCACGAGGGCGAGGAGCCGGTTCACCTTCTCCCGGATCTCCCCCTCTCCCAACTCCGTTTTTTCGCGAAGCGGAAATGCGACATTGTCGAAGACGGTCATCGACTCGAAGAGCGCTCCCGTCTGGAACATCACCCCGAACCTGTCGCGAAGGGCGTACAGACCTTTCTTGGAGAGAAGGTTGATGTCGACACCGTCCATGAAGACCTGCCCGCGGTCCGGCCGGGTGAGCCCGATCATGTGGCGAAGGATGACGCTCTTCCCCGCCCCCGAGAGACCGATGATGACGGTGATCCGCCGGGCCGGGATGTCGAGGGTCACCCCGTCCAGGACCTGCCGCCCGAGAAGCGCCGTCTCGACGCCGACGAGACGGATGACCGGGGGGTCGTCCGGGTCCCGGAGGGATTGCAGGCCGACCGGGGCGCTTGCGGGAAGGATTGCGCTCATAGCAGCACCGAAGTCAGGATGTAATCGCCCACCAGGACAAGGACGGAGGAGACGACGACCGCCGACGTCGTCGCGCGCCCCACGCCCTGCGCCCCCCGTTGCGTGTTGTACCCTTTCCAGGTGCACACCCAGCCGATCAGGATGGCGAACGCGAAGGATTTCCAGAGCCCCCCGGCGATGTCCGCGAACTCGACGCTTTGCTCCATCCTCCCGAAGTAGTCCCCCACGTTTACGCCGAGGAGCCCGACCCCGACGAGCCATCCGCCCAGGATCCCCACGACGATGAAAATGGCCGTGAGCAGCGGGACGGCCACGACGGAGCCGACGAGCCGCGGGGAGACGAGGAATTTCCTGGGCTCGATCGCCATGGCGTCGAGCGCCATGATGACGCCGCTGATCCGGAGGATCCCGATCTCCGCGGTCATCGCGGACCCCGCCCGGCCGATGACCATCAGGGCCGTCAGGACGGGGCCGAGTTCCCGGATGAGGGAGAGGGCGACGACCGACCCGAGGAGCCCCTCGGACCCGAATTTCCGGAGAGTGTGGAACCCCTGGATCGCGAGAACCATCCCCGTGAAGGACGCCGTGAGGACGATGACGAAGAGCGACTTGACGCCGACGAAGTGGATCTGTTCGACGATCCTCCGGGGGCGGTACGGAGGCACGAAACAGTGCGCGACGGACTCGAGCAGAAAGAGCCCCGTGCTCCCGAGGACGTCGATGCCCCGCAGGGCGCCCGTCCCGATCCGCTCGAAGATCTTCCTCATCGCACCTCCCGGCCGGTCTGGCTCCGTATTCTATCATGATGGCCACGGGCGACGGGACAACCGCGAGATTATATAATGATGCAGCCCGAAAGCTCCCGGCACGTCGGGGACTCTCGGGGAGGTCCGTGCCCGGCGACCTTCGAGTGAGCCATCGGAAAACAGGAAAGGGGATTCAAATGATCGGCGGAAGGGGAAACACGCCGGGAAGACGCCCGCGTCCGGTCGTTCTGGGGACATTGCTTCTGGCCGCGACCTGCGCATGCCCGTTGTGGGGGACGGCCGTGGCGGAACCGTCTCCCGGGGCTCAGGTGGTTTCCAGGCACCTTCAGGAGTCGGGGGAGGCGCAAGGGGCCGCATCGGACAACGTGGAGAAATCCGATTTCGAGGAGCCTGAGCCGCTTCCGGAGAAACCACCGGTTCGGGTGGCCGACCCGATCGAGCCGGTCAACCGCGCCCTCTTCGCCTTCAACGACCGCCTCTACTTCTGGCTCCTCAAGCCGGTGGCGCAGGGGTACGCCTTCCTGGTTCCGGAACCTGCCCGCGTCGGGATCCGCAATGCCCTGACGAACGTGGCGATGCCGGTCCGGTTGGTCAACAGTCTCCTGCAGGGAAAGATAAAGGGCGCCGGCCGGGAACTGGGGCGCTTCACGATCAATACAACCATCGGGATGGCCGGCCTCTTCGACACGGCGAAGGACGACTGGGGGATCGCGGTTTCGGAGGAGGACACGGGGCAGACGCTTGGGGCCTATGGCCTCGGCCACGGCGCCTACCTCGTCCTCCCTTTCTTTGGGCCCTCTTCCCTCCGGGACGCCGCCGGCCTCGTGGGGGATGGGTTCCTCAACCCTCTGAGCGTGCTGGTCGACTTCCCGACGGCAGTCGAGATCCGCGCCGGGAAGGCGGTCAACGACACCTCCCTGCACATCGGGGAGTACGAGGACATCAAGGGGTCGGCGGTCGACCCGTACCTGGCCGTCCGGGACGGCTACGTCCAGTACCGGGAGGGGCAGGTCGCCAAGTAGACGTGACCTTCCCCCGCATGAGCAGGGCTATGCCGGGCGCAGATAGCCTTGCTCCTGCGCGAAACTATCCAGGTAAAGGGTGGAAAGATCCAGAACCGCAAGCTCTTCGGGGGAGGCGGGCGAAAAGCTGGCGACCACCTTGAGATAGCCCCGGCAATTTTCGCACACCTCCACCCGGACATTCTCCCACCGGCCTTCCGGGTAAAGAACGCCGAGCCCTGAGGGGTTCTCGTTGCCGCAATAAATACACCGGAGCCTGCGATGGAGCCAGTCCGCGCTGCACTGGCCGCACCGCAGATACCTGGCCTGGCTGTTGCCCCGCAGTTCGCCGAGAGCCGCAGTAGCGCCGCAGAGATAACAGCGGGCATTCTCCCAATCGTTTTCCGGGCGGACGAGAGGCGTCAGTTCCCTGCACCAGGCACGGAGGGCGGGTTTAAGCGCGGATTGCGCCAGCGTCCACAAGAGGGGGGGAGAAAGCGCCTGATCTCCCGCCCGAGCGGCGACGAACGGGTAATCCCCCCCGGCGACGCGCCCGAGAAGTTCCGCGGAGTTCAATCGGTCTTCCTCGAGCGCGCTCCGGATCGGGGACATGGCGTCAAACCCCGCCTCGGAAAGACCCCGGGCCAGGCGAAGCATCAGTTCGCGGGCGGCATCCCGGTCGAAGACGAGAGTTTCGCCGCTGAGGAGCGTTTCGCCTCTCGATATCTTCCCCCGCGCCCGGTCTTCCGTGAGCGCTATCGGCGCCGCGATCGGACCGGCGTCCCGAAGGAGCGGGAGAGTGACCCGGTAAACTTCGGCCGCTTCCCGCAGGCCGGGCCATTCCAGCGCCAGTGCGCGCAACCGCCGCTCCAGCGGATCTTCCGGAATGACCGGCATCGAACCTCCGTCGGGCGCGGCGGGCATCCGTCCCGTCACTGCACCTGCCCGGCATGGACCAGGCTGATGCGGAGAAGGGCGCCGCCTACGAGCACGAGGACGGCCATGGCCGTCGCCAATCGTTCCGCCGGCATCCGACCCGCGGCGATGCGGGTCGCGTACCAGCCCGCCGCCAGCGGGACCAGGGTGCCCAGCAGCACGGCCCCGCCCCAGAACATCACGGCGGTAACTCCCTTCATGAGGGGAGCGGCGTATCTTCCGGCCAGGACGACCATGCCGACCGCCAGGAAAAGTTCGAGGAGCTTGGAGAGGCGGTCGAAAAGGTCGAACCCGGGAAGCCCCGGATCCGCGAGCTGCTTCCGCCGTGCCATCACCAGGTAGATGGCCGCCGCCCCGGTCGAGGCCCCGGACGCGATGAAGAGCGCGCCGGCCAGGGGATCGGTGGCCGCCCAGAACGGGCGGGCCGTCACGTTCAAAATTACGCCGGTGTATCCGGCCACGAAGAAGCCGGCGATGGAACCCACGACCGCGTACCATTTCCGCGGGATGCGGCTGTACGCCTTTGCGAACGGAGCGCTTTTCAGCTTCCCTTCCGACACCAGGTTGTCGAGGAAGGAAAGAAACGCCATCGCCCCGAAGAGAAGGAGCGCCCAGGAACCGACCGAGAGGGGAGACTGGAAGTTGAGGTAGGGAAAGCCGCTCTTCGCGTGGAAGAGCAGGTGCCAGAAACGCTCCGGCCGTCCGAGATCGGCGATCAGGAGCGGTGGGGTCAGAAGGATCAGCGGGAACGCGATATAGAATCCGGTGCGGCTGATCTCGCGGTGCCTCTCGCCCCCGAACAGCTCCGCCAGCGTGCCGATGAAATAGGCCCCCGCCGACACGCCGCCGATGAAGAAATACATCGCGACGTAGTACCACTCCCAGCCCGGCATGTGGACTTCGGGGTTCATTTCTTCACCTCCTCGTCCTTCTCCCTGGATCCGCGCTCGCGGAAGCTCACCAGCGCGGCCCCCCCGAGGGCCAGCGCGCCGGCGATCGTCACCGCCGACGAGACCGGAAGGCGCTGCTGCGGCACCACCACCGCTTCCGGCTGGCCGTACACCTGCGGGCGATCCAGGAAAAGGTAGAACACGTTGAGGCCGCCGGCCTCCTTGTACCCGTAGATGTTCGCCTCGCCGTAGCCCAGGCCCTTGAGCTGCGCCAGCCGCTTGTCGGCGGCTTTCCGGAGTTCGGCGACCTCTCCGAAGGAGATCGACCCCGTCGGGCACGCCTTCGCGCAGGCGGTCCCCAGCCCGTTGTGGATGCGGTCGTTGCACAGCGTGCACTTGTGGACGGTGCCCGTAGCGATGCTCAGGGAGATCACCCCGTAGGGGCAGGAAGGAATGCAGTATTTGCAGCCGATGCAGACGTCCTGCTGGATGAAGACGTTTCCCAGGCCGGTGCGCACGATCGCGCCGGTGGGGCAGGCGTTCAGGCAGCCGGCGTCGTTGCAATGCTTGCAGGAATCGCTCGAAAAGAACCAGCGCGCGCGGGAGCGGTCCTCGCTGAACTGCTCGAGGAAGCGGACGCGCCGCCAGTCGGTGGCGCTCAGGGCGCCGGTGTTGTCGTAGGAGTCTCCGGTGAAGTTGACGGCGACCGGGCGCTTCTCCACGGGATCGAACCGGAAGTGGCCGGGCTCGTGGGGAAGGGCGTTCCATTCCTTGCACGCCACCTGGCACGCCTTGCACCCCGTGCAGATGGAGGTGTCGACGAACATCCCTTTCGGCATTTAGGCCCGACCTCCTTTCTTCCCCGCGCGGAGATCGCAGGTGAAGACCTTCCCTTCGTGGATCGAAACGTTGGGGTCCCCCACCAGGGCGCTCAAATTGTTCACCACGTCGCCTTGGGCGGTGCCCTGCCATCCCCAGTGCCACGGCATGCCGATTTCGTGGATCCTCTTCCCGTCGATGAGGAACGGCCGTATCCGGCGCGTCACGAGCGCCCGGGCCTCGACCTCGCCCCGGGCCGTCCGGATCGTGACGTACTCTCCGTTCTTGATCCCCTTTTCGGAGGCCAGCTCCGGGGAGATCTCGCAGAAGAGCTCGGGCATCAGCTCCGCCAGCCAGGGGAGCCAGCGGCTCATCGCCCCGGTCAGATGATGCTCGGTGAGCCGGTAGGTGGAGATGACGATCGGGTAGGCGGGATCGGCCACCTTGTGGTACGGATTCCCCTCCACCTTCCACACCTTCGCCACCGGGTTGGACTGCTGCCGGTAGAGAAGGTTTTTCACCGGGGATTCGTACGGCTCATAATGGGCCGGCAAAGGTCCATCCACGAGCCCCGCCGGCGCGAACAGCCAGGCTTTGCCGTCCGACCGCATGATGAAGGCGTCGTTTCCGCTCAGCCAGTCGAAACCCAGCCCGTTGTCTTTCCCCCGGAATCCCGGGGCTTTCGTGGGCTGGAAGTCGATTCCCTCGCCGGAGGGCGCCACCCATTTTCCGAGGACCGGTTTGCCGCCGGGATCCTTCGTCCCGCTGTCGGCCGCGGGGTCCCAGTACACCAGTTTCTTTTTTTCGGACCACGGCTTCCCCGATGGGTCGGCCGAGGCGCGGTTGTACATGATGTGGCGGTTCGCCGGCCAGGCGAATCCCCAGTTCGGGGAGATCCAGTCGTCCCCCTTGCGGGATTTCGCCCGGTTCTTTCCTTCCTCGGGGATCACCCCGGTATAGATCCAGGCGGCGCAGGCCGTGGAGCCGTCCTCCTTCAGGACAGCGAAGGTGGGAAGGGGTTTGCGGTCTTCCCAGGTGTAGCCGTTGATCTCCTTCAGGAGCTTGTAGGCCGAGGGCTCATCCTTGATCCGCCACTCCGCCGTTTCGGCCGCATCCGGCTCGTAGTTCCACAAGAGGTTCCGGATCGCCCAGTCGCGGTTGTTGGCCGAATTCTTGTAGAGCTCCTTGAGCCGCCGGCCCAAGTGGAAGCTGAACCAGGTGTCGCTGCGTGCGTCGTCGGGCGGATCGACCGCCTTGTCGTGCGCCTGGATCAGCCGCTGCGTATTGGTGAACGTCCCGTCCATCTCCGCGACGGCGGCGGCGGGAAGGAAAAAGACCTCGGTTTTTATCTCGGAAGTCTTGAGCTCCCCCGACCGGATCTCGGGGGAGTTGCGCCAGAAGGCCGCCGTTTCCGTCTCGAAGAGGTCGCGCACCACCATCCAGTCGAGTTTCGCCAGGGCCTTGCGCTGGAAGCGGGCGTTCTGGCCACCGACTCCCGGGTTCTGCCCCATCACCAGGAACCCCTTGATCTTCCCCGCCGCCATGTCGATGAACATCGGCATGTGGGAATGGTCGCCGGTGATCCGGGGATGGTAGTCGAACCCGTAATCGTTCTCCTTGGTCGCCGCGTCCCCGAACTGCGCCTTGAAATAGGAGACGGCGAACTTGGGATAGTTCCCCCAGAAGCTGGTGGAAAGGGGGACGGCTTCGGTGAGGATGTAGTCTTTCAGGGAATCGTGGGCCTTGCGGGCGTCCGGCATGTTCAGGTAGCCGGGCAGGGAATGATACAGGGTGGCGATGTCGGTGGAGCCCTGGATCGTGGCGTGACCGCGAAGGGCGAGGACCCCCCCGCCGGGACGGCCGATGTTGCCGAGCAGGGCCTGCAGGACGGCGGCGGTGCGGATGATCTGCACGCCCACCGTGTGCTGCGTCCACCCGACGGCGTAGGTGATGTTCGACGTCCGGTCGGCGCCGGAGTTGGAAAGGAGCACCTCGGCCACCTTCAGGAACTGCTCCTTCGGGCATCCGCAGATCTTTTCCACCGCCTCGGGCGTATAGCGGGAGTAGTGCCGTTCCAGGATCCGGAATACGGTGCGTTTGTTTTTCAGCGTCGGGTCCGTCTTGGGGCGTCCCGGGATCTTTTGCAGCAGAAGGTCGGTGAAGGTCTTCGCCTCCTTGACCGTGGTCGCCGGAGGTGTTTCGCGCTGGTAGGCCCAGGTGGCGTTGCTGTACGCCTTTCCGTCGGGGGAAAGACCGGAGTAGACGCCCTCCAGGTCTTCGGTGTCCTTGAACTCGGGGGAGATCAGCGTCGCCGCGTTGGTGTAGTTGACCACGTACTCCTTGAAGAACGGGTCGCTGTTCCAGCGCTTGCTGTGGATCACGTGGTTGATGATCGCCCCGAGGAACACGATGTCGGTGCCCGCCCGGATGGGGACGTGGACGTCGCACATGGCGGACGTGCGGGTGAAGCGCGGGTCGACGTGCAGGAGGACAGCGCCATGGTCGGTCTTCGCCTTGAGCGGCCAGCGGAAGGCCACCGGATGGCATTCCGCCATGTTGGAGCCCATGATCAGGACCGCGTCGGAGTGGACGAGGTCGCGCGGGAACGTGGTGGAACCGCCTCTACCGAAGGAGACCCCCAGACCGGGGACCGTGGAGGAGTGTCATATCCGCGCCTGGTTTTCGACGTACACGACCCCCAGTCCGTGCATGAGCTTCTGGTGGACGTAGTTCCACTCGTTGTCCATCGTGGCCCCGCCGAGCGACGCGATGGCGTAAGTGTTCATCACCCGCTTGCGGACCGTGCCGCCTTTGCCGTCGGGCATCCCCTGGAACTCGTTGAAGTTGGCGTCGCGGGTTTTCTTGACGAGCTGCGCGATGCGCTCCATCGCCCAGTCGAGGGGCTTCTCTTCCCAGTGGTCGCTTCCCGGGGCCCGGTACTTGACCTTCGTCCAGCGCAGGGGATTCACAGCGAGCTGGTAGGTGGCGGCTCCCTTCGGGCAGAGGGTCCCCTGGCTGATCGGGGAATCCGGGTTCCCCTGGATGTCGAGGATCTTTCCCGTGCCGTTCTCCACCATGACGATCTGCCCGCAGCCGACGGCGCAGTACGGGCAGATGCTCGGCACCTCCTTCCCCTTCTTGATCGGCACCTCCCCCGTCTTGGCGGCAAAGGCGCGCGCATCGATGCCGAAACCGGCGAGTTCCGCCGCAACGGTTCCGGCCGCGATGCCGGCCGCTCCTCTAAGGAAGGTTCGCCGGGAACGGTTTAATCCGGGAGTGTCGGGCATCGTCGATTCTCCTCTCCGCAATGGAATCGGTTAAATCGATTGCCGTTGGTTCCGCGAGGCGATTTTTTTCGTTCAATGAAGGTTGAATGACACATTGTCGGAAGCGGGAAAATAATCCTGTTGGTATTGATAACTATACTAAGACGTTGCCCGCATGTAAATAAATGTTCCGATAAAAATTTCTTGTCCCGGCCGGCTCCTGGCGATTAATAAAGGATATTTTTGTAGTTTATTGCATCTATGTCGGGTCTCCACGGTGCGGCTGGGCGGACATCGATTCCCGGAGATAGAAATTCTGTTGCTGAACGCATCGAAACTTTGCTGCTCTTCTTCGATACTAAAGGATCAAAGAAGGATGTCCCGTTGAATCGTCAAGGTCCTCTGAGGACGGAAAGGGGAAATGATGCAATGAAGCGAACGTTTCTTTTGGCAGGTCTCCTGCTCCTGATCGGGAATTTTGCCCTCGCGGAGGAGAAGGGCGGGGCAGCCTCCGCCGAAGCGGCCATCAAAGAGCCCGGTGGGAAGACCGTAGGAACCGCCGTGTTGACCCAGACGGCGCAGGGGGTCGCTGTGGCCGTAGAGGTCTCGCAGCTGCCGCCGGGATCGCACGGGATCCACGTCCACGCTACCGGGAAGTGCGACCCGCCGGACTTCAAGACGGCCGGGGGGCATTTCAATCCTCAGGCGAAGAAACACGGCCTGAAGAGCCCCGAAGGCGCCCACGCGGGCGATCTGCCCAACCTGGTGGTGGGGCCGGACGGGACGGGGAGATTGTCGGCGACACTTGTGAGCGCAACCCTCGAGCGGGGTGGCCCGGCGTCTCTCCTGAATCCGAACGGTACCTCGATCGTCATCCATGCGAAGGCGGACGACGAGGTGACGGATCCTTCCGGGAATTCCGGAGATCGGATCGCCTGCGGGATCATCACCGGGAAGTAAGAGCGTCCGATTCGGCATGCTGCGTCATCCTCCCGGCGGAGAAAACCGGAACCGGGGCAGGAAACCGCGCTGCATGGCGACCACGACGGCAACCAGTCCGATCCCGACGGCGTCGAACATCGGCTTGGGGTAGACCAGGAGAAGCCCCGCGGCGACCAGGAGCACGCGCTCCGCAAGCAGGGTTTCCCGGAAGAGCCACCCCTGTACGCCACCGGCAAGGGCCACGATCCCGACGGCGGCCGTGAGGCTGGTCCAGACCACGCCCATCCAGGGCCCCTTGAGGAGGATTCCCACGCCCGTGGGGTCCACCACGAACGTGAAGGGGAAGATGAACGCGGGCAGCGTGTACTTCCAGGACTGGAGCGTCGTCTTGTACGGATTCCCTCCCGTGATGGCCGCCGCCGCGAAGGGAGACAGGGCGGTGGGAGGCGAGACCTCGGAGAGCACGGCGTAGTAGAAGATGAACATGTGGGCCGCGAAGTCGGGCACGCCCAGGTTCGTGAGCGCCGGGGCCACGATCACCGCGCAGATGATGTAGGAGGCGGTGACGGGCACGGCGAGGCCGATGATCCACACGATCAGCCCGCTGTAGACCGCCGTCAGGAGGACGCTGTTGCCGGCGTACTGGATGATGATGGAGCTGAATTTGAGCCCCAGGCCCGTCAGGGTGACGACGCCGACGATCAGGCCGGCCGCGGCGCAGGTCACGGCGACCGCCAAAACGCCGACCGAGCCCGCGTTCAGCGCCGCGACGAGTTTCGCCGGGTAAAGCGAGCAGTCCTTCCGCAGAAAGCTTAAGGCGAAGGCGATGACTGTGGCCCAGAACACGGCCGCGATGGCGGTGTATCCCAGCAGCATGAAGACCACGATGGCCACCAGGGACGTGAAGTGGAACCCGTAGCGGCGCGTCAGCGTCCACAAGCCCGAGGAGTCCTGAATCTCCACCTTCTGCATCCCCAGCTTCCGGGAATCGATCTCCACCATCACGAAGAGGGAAAGGTAGTAAAGGAGCGTGGGGATGGTCGCCATCAGGATCACATCGAGGTAGCTGATCTTCAGAAACTCGGCGATCAGGAAGGCGGCGGCGCCGAGCACCGGCGGAGAGAGGATGGCGCCCAGCCCTCCGGCCGCGAGGAGGCCTCCGGCGGCGTTTTTCCCGTATCCCGCCCTGGCGAGCAGGGGGTAGGCGACCGCTCCCAGGGTCACCGTCGTGGCGACGCCGCTTCCGGAAGGCCCGCCCAGGAGGAAGGAGGAGAGGACGACCGTCCGTCCGGCGCCCGCGCGCGACCCGCCGAGCGCCGTGAAGGAGAAGTCGATGAAGAACTTCCCGGCGTTGGAGAATTGGAGGATGGCCCCGTAGATCGTGAAGAGGATGATGAACGTGGCCGAGACGTCGATGGGCGTTCCGAAGATCCCCTCCAGCGTCATGTACATCTGGCCGACCAGGCGCTCCAGGTCATACCCCCGGTGGGTCCAGGGCTCCGGCAGGTAGGCCCCCAGCATGGCGTACGCCAGGAAGGACGCCACCACTCCCAGCATGATCCACCCGGAAGTCCTGCGCAGCGCCTCCAGGATGAGCAGGATCAGCGCGGTGCCGAAGAACAGGTCCCAGCGGGTGGGGGTGACGGCACGGTAGATGAAGTCGTCGAAGTCGACCAGCACGTAGACGACGGCGGCCACGGACAAAAGGGCGAGGACCACGTCGAACGCCATGATCCGGTCGCGGAACCTGGGGACGGCCGGGAAGAGGAAGAACGAGAGAAAGAGAACCAGGCCCACGTGGATGGTCCGGAGGATCTGGGCCGGCACGATCCCGTAGGCCGCGTACAGGTGGAAGAGCGACATGAGCACGCCCACCGCCGTGAGGAACACGCCGGTCTTCCCCTTGAAATGGCTGGCCGCCCCCTCCTCCGCCTCCACGAACTTTTCGGCTTCCTTGAGGGCCTCCTGGCTTACGGCAACTTCCAGCCCGGGGAGTTCCGGCCCTTCCTTCTCCTCGCGCCTGTCGGTCATCGCCTTCCCACCGCCCACTCGATCCCGCGGGCCGCCGCGGAAGCGGTTGCCAGCCGGACCGTGATCCTGTCGCCGGGATCGCCCAGGTCAAGGAACGAAATCCGCCGGCCGCCCAAGGTCAGTGTCTGCGCTCCTTCCATGGCCACCCGGAACACGATGGTCCGCATCGGCCGGTTCATCGCGTGGAACGGCCGGGAGTCGGCGAACCCGAAATACTCCAGGACCGCTCCGCTTTCACTGCGCACGCCGGTCAGGACCAGCTCCCCGCCCCGGCCCACCGAGAACTCCTCGACCACCGGCTGGCCGTAGATGGAGTGCCGGTACGTGATGGAAAACGGATCGCCGGTCTCCACACGGTATCGGACGACGGCTCCACGTCCTGCGTTCTCGAATTCGAGCACGGTCACCGGCCGGAAAAGGAAGCCTCCCCCCGCGGCGGTCAGCAGCAGGAGGAATACCCAACGCTTCCTGTCCACGGCGGGTCAGCGAACCTTGATGCCCTTCTCCGAGAAGTACCTGAGGGCGCCGGGATGGAACGGGATGGGCGACCCTCCCAGGAGCTGGCTCTCCAGAGCGATGTGCATCGCTTCCTTGTGCACGGCCACTAACTCCGGCTTCTTCTCGAAGATCGTTTTCGTGATTTCGTAGGCCAGCTTCTCGTCCATCTTCTCGTTGACCGCCAGGATGTTCCAGACCGAGAGGATGCTCACGTCCTTCTCCTGGCCGGGGTACATCTTCGCGGGGATCGTGTCCTTGACGTACAAGGGTCCGTACTTCTTCACCATGGCGGGGATCGCGTCGGAATGGTCCAGGAGCCTGATCTTCTGGCCCGGCGTTGCGCCCAGGTCGGTCACCGCCGCCGTGGGAAGGCCGCCCGACCAGATGAAGGCGTCGATCTTGTTGTCCTTGAGCGCGCCCACCGATTCCGCGACGCTCAGCTTCTCGCGCTTTACGTCCTTTTCCGGGTCGATGCCGTAGGCCTCGAGGAGCCGCAATGCGATGAGCTCGGTGCCGCTCCCGGGGGCGCCCGTGGAGATGCGCTTGCCCCTGAGGTCGCTCATCTTCTCGATCTTCTTCCCTTCGACGGTCACGACCTGGGTCTTGTTGGCGTAGAGGACGGCGATGGTGCGAACGGGGACCTTCCCCTGGAATTTCCCCGTGCCGTTGTACCCTTCCCACGCGGTGTCCGACATGCTGAAGGCGATATCCGCCTTGCCGGCGCCGATGAGCTTCATGTTGTCGATCGAGGCGCTCGTCACCTCCGCAGTGGCCACGGCGCCCGGCACATACTTGGAGAGCACGTTCGCGACGGCCCCGCCCAGGGGGTAGTACACGCCGCCCGTTCCGCCGGTGACGACGGACAGGCGCGTCTTTTCTTCCGCTCGGGCCGGGAGGGCGATAAGGGCCAGAACAAGGGTGATCAGAACGGTTCGCTTCATGAAAGACCTCCTTGTCCCGTAAGGAACCAGTAGATAAAAAAACAAGAGTATGATAGCCGATGCGAGACCGGAAAACGATTGAGAAAGGCGGGATCCCGGACGGCCGTCGCCCGGAGGCCTGCCCACCGGTTCCTGAACAACGCCTTCAAGGAATCGTGGGCTTCCCCTGCCCCGGCGGAATCGTGCCGTCCGGTCCGGATTCGAGGCCGAGCCTTTCCTTGAGCACGGAAGCGGTGTGCTCGCCCAGGAGGGGCGGCGGAAGCCGGTACTCCACCGGCGTCCCCGAGAACTTCAAGGGGGAGCCGATCAGCCGGACCTTTCCGGCGGCGGGATGGTCCATCTCGATGATCATTTCCCGGGCAGCGGTGTGGGGATCGGAAAAGACCCTGTCCACGGTGTTGATCGGTCCTGCGGGGATCCCTTCCCTCCACAGGCTTTCGATCCAGAAGGAGCTGCCGCGGCGCAGGAAGATCTTCTCCAGGAGCGGGATCAGTTCTTCCCGGTTTTTCACCCGGTCCGGATTGGTCGCGAACCGGCCGTCCGAGGCCAGGTCCGGGACGCCCGCGATTTCGCAGAACTTCCTCCACTGGCCGTCGTTCCCGATCCCGACCGCGATGTGGCGGTCTTTCGCCAGGAACACCTGGTAGGGGACGATATTCGCGTGGGCGTTGCCGTAGCGGCCGCAGACTTCCCCCGAAACGAGGTAGTTGCTCCCCACGTTGGCGAGCCAGGAGATCGCCGAGTCCATGAGCGAAAGGTCGATGCGCTGCCCCAAGCCGCTTCTGTCACGCTCCCGTAGAGCCGCCAGGATCGCGACGGCGGCGTACAGGCCGGTCGTCAGGTCCACGGTCGCCACGCCGAGCTTCATCGGCTCCCCGCCGCTCTCCCCTGTGATGCTCATCAGCCCGCTCATCGCCTGGATGATGAAGTCGTACCCCGGGACTTCGCTGTAGGGCCCCGTCTGTCCGTACCCCGAGATGCTGCAGTAGACGATCCGCGGATTCGCCTTCTTCAGCTCCTCGTACCCCAGCCCCATCTTCGCGGCGGCGCCGACGCGGAAGTTCTCGATGAAGACGTCGCTCCTTGCGGCGAGCGTCCGCGCGATCCCCGCGCCGGCCTTCGTCTTCAGGTCGAGCGCGACGCTTCTCTTGTTCCGGTTGACGCAGAGGTAGTAGGCCGATTCGCCGGCGGCGAAAGGGGGCCCCCATTCCCGCGTGTCGTCCCCCGCCTCGGGCCTCTCCACCTTGATCACATCGGCCCCGAGATCGCCCAGGATCATCGTGCAGAAGGGCCCTGCGAGAACCCTCGAAAGGTCGACCACCCGAATCCCGCTCAGCGGCCCGCTCATGGTTGCCCCCTCTTCCCGGCTCCTCGTCGATTCCCGCCCGTTCAAAGCGCCAGCGGCCTGGTCAGGTCCACCCCCGGAAGCGTTCGGTCCAGGAGCGCCCGCAGCTGCACCGCCGCTTCGGGATTCAGGCCGGAGCCGGGATGCCGCACCCGCCCGCTCGTGATCAGTCCCCGCATCCTGAGGATCTCCTTCCTGACGGCTACGCCCGGCTGCTGCTCGAACACGATCAGGGGAAGAAACCTCCGGTAGAGATCCCACGCATCGCCCATCCGGTTCTCCCGCATGGCCCTCACCAGGGCGACCAGGACCTCGGGGAAGGCGAAACCGGTCATGAAGCCGCTGCTGCCGCATTCGAGGTCGAACAGGCCGTAGAGGGCCCCCAGGCCCGTCAGGATGGGCACCCTGCGGCTCGTCATCCCTCGGATCAACGCGGCGATTCTCGCCGGCGTTGGGGGCGCCTCCTCCTTGATGCACGCGACCCCCGGGATCTCCCTCACGATCCGGAGCAAAAGCTCGACGGACATGTGGACTTCGGTGGAGGCGGGATGGTCCTGCACGACGACCGGGATGGAAATCCCCTGGACCGCCTGCCGGAAGAATTCGAAGACGCGATCGTCGCCGGGCACCGGCTCCCGCGACGGCGTCACCATCACGGCTCCCGCTCCGAGCGACTCGGCCATCCGGCTCAGGGTTCTCGTCGCAATCGTCCCCTTGTGGCTGGTCCCGACGATCACCGGGATGCGCCCCCCCGCCGCAGCCACCGCGGCCTTGATCAGCTGTTCCCGCTCGATGTCGACCATCCGGCCGGATTCGCCGAGGACGCCGAGGACGGTCACGCCGTCGACCCCGATGTCCGCCATGAAACGGACGATCCGTCCGAACGATTCCAGGTCGACGTTCTCCCGATCGTCGAACGGCGTCGCAAGAATCGGATAAACCCCTTGGAAACTCCTCTGGAGCGGCATGAGCGATCTCCTCCGGGCGGCGGCCACGCCCTGTCAGCCCGCCGGGATTGGTGCGCAGAAGTTAAGTATGCATAGGTGAGGGATATTTGGCAAAATAACGAAAACCCCGTGTCATTGCAGCAAACGAGGGGACGACCATGGAATATGACTTGCCGCTTTTCCGACCGCCATCGGAGGCGAGGTCCCTTATTTTTCAGGTAACGCTTGGCTGCTCGTGGAACAAATGCCTGTTCTGTACCACCTACAAGACCAAGAATTATCTGGTGCGCCCCTTCGAAGAGGTGGAAAGAGATGTCGTGGAGATGTCCGGGTGTTACCCGAACACCAAAAAGATCTTCCTCGCCGACGGCGACCCGATGGAAGCACCTGCCGACTATCTCGTGAAGGTGCTCGACCTCATGAACCAGCGGTTCCCCTCCCTCGAACGTATCAGCACGTATGCCGGCCCCACGAACCTCAAGGCCAAGACGCTTGAAGAGTTGAAGGGGTTCAAGGAACGTAAACTCGATATCCTCTACCTCGGGATCGAGACGGGCAACGACGAACTTCTCAAGAAGATCAGGAAGGGCGCAACCGCAAAACAGATCATAGAGGGCTCCAGGAAGGCAATCCAGGCCGGACTGCGCATGTCCGCTTTTATCATCCTGGGTCTCGGCGGGGTGGATGGGAGCTATTCGCATGCAAAGGACTCCGCCCGCGTGGTCAATGCCATCGCCCCCCAGTTCCTGGCCACCCTCACCCTCATGGTGGGTCCGCAAGAGCGGGTCTACGAGGAGAAGATCATGGGCGGCGGGTTCAAGCTCATCGACAGGAAACAGTCCCTGCAAGAGCTCAGGTGGTTCGTTGAAGACCTTGAGCTCACCAGTTGCAAGTTCGGCACGGAGCACGCGTCCAACCACCTCCCCATCAGGGGCATGACACTGCCCAAGGACAAGGACGAGATCCTGAGGCTCATCGACAGGGGCCTGAAGGACACCTCCCCGGGCATGTTCAGGCCGGAGTGGGCAAGGGGGCTTTGATGGTCCGCCTCGATGATGAAGCGGACAAGGGCTGATCCAACGCCGCCGGAGGGAGATAAGGTACGAGTTGGACCTGACGAGGAGCGGTGAAGTCCGTACGGACCGCAAACCCCTTGCAAACAACGGCCTTTTTCGGGGTGAAGAAGGGGTTTCCCAGAGACGCTGTTGATGGGGGAAACCCCTTGCGCAGTTGGAGAGGTTTCAGGGGGGCAGGTCAGAAAACCCGCAGCCTCCGTTTCGCGGCCCGCCGCTGCCGCTCCCTCCGCGGGGTTCTCAAGCGGCCTTCGGCCACTTCTTCCCGACATCCTCGAGTCCGGCTTTTCTGAGGTCTTCGGGGGTCATGACGATCCTGAACTCGACGTCGGCGTTGAAGGCGAGGAACCACGGCTCGGAAACCGCGGGTATCTTCGACGGGTCGGCGAGGTTGAAGATCAGGATCGCCCCTCTGTGCCCATTCCGCTCCGTGAAATAGACCGCCTCGGGCCCGGTCTCTTTCAGGATGCGTTCCAGTTTCTCGCCGACGGACCCGTCCCTGACGGCGGTGTTGAACGGTTCGTGAGGCATGGTCACGTTCATGAGCAAACGCATGTGAGAACCTCCCTTTCTGACATGGCAAACGCCGGGGACCCCATGCGCCGCCAAGGGTTTCGGATCGTTGATGTTTCACCGAGGGTCTGCCAGGGGGATGCCTGCCCAGACGGCACTTCCGGCAATCCCCGCGCTACACCTATGGAGATGCCACGGTCCGTGGAACGGTTCGGGCCGCGGAGGAGGAAACATCGATACCGGATTCCTCTTGACATGCGATCCGGAGGATACTATATTTCGAAATATGTCGAATAATAGTAGTGAACAAGATACTTCCCACATATCCGACATGTTCAAGGCATTGTCGAACCCGAACCGACTGCGGATTTTTCTTGCGATGACCCGCGCGTGCGGTCCCGGAGAACAGAATCTCGATGACGAAGGAGTACGACGTTGCGCGGGCGATCTATGCAAAAACGTGGGGATCGCGCCATCCACCTTGTCCCATCACATCAAGGAACTCCGCAGGGCCGGGCTGATACGGGTCGAGCGAAAGGGAAAGACCATCGCTTGCTCGGTGAATCGGGATGCCCTGCGCATGCTCGGGGCGTTTTTCGACCTTCGCACGGGCTCATGAAGATGTTTCCGGGCCGGACAAGCGGTGACAGCCGAGCGGGATGCAGGAGCGGCTCATGACCGCGGTGTGCGTGTTGGGGACGGTCGCCGCAGGCGTTTCGGGATTTTCCTATCTCTTCGCAAGGCTGTATTGCAGACCGGAAAGACGTCCGCCGAATGCGACCCCCGCCGATTTCGCGCTTCCCTTCGAGCCGGTCTCGTTATCCAGCCACGGGAAGACGCTCAAAGGATGGTTCATGCCCGCCCGCGACAAGGCTGCGCCCTGGCCCGCCGTCGTCATCGCGCACGGCTGGTCGCACAATGCGGCCCGAATGCTGCCGGTCGCCCGGCTCCTGCACGAGGCGGGATTCTCCGTGCTCTCCTGCGATGCACGGGGCCACGGCGGAAGCGACGGGGACGGCCCCATTACCATGAAGAAGATTGCCGAAGACATCCTCTCCTCCGTCCGCTACCTGCGATCGCGGCCCGACGTGGACGGATCGCGCATCTGTGTCGTCGGTCATTCCATCGGCGGGGCAGGCGGCATCCTGGCGGTCTCGCTGGAGCCCCGCATCCGCGCTCTTGTCAGCATATCGGCATTCGCCGACCCCTATACCCTGACCCGGCGCCACATGAGGGGAGCGCACATTCCCCGCTGGCCTTTCCTGTGGCTTGTCCGCCGCTTCATCGAGTCCTGGCTTGACACCACGATGGCCGACGTCGCGCCGAAAAACCGCATCGGCCGGGTGACTGCGCCGGTGCTGCTGATCCACGGCGATTCCGACAAGGTTGTTCCCTCCACGGACATGGACGTCATCTACGGACAAGCGAAAGAAGATAACACGCAACGGTGGCTTGTTCCCGGACGCCGCCACTCCGACGTCTTCCAGGATCCCGGGTTCGGCCCGCGGGTCGTCGATTTTCTGCTGGCATCCGGCGGCTCGAGTTAGCGGCCGACGTGATCTATAGCATCGTCTTTGCCTCGGCAGGCGTTCCGCGGGTATCCGTGGAGATCCCCACAGTCGTGGCAGTGGCAACGACGATGGCGAGAAAGATGGCGCTTCGCTTGCGCATGAGTCGCTGCCTCTGACCTGCCCCCGAAAAACATGACCATCGGTACAAGGGAAATTGCTCCGGAGTCCGGACGGACTGCAAACCGGAGTTCCCCCGGTTTCATGGGCTGTTCAGGACTTGGGTTTGTTATTGACTCCTGCATAACAAATGTCCTATTCTGTGGGCAGGAGGTGCCGCATGAGGCCACCCGGCAGCCCGCAGGAACTGGAACGTCGTCGGCTTCGCGCCATCGAACTCCTTAAGCGGGGACATCCTCCAGTGGAAGTCGCGCAGATGGTCGGATGCGATCGTCGGAGCGTGCGCCGATGGAACGCGACCTTCCGGAAGAAGGGCGACGACGGTCTGAAGTCGCGCCCCGTAACCGGCCGCCCCTGTGGATTGGATGAGAAGGCCCGGCGCCGTCTGGAGAAAGATCTGCTGCGGGGCGCCAAGGCCGCCGGTTTTCCCACCGACCTTTGGACGTGCCCCCGCGTGGTCCGGTTGATCCACGATCGTTTCGGCATCCGTTACCACGTTGATCATATCGGTCGCCTGTTGCATGCGTTGGGTTGGAGCCCGCAGAAGCCCCAACGCCGCGCCGTGGAAAGGGACGAGAGCGAAATCCGCCGCTGGGTCAAGGAAGAGTGGCCGCGGGTAAAAAAAACGCCGCGCGCCTGAAGGCGGCCCTGGTGTTCGTGGACGAGTCGGGCTTCATGATGGCTCCGCTGGTCCGCCGAACGTGGGCGCCGCGGGGAACGACGCCGATCATGCTTCAACGTGGCCGGTCCCACGAGAAGGTCTCGGCCATTGCCGCCTTGGTCGTATCCCCGGGTCGCGATAACGTCCGACTCTTCTTCCGCCTGCATCCGGACAAAAACATCAAGACCCCGCTGATCCTCTCGTTCTTGCGCCAATTGTCCCGGCAACTCGGCAAGAAGCCCTTTCTGGTGGTCTGGGACCGCCTGAACGCACACCGGGCAAAGGCGACGACCGCATTCCTGAAAACAAACGCCGCCGGATCGGCGCTCCTCCCCCCGTATGCCCCCGAACTGAATCCGGTCGAATACATCTGGTCCTACCTGAAGGTGAATCCGATGGCGAACGATCCGCACATGGACACCGGTTCTATAGCTGGGGCAGCTCGCCGTCACGGGAAGGCGGTCCAACGACGGAAAGAATTGCTACGTTCGTTTCTCAAACACAGTCCCCTTTTTTTGCGCCTCACATAGGACATTTATTATGCAGGATTCAATAGTGGGATGTTGGACGGCGTCAACGTGGCCTCGCTGGGGTTGATGGCCGCCGTAACCTGGCAACTGGGTCGAGCTTCCTTGGTGGATTTATCAACCATTGCGATCGGTCTCATTTCCGCAGGATTGCTGATCCGATTCAAAGTCAATTCGACATGGTTGGTATTGGGGGGAGGGATGGTTGGGTTGTTGAACATGCTCCTGCGATGAAGTAAAAGCGTTTCCTCTCTCTGCCGTTACCCCGGCTTGCGGACTCCCGCGGCCCGGACCTGCGGCTCCACCTGCCCGGTGTACAGAGCGAAGTTCTCGTCGAACATCCCGGCCAGCTTCCTGGCCGACTCGTCATAGGCGGCGCGATCCTTCCAGGTCGATCGCGGGTCGAGGACCTCGGGCGGCACGTCCGGACAGCTCGCCGGTATGCGCAGCCCGAACACCGGGTCTTCCCGCATCCCGACGCCGTCCAGCTTCCCGGCGAGCGCGGCGCGGAGGATCGCCCGGGTGTGGTCGATGCTCATCCGGCGCCCGGTGCCGTACGGACCGCCGGTCCAACCCGTGTTGAGCAGCCAGACCTTGACTTCGTGCGCGGCGACCTTCTCCCCGAGAAGCTTTGCGTAGACGGAGGGGTGAAGCGCCATGAAAGGGGCGCCGAAACAGGCGCTGAAGGTCGCCTGCGGCTCCACGACCCCCCGCTCGGTTCCCGCCACCTTGGCCGTGTAGCCCGAGAGGAAGTGGTACATCGCCTGGTCGGTCGTCATCGCCGAGATCGGGGGGAGCACTCCGAAGGCATCCGCCGTCAGCATCACGATGTGCTTCGGATGTCCGACCGCGCCGATGGGGGAGACCCGGGGGATGGAGGAGAGCGGGTAGGAAGCGCGGGTATTTTCGGTAAGGGTTGCATCGTCCAGGTCGATCCGCCGCGACTCGGTGTCCATCCCCACGTTCTCGAGGATCGTCCCGAACATCCCGGTCGTCCGGTGGATCTCCGGCTCCATTTGGGAGGAGAGCTTGATCACCTTGGCGTAACAGCCGCCTTCGAAGTTGAATACGCCCCGGCTGCTCCAGCCGTGCTCGTCGTCGCCCACCAGCGTCCGCTCCGGGTCGGCGGAGAGCGTGGTCTTCCCCGTGCCCGAGAGGCCGAAGAGGACCGCCACGTCGCGGTCGTCGCGCCCGTAGCTGGCGGCGCAGTGCATCGGAAGGACGCCTTGCTCCGGAAGCAGGTAATTCATCACGGTGAAGATCGACTTCTTGATCTCGCCCGCGTACAGGCTGCCGCCGATCAGCACCTCTTTGCGGCCGAAGTGGATCAGGATGAAGACCTCGCTGCGCGTCCCGTCCATCTCGGGGCGGGAGTGAAAGCCGGGGGCGCTGATGACCGTGAACTCGGGGACGTGCCGCAGGAGCGCCTCCCGGCCCGTCACGGGAATAAACATGTTCCGCGCGAAGAGGCTGTGCCACGCCATCTCGGTGATGATCCGGATCGGGAGACGGTGGACTTCGTCCGCCCCCACGTGGCACTCCTGGACGAAGAGCTCCCTTCCCTCGAGGTAGGCGAAGAGCCGCGCCCTGAGCGACTCGTACTTGTCGGCGTCGAAGGGGCGGTTGACCTTACCCCAGCAGATCGCCCCTTCGCTTCCGGGCTCCCGGACGAAGAAGCGGTCGTTGGGAGACCGGCCCGTATACTCCCCGGTCCGCACGACGAGCGGACCGGTCGCCGCCAGGTGTCCTTCGCGCCGCCTCACGGAATGCTCGACCAGCGCGGAGACCGAAAGGTTCCACCAGACGGCCTCGGCCTTCCGAATCCCGTGGAAGGATAAGTCGTCGGCCCGGTTGCCGCTCAAACGGCCGCTCATGGACAGCCTCCTCTACGGTCTTTCTCTATTGCCCCGTTCCTTGATGTCGCGAGGAGGTTTTTCCGAGTCGTCCTTCTCCTCCTGGACCTTGCCTTTCTTCTTGCCGCCTTGCTCTTCTTCCCGTCCCGCATCCCGCTCCTTCCCGCGTTGCGGCTGATCGGGCTTGGCTTTCTCTACCGGCGCCTCCTTTGGCCTGGCCTTCTCGACCGGCGCCTCGTGGGGCTTGACCTTCTCTACCGGTGCCTCCCTCGGTTTTTCACGCTCGATAACCCTGTCCGGCTTTGCGGGCTGCCGCTCCTGCATCTTTTTCTCTTCCGGTGGTCCCTTCGGCTTCTCTTTCTCCTGGACCCGCTCCGGACCGCGCTGTGGACGTTCCGGCGCGGCCTTTTCCTGCGGGGCCGCCGGGGGCCTACGCTCCGCGGGCCGGATCTGCTGCCGTTCCTTGACCCTCTCGCTTGCGGGTCTCGCTTTCTCGACTTTCCTTACCTCCAGGGGGCGAGGCTTTACTTCCGGACGCTTGGCGGACCGATCGGGTTCCTTGACCAAGGGACGGGCCTGCTTCAGCTCCTTCACTTCGATCTTCCGGACCGCGGCCGGCGGGCGCTTTGCCTCCGGGATCGACCGCACCACCGGGATGTAGCTCGTTTCCACGGGCTTGATCGGGGGTCTGCCCACCACGATGTTACGCCGCTGGGCGAAGTCCTCCCGCACGTTCACCACCACGTTCCCGTGGACCGGCGCGGGCCGCCCCGTGACGAAGGTCGTCTGGTTGACGACGGTGATGCTGTTGGTGACGTTCACGTTCCGGTAGACGTTGGTCACCCGGACCTGGTTGATGTTCACGTTCGTAATATTCACGCTGTTCCGGCCGTAGTTGCCGTGCCCATAATAGATCTCCCTCGGGGCGAGGGGAACCCACGCCACGTAGTCGCCCGTCCGGACCCATCCCACGTATCCCGGCGCCCAGAAAACATCTCCCCGCGCGGGAGGCACCCAGCACCAGCCGATGCGGGCTACGAAGGCCCAGCGGCCGTAATGGTAAGGCGCCCATCCCCAAGGCTCGTATCCTATCCATACGTAATCTCCGCCCCTCCACACCCATCTTCCGTGGCGATAGGGAGCCCAATCGGCGATGACGACGACCGTGGGGGTCCAGACATATCCGTATTCGCTGACGTTCACCCAACGACCGTTCTCATCGAAGTCGCTCGAGTACGTCCGGAGCTCCTCCGGCAGACGCCGGTAGCCTTCCCCGCGCGCGAGGACGACGCGGTCCCGATCCCTGTTCCACCTTTCCCAGTCGTCGGGAGGAAGCAGAGGGGAATGCTCCGCGTAGCCGTCCGCTCCCAGGGCCAGCATGCTGCCCGCACGGACAGTCGTCGTTCCGGCGTCGTTCTCCGCCAGGACCGATCCCTTGAGCACGGAAACGTCCGTCTCCCCGCCGGGAATGTCGATCCGGAACGTCGCATTTCCGAAGGCGCGGATGGTTGCGTCGGGGGTGTCGAACTGGAGGACGGTGCGCTTCCGGGCGAGGCTCAGCACGTACGCGTATCCCTGCGCGAGGTAAAACTGAAAGGAGTCGCGGTCCATCCGGAGGACCTGCAGGGCCGTGTCCCTGTCCAGCCGGATATAGGACCCGTTGTTCGTCTGGAGCGCGGCTCGGCTCCCTTCCGGGACCCATAGCTCGTCCCCTTCGACAAGGGGCATGTTGACCGAAGCGGGAACCCATTCTCCGGCGTCGGCGATTTTCACCTGCACGTCCCCCTGGACAAGCACAACCCGCATCGCCCCGAGGGGGGCCGCCTCGGAATTCGACGCGGAAAGCGCCACCGCTCCGACGATCGCCATCCATCCCAAAACCTTTGCGAATGCCTTCATCCGACTCTCCGATCCACCGGACGGCTCATCGTCCGTCTCCGGTTTTCCCAGGGGGAACGATTTCTCAAGCGTTCCCCCGTATGACATATAAGAACCCCGAAGTTTTCGTCAGGTTTCAAAGGTCCTAAGCCGATTTGTGATTCCCTATGCCGGTTCCGGGCAGGGATCATTTGAGCACGAAAACGACGCGGCTGTCTCGCTGCTTCTCCTTCTTCTCCGGCGCCGGCGCCTTGGGCTCCACCAGGAAGACCCGCTCCGGCTCCACCTGCTTCGATGCGATCAGGTAATCCTTCACGGCCCGGGCCCGCCTCTGCGCCAGCAGCCGCAGGTCGTCGTCGGTTACCTGAATGTGAGCGTACATCAGCTTCTCCATCTCGGGGACGGGGAGGTCCTTGGCCATTCCGATGATGTTCCGGGGCTTGGGGAACTTCTCTTCCCGGTAGGCCCGCCGGAGGTACTCGGGATACTCCTTCGCGTCGACGACGACATTGTCCAGCGAGGGCGCCTCCGCGCCTTTCTTGACGAGGTCCTTGAGCTTCTGGGACCGGACCTTCCGGTCGAACAGGGACTGCCGCAATGCCTCCCGGTCCTTTTCCATGTCCGCGTGCCCCGCGATCTCCAGCTTGAGGGAAGGCCGTTCATGGAGCGCCTTGACGAGAGTCTTGAGCTTGGCCTCACCCGGCGCGTCGGGCGTCTCTTTGCCGTATTGGAACTCCAGGTAGCTCAACTCCTCGCCCCCGCCGAAGATCGCCCCCAGGAGGGCGAACGGGGAGGTGGCGGCCTTGACCAGCAGGTTCACGATGATCTGGATGACGACCCGCCCCACGCTGAACTTCGGGTCGTCCAGAGAGCCGCTCAAGGGGAGGTCGAGCTGGATCTCTCCTTTCCGGTTCTTGAGCAGGGCGACGGCCAGCCGGACCGGCAGCTTCGTCGCCTCGGGGCTTTCCACGAAGTCGCCGAAGGTGAACTGGTCGAGGAAGACGTTGTTGCTCGCGTCCAGCTTCCTTTTCACGATCAGGTACTTGAGATTCAAGGAGAGCTTCCCCTTCTCGATCGTGTAGCCGGCGTACCGGCCGGAGTACGGAGTCAGGGGGCCTAGATCCATGTCCTTGAAATCGATTTTGAGGTCCACGAACAGGTCGTTCCGGAGCGGGTTGATCTTTCCCGTGATCTCGAGGGGGGCGTAATTCTCGAGCTTTCCCCGGAGGTCGACCTCCGCCATCCGCGTTTCCTCCGAGGACAGCCCGGAGACGCGCCCTCCGATCTCGAGGAGGTTCGCCGAATAGTTGGGCTTGATGAAATGGTCGGTGAAGTTGATCCGCCCTCCTTGAAACGACACCGTCTCGATCGCGAGAGGCGTCGGCGGCGCAGTGGATTCCGGCGGTTGCCCCTCCTTCTTGACGATCCCCTGCACGTTCAGGGTCCCCTCCGGGGTGACGACAATGCGCGAATAGAAGTCCGTGAGCGCCACCTGGCGGATCGCCACGGACAGGGGGGCGGTCGCCACCTTGATCCCGCCCAGGTGAAGCGAATTCCACTTCAGGAAATCCTCCGAGGTCGTCTTGTCCACCGTGGCCAGCTTCGTCACGGAGGCCTCCCCCGCATAGGCCGTCCGGATCGTGCCGTCCCGCGAGGAAATGGCGAGCTTCCCCCTGGCGGAGGCGTTTCCCCCCGTCAAGGAGATATTGATCCGGTCGGCGACATACGGCTGGAACGGGACAAGGTCGATCGCCCGGACGTCGAGATTGAGGTCAGCCGACACGGGATTGACGCCCACGTCGCCGCCTGCGGCGACCTTTCCCGTCCTGTTCACGGCGGCCTTCAGCGTCACTTTCCCGCGGCTGTCCTTCCCCGTCGAGAGGTTCTCGGCGGTGACGTCCAGGGGGGAGATCCTCACGGTGACGGGATCCTCCGGGGTGAGGTCCGTAAAGGACACTTTTCCCCCGGCCAGGCGAAGCTCGCCGACTTCCACGGAGAAGGGCGATCCCGGCTTCTCCTCCTCCTCTGTCTTCGCCTTCCCGTCCCTCTTCGCCTTGTCCGCCGCGTCCTCGCCCTCCCGGTCCGGCAGCAGCGACACCACGTTCAAGGCCCCCGATTTCCCGCGGACCAGGGAAACCTCCGGGGACGAGATGACGACGTTGTCCAGTTTCGCCCGCCTCGCCAAGGGCTCCAGGGAGCCGATGCCCACGGACAGGGACGGCAGCCGCAGCACCGGCGCGCCTTTGAGGTCCGCGATGGAGAGATTTTTCAGCACCACGTTCCCCGTGAGCGCCACGGTGGGGGACTTTCCGGCGGGCTGGGAAAAGGACAGGACGGTCTTCGCGTCCAGTACCCCGGAGGGGACCCGGAATTTCAGCCGCACCGGGACGTACTCCAGGTAATAGGGGATGTCGAAATCGCGGATATTCAGATCGAAGGCGGTCTCGCGGGAAGCGCTGTACGGCTTGGTCATTCCCTGGAACGCCACCACCGTCCCGTTGACATTCGCCTCGAAGGCGGGGCGGACATACACGTTCACGGCGGCGGGCAGGTTCGATAAAAACGGGATGGCGAGCGAAAGGTCCCGGACCTTGTGGCGCGTGCGCTTGGGGCGGTCGTCGAAATCGATGCTCCCCCCGACGATGCGGATGTTGTTGAGGGAATACCGGAGGGGCTTGCCCCCTTCCGACGGCTTGGAGGCGAACTCGTCGAGGATATCGGAAAAATTGTAGGTCGAGTTTTCGTTCCGGATAACGGTGACGCTCGGGGAGCGCAGGAGGATCTCCCGGAGAACCGGCCCGCCCTTTACGAGGGAGGCGGCCTGGAGGTTCAGGTACAGCTCCTCGAAGGAGAGGAACGGCCCCCCGCCTGCGCGGTCCCTCATGGAAAACCCGTCCACGCGGACCGAAAGAGCGAACGGGTTGATCCGGATCGTTCGGATCGCCACGGGCCGGTGGAGCTTTTCGGAGAGCTGCTTGATCAGGACCGATTTGGCGATGGGAGGCAGGATGAGGAACCCGATGACCGCGAAGGCGGCCAAGGCGACCGCGGGCCACAGGATAAGCCGTTTCAGGAAAGGTTTTCCCGCCAGCGCCTTGAGGTTCACGGGACCGCCTCCCTTCCGCACCGTACCTCCATTATCCCCGTTTCCTGGGACGTAGATAAAGACGAATTCTTCAGGCCCTCTGCTTCATCAAATGTCCAGGTGCAATCCGATTTGTCATGAAAAAGGGGTGAGGAAAAATGGCGGGGAACCATTCCGAAGCGCTGCAATGGATCCAGGCGGAGAAGGATGAGAAAATCCTGCCGTCCGGCAGGTACGAAGTCGGGCTCTCGGGCAAGACGGATGTGGAACTTCTGGACGCCTACTCCCGGGCGGTGACGGCCGTGGTCGATGCGGTCGGTCCCTCCGTGGTCAGCATTTCCGTCGGGGGCGAAGCGCCGGCCGGAAACGATGCGGAGCCGATCGGCGCGGGATCGGGCGTCCTCCTGACGCCGGACGGGTACGTCCTGACCAATCACCACGTGGTGAGCAACGCGAGCCGTGTGCGGCTGACGCTCACGGACGGGACAAGCCTAGGCGCGGTCCCTGTGGGTTCGGATCCTCCGAACGACCTGGCGATCGTCCGCGCGAACGGCTCGGGATTGCCGTACGCGGCGCTGGGCGATTCCTCGACGCTCCGGGTGGGCCAGCTGGTGATCGCCATCGGCAATCCGCTGGGGTTCCAGTCCAGCGTGTCCACCGGGGTCGTCAGCGCCACGGGACGAGGGATGCGGAGCCTGGACCGGCGCCTCATCGAGAACGTGATCCAGCACACCGCGCCCTTGAACCCGGGCAACTCCGGCGGACCGCTGGTCGACTCGAGGGGACGGATCGTGGGAATCAACACGGCGATCATCGCCGTCGCGCAAAGCATCGGATTCGCGGTCCCCGCAAACACGGCCCGCCACGTCGTGTCGCAGATCCTTGCCTACGGGAAAGTCCGCAGGGGATACCTGGGAATCTCCGGACGGCAGAGGCAGCTGTCGAGGCGCTTCGCGCGATACTTCAACCTGTCGCGGGAGTCCGGCGTGGAGGTGGTTTCCCTCGATCCGCACGGGCCGGCGAGGGGATCCGGCATTCTGCCGGGAGACATCCTGGTGGAGATGAACGGTCATCCCGTGGAAAGCGTCGACGACCTGCATCGCCTCCTGTCGGAAATCGCGGTCAGGGACGTGGTGCACATCGACCTGTTGCGGGGGACGGAACGGAAGACCGCGGACGTCGAGATCGGGGAGTCCGCAGCGTAATGGTTCACCAGGGCAATGCGATGTCCGGAAATCGTCTCCCCGCCATCCTCAACCTGGCTTTTACCGTATTTCTTGGCGCGTTCTGCATGCCGCCGGCCCTGCCTGTTGCGCATGCAACAACCATCGCAGGAATCCGGACGCCGGAACAGGTGGCCATCGCCGCCGACAGCCTGGGCACCGCACGCGCAAACAGGATCGAAACGAACCAGCCCGTCTGCAAGATCTTCTCGGTGAACGGCACCGCCTTTGCCGTCAGCGGAATGACAAAAGCACAGCCAGGCGATTTCGATGCGGTTAAATTGATCGCCGGGATTCTCGGGCGGCGGAATACATTATCGGAGTCCGCCGACGATATTGCGGATCGGCTGGCGAGCATGCTCGTTTCCTACCTGGGGCAGTTGAAGCAGACGAACCCGTTCCTTTATACGAAGTCGCTCGAAGGAGAATTTGGAGAGATCACGTCGATACTGCTTGCCGCCTATGAAGGCGGCCAGCCCGTCGCCATCGGTATGGCATTCCGCGGTTCGGAAGATCCCGGCGGCCGGATCAGGATCGCGGCAAACCGGGTGACCTGTCCGGGGGATTGCCCGAACGGCGTAATGTTTTTCCTTCTGGGCGAGCGAGGACCGATCGACCGCTATATCGCGGAACATGGGAGAGACCGTCTATTGCCGGCCGAATCGGGGGCCCCTTTTCTGGTCCGGCTTGTCATCGATGCGGGATCGAAGCATGTCGGGCCTCC
>Ga0334722_10000322_pt1 | contig 73369 bp, 57 predicted proteins | sample C3_bottom_MG_FD_207210 | JGI IMG/M metagenome (GOLD analysis project Ga0334722, IMG submission 207210) | Sediment microbial communities from Yellowstone Lake, YNP, Wyoming, USA - C3_bottom | ecosystem: Environmental > Aquatic > Freshwater > Lake > Sediment | place: USA: Wyoming | collected...
CCCGCTTCCAGCATTTGACGCATGGTCGTAGACATTCAAACTTCTCCGTTTAGGGTTGGTCATAGCCGCCCGGCTCGTTATAACCCCGCTAGGGGCACCCTAAAGAGGGGCGGATCAAATTTAGCCAGGATTGTTTGGCTAGCGGAATAGTATATCATGAAACGTCGCTGCCATTCAAGAAATGTAAGACTAAACAGCAGATTAAGCTGCACAGACCCACCCGACGGGATAGCTTGCTGCAGCGCGCAAGCTCCCCTTCGCCCCGCCAACGTGGCCTGAATGTAGACTGCTGGCTTTGCGGCCCATCCGGACAGGGCTCTAGGCCTCAGGTGGCGCTTCCCTTACTCCAGGCTATCCATTATCCTTCCCCCCCTTTGAGCGCAACCCGCAGATGACCATCCAGATCAAGACCCCGGAAGAGATCGACAAAATGCATGTGGCGGGACGCCTCGCCGCAGAAGTGCTCGATTTCATTGCCCCGCACGTCAAACCCGGGATCACGACGGGCGAACTCGACACGCTGTGCCATGACTACATGGTCAAAGTGCAGAAAACGGTGCCGGCCCCCCTCAACTATGCGCCGCCAGGCTACCAGCCTTACCCCAAGTCGATCTGCACCTCGATCAACCATCAAGTGTGCCATGGCATACCCGGCGACAAGCAGCTGAAGCACGGCGACATCGTCAACATCGACATCACGGTGATCAAGGGCGGCTACCACGGCGACACCAGCCGCATGTTCTACGTCGGCGAGCCGTCGATACAGGCGCGCCGCCTGTGCGAGGCAACCTACGAATGCATGTGGCTGGGCATCCTCGCCGTCAAACCCGGCGCCCGCCTGGGCGACATTGGCGCCGCCATCCAGAAACACGCCGAAGAGCACGGCTACAGCGTCGTGCGCGAGTTCTGCGGCCACGGCATAGGGCGCAAGTTCCACGAGGAGCCGCAAGTATTGCACTACGGCCGCGCCGGGACCGGAGTCCCGCTACAGCCGGGGATGATTTTCACCATCGAACCCATGATCAATGCGGGCAAACCGGCGATCCGCGAACTCTCCGACGGCTGGACCATCGTGACCAAGGATCACAGTCTGTCGGCGCAGTGGGAACATACCGTGCTGGTGACCGAAACCGGGCATGAGGTGCTGACCCTGTCCGACGGCACACCGGCGCCGCACCGCCCGAAGGCCCCTCGCGCCTGATGCTCGAGACCCAGACAACGGCGGCGGCGCGGCGGCCTGCGGCCAGCCTGCGTGAACGGCTGCAGGAGGGACGGCGCGAACTGCGCGAACGCTATGCCGCGGATGGCGCGGTGCGGCCTATGCTGCGGCAACACCGCCTGCTCATCGATCGCACCCTTAGAAGCCTGTGGAAGGAAGCCGCCCTCCCCGGCTCCCTTGCGCTCGCTGCCGTGGGGGGATACGGTCGGGGCGAACTGTTTCCCCACTCCGACGTCGATCTCCTGGTGCTGCTGCCGTGCGAACCGGACGCGGAGCTCAAAGCCAAGCTCGAGGCACTGATCGGCAGCCTCTGGGACGCCGGCCTGGAGCCGGGACATGGCGTACGCACGATAGAGGAATGCCGCGTCGAATCGGCCAAGGACATTACCGTACAGACCAGCCTGCTCGAGGCCAGGTGGCTGTGCGGCAGCCGCAGCCTGTTTACCGCCTTCACCCGCGCCATGCGCGAACAGCTCAATCCGCAGGTCTTCCTGCAATCCAAGCGCATGGAGCAGGAGCAGCGCCACGGCAGGTTTCACGACAGCCCGTACAGCCTCGAACCCAATCTGAAAGAGGCGCCGGGCGGACTGCGCGACTTGCAGGCGATCCTGTGGATCAGCCATTCCGCCGGCTTGGGAGAGAACTGGATGCAGCTCGCCGTGCGCGGGCTGATCACCGCGGTCGAGGCGCGCCAGCTCGCCCGCTACCAGAAATTCCTCAGCGAGCTGCGCATCCGCCTGCATTACATCGCGGGACGCCGCGAAGACCGGCTGCTGTTCGATTACCAGGCCGGCCTGGCGGCCCAATTCGGCTACGCCGACACGCCGAGCAAGCGCGCCAGCGAGCAGCTGATGCAGCGCTACTACCGGACCGCGAAGGCGATCACCCAGCTCAACACGCTGCTGCTGCAGAACATCGCGGTGCAACTGCTGTCCAGCGACGACAGCCTGCCGGACATACTCAACGAGCGCTTCCAGGCCGCGCACGAACTGCTGGAGGCGCGCGATGCGGAACTGTTCGAACGCCAGCCGGGCGCCATTCTGGAGAGTTTTCTGCTGTTGCAGCAGCATGCCGAGCTCAAGGGCATGAGCGCACCCACGCTGCGCGCCTTATGGCGCGCACGCATGAGCATCAACGCCCGGTTTCGCCGCGACCCGGCGAACCGCGCGCTGTTCCTGCAGATACTGCAGCAGCCGCGCGGCGTGGTGCACGAGCTGCGGCGCATGAACCAGTATTCCGTTCTCGGGCGCTATCTGCCCGCGTTCGGCAAGATCGTCGGGCAGATGCAATACGACCTGTTCCACGCCTATACCGTGGACCAGCACATCCTCACCGTGATTCGCAATCTGCGCCGCTTTACCATGGTCGAATTCGCCCACGAATACCCGCAATGCAGCCGCCTGATGGCGGGCTTTGACCGCCACTGGCTGCTGTACGTCGCGGCGCTGTTCCACGACATCGCCAAGGGCCGCGGCGGCGATCACTCCCGGCTGGGAATGCGCGACGCGCGCGGCTTCTGCCGCGCGCACGGACTGGCGCGCGAGGACACCGAACTGGTGGTGTTCCTGGTGGAGCACCACTTGACCATGTCATCGGTGGCGCAAAAACAGGATCTCTCCGATCCCGAAACCATCAAGGCGTTCGCCGACACGGCAAAGACCGAACGCCAGCTCACCGCGCTGTATTTGCTCACCGTGGCCGACGTGCGCGGCACCAGCCCCAAGGTCTGGAATGCGTGGAAAGGCAAGCTGCTGGAAGACCTGTTCCTGCTCGCACGGCGCCTGTTGCGGGGCGACGGCATCGGCTTCGAGCAGGACATCCAGGACAAACAGGATGAAGCCCTGCGCCTGCTGCGCCTGTATGCCTTGTCGGACGAGGTCAAGGACAGGCTCTGGAGCAAACTCGACGTGGCGTATTTCCTGCGCCATGACGCCAAGGACATCGCCTGGCAGACACGGACACTGCACTACCGCGTCGACACCGACCGGCCAGTGGTGAAAGCGCGCCTCTCGCCCATAGGCGAAGGATTGCAGGTGATGATCTACACACGCGACCAGCGCGACCTGTTCGCGCGCATTTGCGGCTATTTCGAACAGATCAACTTCAGCATCGCCGATGCCCGGATCCACACCACGCTGCATGGCTATGCGCTGGACACCTTCCTGCTGCTCGGCCCCGGCAGCAATCCGCATTACCGCGACATGATCAATCTGATCGAAACAGATCTGGCCGAACGCCTGCTGCGCCAGACACCGCTGCACGCCCCGACCAGGGGCCGCGTGTCTCGCCAGCTGCGCCATTTTCCGATCACGCCCGAAGTCAATATCCGGCCGGACGAGAAAGGCGCGAGCTATGCGCTTTCCATCGTCGCCGGCGACCGCCCCGGGCTGCTCTACGCCATTGCGCTGGTGCTCGGAAAATACGAAATCAACCTGATCACCGCAAAAATCGTGACCCTGGGCGAGCGTGCCGAGGACGTTTTTCTGATTTCGGGCGAAGCGCTGGCCAAGCCCAAGACCGTGCTGCAGTTGGAGGCCGATCTGCTCGACGCACTCCGGCTCAACTAGGCGGGCGGGCGATCGCGCCGCAGGTCATTCGTCCAGGCTGTCTTCGCCCGGAAACAAGACCTGGATGAAACCGAATTTGCTGAAGTCCCGGATGCGCATCGGGTACAAAATGCCCAGCAGGTGATCGCATTCGTGCTGCACCACGCGGGCATGAAAGCCATCGACACTGCGATCGATGCGATTGCCCCGCGCATCGAAGCCCTGGTAGCGCAGGCGCGTGTGGCGCGGCACCATGCCGCGCAGGCCCGGTACCGACAGGCAGCCTTCCCAGTCCTCTTCGAGTTCGTCCGAGAGCGGGGTCAGCACCGGATTGATCAACACGGTGTCGGGGACCTCTTCCGACTGCGGATAACGCGCGTCTTGCTCGACGCCGAAAATCACCACCTGCAGACCGACGCCGATCTGCGGCGCGGCGAGGCCCGCTCCGCTCAAGTGCTCCATGGTGTCGCGCATGTCGGCGAGCAGCGCGTGCAGTTCGGGCGTGTCGAATTGCTCCAGCGGGCGTGCCTGCTGCAGCAGTCGCGGATCACCCATTTTGAGCACCTCGCGGATCATGGCGCCGCCTCCGCTCCCTTGTCGTGGATTTTGCTTGGGCGCTGTCGGCGGCTGGCGGCAATCGCGGCCGGTCGCATCCCCGCTGCGCGGGGCCCCTGCTCCCTGCTCATACCGCCACCAACTGTTCGATAATTCGGCGCACCCGCGCCAGTGATTGTTGCAGCACCGGCTCGATGGCGTCCAGGCGTATGCCATTCAGGCTGTCGCCGCGGCCGGCGGCAAAATTCGCGACCACGGCGATGGTGGCATATTCGAGACCCGCCTCGCGCGCGAGCGCCGCCTCCGGCATGCCGGTCATGCCCACGACATCGGCGCCGTCGCGCTCCAGGCGGTCGATCTCGGCGGCGGTTTCCAGCCGCGGGCCCTGGCAGGCGGCGTAGATCGCCTTATCCGCCACGGTTTCGCCGCAGGCGCCGGCGGCGTCCAGAATGCGCCGGCGCAATGCCGCCGAGTACGGCTCGGTGAAATCGATATGCGTGACGGGTTTTTCGCCGCCCTCGAAAAAGGTGTTCTTCCGGCCCCAGGTATAGTCGATGATCTGATGCGGCACGGCGACGACGCCAGGCCGCATGTCGGCGCGTATCCCGCCCACTGAGGCGACCGATATCACCTGTCTCACCTGTTGCTCCTGCAGAGCCCAGATATTGGCGCGGTAGTTGACTTCATGCGGCGAAATAGTGTGGCCGTAGCCGTGCCGCGCGAGAAACACCACCTCGGCGCCGGCAATCCGGCCGAACGTGAGCGCGCCCGACGGCTCGCCGTAGGGCGTGCGCACCGCCAGGCGGCGCGTGACTTCGAGATTGGACAGCTGGGTGAGGCCGCTGCCGCCGATGATGGCTAACATACGATGACCGAAAAAGAAAAGTGGAGGTGCAACTTCCGCGTCGGGACGGCGGCGATACTAGCACGGCGCGCGTCCCGGGGAAGGCGTGGCGGAGCATGCCGGCGTATCACGGTCTTTCGTCCTGGCGCAGCGCGTAGATCGCCGGCAGGTTGCGCCAGATGCCGTGCGCATCCATGCCACAGCCGAAGACGTAGCGGTCCGGCAGGTCGAGTCCGACGAAATCGGCGCGTATGGGTTTGGCCGCGGTCTTCTTCTTGTCGGTGAGCACCGCGCTGAAAAACGCCCGGGCGCCCAAACCGAGAACGCGCTCGCGTATCGCCAGCATGGTGTCGCCGATGTCGAGGATATCGTCGAGCACCAGGACGACTCTGCCGGCGACATTGCCCTTGGGTTCGACTTTCCAGTCGATCACGCCGCCGCTGGTCGCCTCGCCATAGCGCGACGCGTGGATATAGTCGAAATCCAGCGGAAAATTCAGCAGCGGCAGGATGCGGCCGGTAAACACCACCGCGCCACCCATGACCGACAGCACCAGGGGAAACTGATCCTGCAGCTTCGCGGTGATCTCCGCGGCGACGCGCTCGATGGCGGCATCCACGGCGGCAGCGCTGTGGATCAGCTCCGCCGTTTCGAATACCTGCCAGGCGCGTGCTATTCGGTCCATTCGGTTCAGGGATGCGCCTGCCTAGAGCGATTTCAGATAGGCCGTGAAAGCGGCGCCGGTCTCGGGATGTTTCTTCCCGTAGGCGACCGTGGCCAGCAGATAACCCAGCTTGGAGCCGCAGTCGTAGCGCACGCCCTTGAAGCGGTAGGCCAGAACCTTGTCTTCCCGCATCAGGGCGGCAATGCCGTCGGTCAACTGGATTTCCCCCCCGGCGCCTGCCTGCACGCTGGCCAGATGATGAAAAATACGCGGGGTCAGGATATAGCGTCCGACCACGGCCAGCGTGGACGGCGCGTCCTCGGGCTGCGGTTTCTCGACGATGGCGCTGACCGTCCCCGGCTCCTTGCCGTCGGTCTTGACGATGCCGTATTGCCGCGTGTGCTCGCGCGGCACCTCCTCCACGCCCAGCACCGAGCATTGGTGCTCGGTGTATACCTGGGCCATTTGTTTCAGCACCGGCGGCTCGCCGTCGATCAGGTCATCGGCCAGGATGACCGCGAACGGCTCGTCGTTGACCACCGGCTCGGCGCACAGCACCGCATGTCCCAGGCCCAGCGCCTCCGGCTGGCGGATGTAGATGCAGTTGACATGCTTGGGAACGATGTCCTGCACCAGTTCGAGCAGGTCCAGCTTGCCGCGCGCCGCGAGCTCCGCCTCCACCTCGTAGGCCTTGTCGAAATGGTCCTCGATGCTGCGCTTGTTGCGGCCGGTGATGAATATCATGTCGGTCATGCCCGCCGCCACGGCTTCTTCCACCGCGTACTGGATCAGGGGCTTGTCGACGATCGGCATCATCTCTTTCGGGCTGGCCTTGGTCGCGGGCAAAAAGCGGCTGCCCATGCCCGCTACCGGAAACACACACTTGCGCACTTGTTTCATCTAGCGATTACCCCTTTTGCACAATTTTGCTATTCAGTTGCATTTCCAGCGTTTTCTTAAGCTTCTTTAGTCTTGTTTGGGCACTCTCTACTTCTTTCTCAACCGCGCGAATATCAGCCAGCGTGGCTTGTAGCGTACTTCCTTTGATCCATTCTTGAGCAAGTTCGAAATTTCTATCCTGATCTTGACCCTCTAGGTCAGTCTTATCGTTAGCTACTATCGCAAGCTTGTGTTTGCAAAGTTTTCCGTACGCCCCAGCACTACAATCACAAAATATTGCGACGTCCCCATCTTCGCAAAGTACTTGCAGCGTATATATGGTATCGCTAGAGCTGCTTCTAATTCGCAGAGTTGTTTCCATTCACGCGTTCCAAGAGATTCAAGAATTGCTGTTCATTTAGAATTTCAATCTCCGAACCTTTAGATCTTAAGAATTCCGCCTTACTTTTGTTTCCACCAGGGTCCTCGCCGAATATCAAGAAATTGGTCTTTGCGGAAACGCTACCTGTTACGGTCCCGCCAAGCTTCCTCACTTTCTCTTCGGACTCCTCTCTAGAGCCCGAAGACAAGGTGCCGGTTAAGACGAAAATCTTACCTTCCAGTGGAAGCCTCTCTAGATGGCTATCCTTTTCAGCTTGGGACCAATGCAAACCGAATTCCAGAAGTTGGGCTTCCACTGCTCTAATTCTAGAAACCATCTTCTCGTCTAGAAAGAACTCTGCTATCAGCCTGGGTATGTCTCGACGGTGAAAGTCCAATTTTTCCAACTCAGTTTCGGTCGCCTTCGCGAGTTCATCCAATGTAGCGAAACTGTTCGCCAGTTTTTCCGCTCCCTTTTTGGCGACCTGCTTGATACCTAGCGATTCTATGAACTGCGCATATGTCGGGTTAATAACCTTATTGACTCCGCGCCCCTCTTCCTCAAAAGCGTGCGCCGAACGCAATCGCCTAATTACTTCGATATTATGAGTCTGCTGGAAGAAAGTGGAAATTGAACTCGCCAATTCTGAGCCCACATCTGGGGCGAGGCTTAGTACCTCAGGGTACGCGCGCATAACTCGGTCTAGCGTACCGAGCGAATTTGCCAACGTTGTGGCTGTTGTTTCACCCACTCCTGGAATCCCAATGGCGAAGATGAAACGTTCTAACGGTTTTTGTTTGCTCTTATTGATCGCGGCAACTAGGTTTTGCGCGGACTTTTCGCCCATTCGCTCAAGTTTCATTAGTTGCGTCACATCTAGGCCATAGAGCCCTGCCGGATCATTGATTATCTGGCGCTCTACTAGCTGATCTACGATGACTGTTCCGAGGCCATCGATATCCATGGCGCGACGTGAAGCGTAATGCAGGATCGCTTGTTTTCGTTGGGCAGGACAAAAAAGTCCACCAGAGCATCTAGCAACTGCCTCATTTGGCAGCCTTACGACCGGTGAATGGCAGACTGGACAGTCTTCGCGCATCTTGAATGGGGTCGCTCCGCGACGTGCGTCTTCCACCACACGAACAACCTCTGGAATCACGTCACCAGCACGGCGCACAATAACGGTATCCCCTACGCGTACGCCCTTGCGCTTCAATTCATCTTCATTGTGCAATGTCGCGCTGGTCACCCAGACCCCGCCGACGGATATTGCCTCTAAACGCGCGACAGGGGTCAGCGCCCCGGTGCGTCCCACCTGAATATCAATTGCCTTCACCACCGTAGATTTTTCTTCAGCTGGAAATTTGTGCGCAATAGCCCAGCGTGGTTCACGAGTCTTGAGCCCCAGCCTATTTTGCAACTCCAAGTTATTGACTTTGTAGACAACGCCATCTATATCGAACGGCAATGAGTTGCGTTGCTTTTCTATTCTGCGATGGAAATCTGCAAGCTCAGCCCCGCCCTTTGCTAGACTACGTTCACCGGAAACTGGTAGTCCCATTGCATCCAGTGAGTCCAGCAAAGCGCTGTGAGTCGATGGTTTCTCCCATCCTTGTATTTCACCAATGCCGTAAGCGAAGAAAGATAGCGGTCGGCTCGCAGTTATGCTGGGATCAATTTGACGAAGGCTACCGGCCGCCGCATTGCGCGGATTAGCGAAAAGCTTCTGGCCAGTAGATCGTTGGCGTTCATTGATCAGTTCGAAGTCTTGCCGGCTCATATAGACCTCACCACGCACCTCAAGGACCGGTGAAGAGTTTCCGTGTAACTCTGGCGGTATCTCTGATTCCGGCATGGCACGTACATTCGCGGTCACGTCTTCACCGACGTTACCATTTCCACGTGTGGCGGCACGCACCAGCTTTCCGTATTCGTACCGCAAGCTAATCGCCAGTCCGTCAAACTTAAGCTCGGCGGCGTATTCGACTGGAGAATCAGCGTCCTTCAGTTCAAGATCCTTGCGAATGCGAGCATCGAAATTCAGTGCGCCGGATGCGTCAGTATTGGTCTCCGTTTCTATAGACAGCATCGGTATCGTGTGGTGGACCTCTTCAAAACCTGATTGAGGTTGCCCACCGACCCGTTGAGTCGGAGAGTCGCTTGTTACAAGCTCGGGATAGGTAAACTCTATGTCCTGCAACTCGCGATACAAGCGATCATATTCGGCGTCGCTCACCAGCGGCGCGTCGAGATCATAATAGTGATGGATGTGGCGCTCGATTTCAGCGCGCAGTTTGCGTGCGTGAGCCCGGATGGCTTTTGGCGCCGCCATTACGCAAACAGGCGCAGTGCCAGCGGGCTGCCTGCAGGAATCCCCTGTTGTTCCATGCTGGCGTACAGCGCCTGCAGTTGATCGCGGATCCTGCCCAACGCCGCCTGGTCCAGCGGCTGGCGATTGTCATCGACGATGCCGGCGGACAGGACTTCGGCCAGCGCGCGCGCAAATTCGACGAAACGGTCGAAGGTGACGATGCCGCCGGGCACCCTGGCGACGTCGAACAGCAGCGTCAGCCCCTTGGTCGAGAGCGCCTTGATCCCCTCCGCGGTGAAAACCGGGGCCTCCATGTTCGACAGCGAATACAGCTCGAGGCCGGATTCGTCACGGCGGCGGAATCGGCCGTCCTGCTCCAGCGTCAAACCCTGGGCTTCGGCAAAGGCACGGATCCGGGTGCCCGAAAACGCAGCCCCGCGCGCGATCACATTGAGTCCGATCTGCACGTCGACGTCGGCACAAAGCGCGTCCAGCTTTTGCGCCCGTTCCAGCGCCGCCGCGGGCTCGGCCAGGGTGCAGCTGGCGCCTATGGCTTCGGCCACCCCCTGTATCAGGGTGCCGAAGTCGAACAGATCCTGCTGGCTCGCGGCGCCCTTGCGGTCGACCAGTTGCATTCCGGCGCGGAGCATCTGGTATTCACCGGCCGCTGCCAAGAGTTCCCAACTCGCCGTTTGCCGGTTGTAACCTTCCCAGCCGACCAACTTGGCGGGACTGGCAGAACTCTCGACGATAGCCGTAGAAATCGCTTCCCCGGCGGCCGCACTTTGCGTTTCCAGGGTCGCGATGAAGTCGATGCCCGGATCGAGCATCCCGCTGCCCGCTGCGGATCCGCCCGGCGCCTCCGACAGAGTCGGCTCGATGCGCTCGGCCGAACCGCCGGACCGCTGCGCCCCCGCAATCTTCCCCCCGAGGAGTACGTCGTCGTGGGGCGAGCCGAAGGCCTCCTCCGACTGGCGCTTGAGCCTGACCTCCTGCAGCTTGTTGAATACCAGCACCCCGACCACCACCAGGACGCCTATTCCCAGCAGGCCGAGTTGCAGTTCGCTCATATCTGGTGCCTCACGCTGCCAACTCCTCTTTCATCCGCAGCGCTTCCTCGATATCGACGGCGACCACGCGCGACACCCCCGATTCCTGCATGGTGACGCCCACCAGTTGAGCCGCCATTTCCATGGTGATCTTGTTGTGGCTGATGTACAGGAATTGCGTGTCGGCGGACATGTGTTTCACCAATTCGCAGAAACGTTCGGTATTCGGATCGTCCAGCGGCGCATCCACCTCGTCCAGCAGACAGAAGGGCGCCGGATTGAGCTGGAACATGGAGAATACCAGCGCCAGCGCGGTGAGCGCCTTCTCGCCGCCGGAAAGCAGGTGGATGGTGGAGGTCTTCTTGCCCGGAGGCTGGGCGATCACCTGCACCCCGGCGTCGAGTATTTCCTCGCCGGTCATGAGCAGGCGCGCTTCGCCGCCGCCGAACAAGCGTGGAAACATCTGCCCGAAATGCCCGTTCACGGTGTCGAAGGTCTGCTGCAGCATTTCGCGCGTCTCACGGTCGATGCGGCGTATCGCCGACTCCAGCGTTTCCAGGGCCAGATTCAGGTCGGCGGCCTGCGCATCGAGGAATCCTTTGCGCTCGCGGCTGGTCTGCAGTTCCTCCAGCGCCGCCATGTTGACCGCACCCAGATCGTTGATGGCCTGGACCAGGCGGTTGATTTCGGCCTGCAGCGCGTTCGGCCGCATGCCTTTTTCCAGCATCGTCGCGAGCGTGGCCTCGTCGGCCCCGGCCTCGAACAACTGGTTTGCGTACTGTTCCTTGTTGAGCCGCGCGGCCTGCTCTTTCAGGCGCAGTTCGTTAATCCGATTCCTCAGGGGCTCCAGCTTCTGCTCGCAAACCAGGCGCTCCTCCTCGGCCGCGCGCAGCCCCTGGGCCAGCTCTTCTTGGAGCGAGCGGGCGGCGGCCAAGGCCTCCTCGCGTTGTACCCTTTGCTCGAGTTGGGCCTGCAGCCGCTGCCGCAAGTCGTCGTCCTGTTGCACCGCCAAGTCGGTCTTGAGTTGCTCGAGTTGCTGCGCAGCCGCGCTCGTTTGCTCAAGTATTACATGAATAGAAGATTTTATTTCATTGATTTTAGAGAAACATTCTTTTTCATAGTATACCGATTCCTGCTCTTCGTGCTCTGCCTGCTGCAGTGCCTGTCGTTGCGCGTTCAGCGCCTCCTCGGCTTGTGCATGCGTGCGCAGGGTGGCATCCACCCTCCCCGCCGCCGCGTCCATGAGCTGCTGCTGGCTGGCCAGACTGGCTTCGGCAGCGGCCAGGCTGGCCCGCTCGGCGTCCTGCTGGCGCGCGATTTCATCCAATTCCAGCTGGATCTGGCGGCTCCGCTCCTGGAAGCGCTCCAGCCCCTGGGACAGCCTGAGACTTTCCATCTGCTGCTCATGCACCCGCTGTTTCAGGCCGGCCGCTTCCTGGCGCAGCGTGGCCAGGCGCTGGTTGTGCCCGCCTAGCGCCGCCTCGACCACGCGCTGCTCGCTGCGCGCCTGGCGCAGCGTCTCTTCGCGCTGGGTCAACTGCGCGCTCAAATCCTCGATTTCGCGCTGCCGTGCGAGTATCCCGCTATCCCCGGGGTCCGGTGCGTGAAAGCTGACCGCGCTGCGCGAGAATTGATGCCCCTGGCGGCTGACCAGGATCACGCCCGGCGCCAGCGCCTGGCGGTCACCCGAACTCGGCGAGTCCTCCACGGCGTACACCCCATGCAGCCAATCCTGCATCACGCCGCGCACGGTTTCGTCGTGAATCTCGAGCAAAGAGGCAAGCGGCCGCATGCCTTCGGCAGCCAGGTCCGGCAGCGCCGCATTGGCGGCATAAACGCTCAGTTTCGCCGGCGGGGCATCCTCGAGCATGCTCTGCAGCAAGTCCGGTTGCGCCACTTCCAGCGCATGCAGTTTCTCGCGCAGCACGGCCTCGAACGCCGACTCCCATCCGGCCTCCACCCGCACTTTCTGCCACAGGCGCGGCAGCGATTCCAGCCGGTGTCTGATCAGCCATTCGTGAATCTGGGCGTTGCTTTCGACCTGGTCCTGCACTTGCTTCAGCGTTGCCAGGCGCGACTCGAGTCCGGCCTGCTCGCGCTGCTGCGCGTCCAGCTTTTCCTGGGCTGTCCGGCGCGCGTTCTCCAATTCCGGCAGTTGCGCCAACTGGCTGGCGAGCTGTGCATCTTTGCGCGAGAGCTCCTCCGCCAGTCCGGCGATCTGGCGCTGCTGCTCTTCGATCGCGGCGGCATCGGGCTTGGCCAGCCCCGAGAGTTCGCCGATCAGTCGTTCCTGCCGCAGGACCAGCCCCTGCAGGGTTCTGTCGGCATGGCTGATGTGCGTCTGTTCGATTTTCAGCGCCTGCTCGGCCTGGGCCAGAGCGGTGCGCTCCTCGGCCAGCCTGGCCTGGACAGCGCGAAACGCCTGATCGGCTTCGGGCAGTTTCGCCGTTTCCGTCGCCACGCGGTCGTGTGCCTGCTGCAGCCTGACTCCGGCGCCCCCCTGCCTTTCCTGCCACATGGCAAGAGCGCCGTTCAATTCGCTTGCCTGCTGCTGCCATTGCCCGCTTTGCGCAGTCAGTTGCGCAATCTGGCTTTCCAGCCGGGAGCGGCTCTCGCCGATGTAGCGGATCTCGGTTTCCAGGCGCTGCACCTCCGCGTTGGCGGCATACAGCTCGCCTTGCGCGGTACTGAGCACGTCGCCGGCCTCGTAGTGCGCGCTGCGCACTTCCTCCAGGCGCTTCTCGATTTCGCGCAAGCGCGCGGTCTCGGCTTCCAGTTCGTTCGCCGCCCGCTCGATATCGCGCGCATGCCGCTGCGCCTCGTTGTCGGCCTCCATCTTGCGCAGCAGCCACAGGATATTCTGCTTGCGCTGCATGTCGCCCTGCAGCTCTTTGAACTCCAGCGCCACCTTGGCCTGCTGGTCGAGTTTGTCGATCTGCAGCGCCAGTTCCTCGCAGATGTCGGCCACCCGCGCAAGATTCTCGCGCGTGTCATGCAGGCGGTGCTCGGTTTCGCGGCGCCGCTCCTTGTATTTCGATATCCCGGCCGCCTCCTCCAGGAATACGCGCAGATCTTCCGGCTTGGCCTCGATGATGCGCGCGATCATGCCCTGTTCGATGATGGCGTAGGCGCGCGGGCCCAGACCGGTGCCCATGAAAATGTCCTGGATGTCGCGCCGGCGCACATGGCTGTTGTTGATGTAGTACAGCGACTCGCCTTCGCGCGTCAGCACGCGCTTTACCGCGATTTCCGCATACTGCGACCATTGACCCGCGGCCTTGCCCAGGCTGTTGTCGAAGGTCAGCTCGACGCTGGCGCGCGCCACCGGTTTCCTGAGCGCGGAACCGTTGAAAATCACGTCCTGCATGGAGTCGCCGCGCAAGGCGGAGGCGCGCGATTCGCCCAGCACCCAGCGCACCGCATCGATGACGTTGGACTTGCCGCAGCCGTTGGGACCGACGATGCCGACGAGCTGACCCGGTACGGCGATGGTCGTGGGATCGACGAAGGATTTGAATCCGACTAATTTGAGTTGAGTAAGGCGCACTGGATTTTCTTCTGAAAACCGGTTTTCGACCGGATTTATTCGGAGTTATAGGCAACCGATATAATACCATCTTAACTTTGTTTTCCGAGCCTCGCATGCCCACCAAACCCAGCACCAGACCGAGCACCTTCGACAATCCGAGCCCCGCCAGGGATTATCTGATTCATATGGAGATTCCGGAATTTACCTGCCTGTGTCCGCTTACCGGGCAGCCGGATTTCGCGCGTCTCGTGCTGGACTACATACCGGAGCGCAAGTGCCTGGAATTGAAAAGCCTCAAGCTCTACGTCTGGTCCTATCGCAACCAGGGCGCATTCCATGAGGCGGTCACCAACCGCATCCTCGACGACCTGGTCGGGGTCACGCGGCCGCGTTTCATGCGCTTGAGCGCGCAATTCAACGTCCGCGGCGGCATTTTCACCACGGTGGCCGCCGAGCATCGCAAAAAGGGCTGGAAGCCGCAAGCCGCGGTAGACTTGCAGCGCTTCGGACCCTCGGCCAGCAACCAGTACTCCAGCACCGTTAAGGGAGAATAACAATGTCAGCAATGAAGCGCCTGTTCCAGTTGATGGCGGAGAAAAAAGCCTCCGACATCTTCCTGTCCGTCGGCTCGCCGATCAACATCAAGATCAATGGCACCGCCATGCCGATCAATCAGCAAGTCATGGACTCGGCCAACATTATCAACCTGCTGTACGAAGTTCTTAACGACAAGCAGAAAAAGGAATACGAGGACACGTTCGAGCTCAACACCGCCTTTCCCCTGCCGGGCGTCGGCAGCTTTCGCATCAGCGCGTTTCGCCAGAAGACTACGCCGGCCGTGGTGGTGCGCTACATCCCGGGCGAAGTACCCAATATCGACACTCTGGGCATGCCGCCGGTGCTGAAGGAAGTGATCATGGAAAAGCGCGGGCTGATTTTGATGGTCGGCGCCACAGGTTCTGGCAAGTCGACCACGCTCGCCGCCTTGCTCGATCTCAGGAACGCCACCAAGTCCGGCCACATCCTGACGCTGGAAGATCCGGTGGAATTCATATTCACCAACAAGAAATGCATCGTCAACCAGCGCGAAGTCGGCACCGACACCCTCGATTTCAAGATCGCGCTGAAAAACGCGCTGCGCCAGGCGCCCGACTGCATTCTGATCGGCGAAATCCGCGACAAGGACACCATGGCGGCGGCTATCGCTTACGCCCAGTCCGGCCATCTGTGCCTGGCGACGCTGCACGCCAACAACAGCTACCATGCGATGAACCGCATCATCAGCTTCTACCCGCTGGAGAACCGCCCGTCCCTGCTGCAGGATCTGGCGGCGACGCTGAAGGCCGTGATCTCGCAGCGCCTGATCAAGAACCTCAAAGGCGGGCGCTCGGCCGCGGTGGAAGTGCTGCTCAACACGCGCTATACCGCCGAACTGATCGACAAAGGCGAAATCAGCGAAATCAAGGACGCCATGGAAAAGAGCATGACGCCGGGTTCGCAGACCTTCGAGCAGTCGCTGTTCAAGATGTACAAGGACGGTCTGATCAGCAAGGAGGAAGCGCTGGGCAACGCCGATTCCGCCACCAACCTGATGTGGCTGATGAACCAGTCCGAGGGCGACGGGGGCGCAGCGACGGCCGCGGCCGCCGGGCAGAAGAAACCCGAGGCAGCGCCCGACCTGGAGAAGATCGGTTCGTTCAGCGAATTCAAGATTCTCCTCGACGAGAAGACGCAGTAGTGGGCTCGGCGACGCTGGACCTCGCGCAACAGCTGATCCGGCCGCGCTCGACCGCGCCGCTGCGCACACCCGACACGCTCAAATCCATCTGCCGGCAGGTGCTCGAGCGCCTGCCGCTACCGGCCTGAAAACCGAGCGCCCGGTGACGCTGCGCGCGGTATTGCGCCAGGCGGTCACGCAATTCACGCGCGCCGGCCTCGCGTTCGGCCACGGCACGCATAACGCCCGCGACGAAGCGGTCTATGTTATCCTGCACACCCTCAGGCTGCCGCTGGGCGAACTCGATTCGGTGCTCGACCGGGAGTTGGACGCGGGCGAACTCGACGCCGTGCGCGCCATCTTGCTGCGCCGGGTAGAAGAGCGCACGCCGGCGGCCTATCTCACCCGCGAAGCTTGGCTGGGCGAGTCGCGGTTCTACGTGGACGAGCGCGTCATCGTGCCGCGCTCCTTCATCGCCGAACTGCTGCGCGACGGCCTTGCGCCCTGGGTCGCCGCTGCAGGGCGGGTGCACAGCGTGCTCGACCTGTGCACCGGCTCCGGCTGCCTGGCGGTGCTGGCCGCGCTGACCTTTCCCGATGCGCGCGTGGACGCGGCCGACCTCTCCGCCGAAGCGCTGCAGGTGGCGCGCCGGAACGTGAAGGACTACGCCTTGGGCAAACGCGTACGGCTGGTCCAGACCGATCTGTTCGACCGTCTGGCGCGGCGCCGCTATGACCTCATTCTGTCCAATCCGCCTTATGTCGACGCCGCGGCGATGCGTGCGCTGCCACGCGAATATCGGCGCGAGCCGCGGCTGGCGCTGGCCGGCGGGCGCGACGGCCTGGCGCTGGTGCGCCCGATGCTGGCGCAGGCCGCCGTCCATTTGAATCCCGAAGGCCTGCTCATCGTCGAAATCGGCCACAATCGTGCGGCGCTGGAAAAAGCCTATCCGCGTCTGCCCTTCACCTGGCTAGAGACCAGCGCGGGCGACGACTACGTGTTCATGCTCAGAAAGGAAGATCTGCCTTGAAAGTACTCAATGATTTGCTGACGCCGGACTGCCTGCCGGCCGATTGGCGCGAAGCGACCTTGCTCGGCCGCGCCTGGCTCCCGGGCGCACCCGCGGGCCCGTCTCCGGTTGCGCTGCGGCCCAATGGCGATGTCGTCGATCTCGCCGCAGTTGAGCCGACCATGAGCCAGTTGCTTGCGCGAACCGACCGCGTCACCCTCGCGCGGACTGCCCCCGGGAGCGTTGTCGGCACCATAGATGAGCTGCTCGCCAACAGCGGCGACGGCAGGAACGCCGGCAGGCCTTCGTTGCTCGCGCCCAACGACCTGCAGGCCATCAAGGCGAGCGGCGTGACCTTCGTGCACAGCCTGCTGGAGCGCGTCATCGAAGAACAGGCGCGCGGCGACACCAGCAAGGCCGAGGCGATACGCGCCCAAGTGATGCACATCCTCGGCGACAATCTCGCGTCGGTGAAGCCGGGCTCGCGCGAAGCCGAGGAAATAAAGCGTGTGCTGGTGGCCCAGGGCGCATGGTCGCAGTATCTGGAGGTCGGCATCGGACCCGACGCCGAAATTTTCACCAAGTCGCAGGTCATGTCCGCGGTCGGCCTCGGCGCGGAAGTGGGACTGCACCCGAAATCCACCTGGAACAACCCCGAGCCGGAGATCGTGCTCGCCGTCTCAGGGGCCGGCGAAACCGTCGGCGCCACCCTGGGCAATGATGTCAACCTGCGCGACTTCGAAGGCCGCAGCGCCTTGCTATTGGGGAAGTCCAAGGACAACAATGCCTCCTGCGCGATCGGACCGTTCATCCGCCTGTTCGACGAGAAATTCGGCATGGCCGATGTGCGTCAGGCGGAACTGGCGCTCGAAATCGCGGGCACGGACGGTTTCGTGCTCGAGGGCGTCAGTCCGATGAACAAGATCAGCCGCGATCCGCTGGATATCGTCAACCATGCGTGGGGAACATTTCACCAGTACCCGGATGGTTTCATGCTGTTCCTCGGCACGATGTTCGCGCCGGTCAAGGACCGCGGCGCGCCCGGCATGGGCTTCACCCACAAACTCGGAGATCTGGTCAGCATATCCACGCCCCGACTCGGGCGGCTGGTGAATCGCGTCACCACCTCGGACCAGGCGGCGCCCTGGACCTTCGGCATCAGCGCACTGATGCGCAATCTCGCCGTGCGCGGCCTGCTGCGCTAGCGATACAATCGGCCAAACCAGGAGACAACATCATGTCAGCACAGGAAACAAGAGTACGCGCAGCCGTAGTCCAGGCCGGCGCCCTGCCCTTCGATACCGAAGCCTGCGTGGACAAGGCGATCCGCCTGATGGCGGAGGCGGCCGCGCTAGGCGCCAAAGTGATCGTCTTTCCCGAGGCCTTCATCCCTGGCTATCCCAAGGGCCAGAGCTACGGCCTGGTCGTCGGTGCGCGCGACCCGGCCGGGCGCGAGGAATTTCGCCTCTATCTGGATGCCGCGATCGAGGTTCCCGGCCCGCAAACCCAGCGCCTGGGCGAAGCGGCGGCGGCGCATGGCGCCTACGTGGTCATCGGCGTGATCGAACGCGACGGCGGCACCTGCCATTGCACCGCGCTGTTCTTCGGCCCGGACGGGGCGCTGCTGGGCAAGCACCGCAAGCTGATGCCCACCGTCATGGAGCGGGTGATCTGGGGATTCGGCGACGGCTCGACGCTGACAGTGGTCGACAGTCCGTATGGCCGCATCGGCTCGGTGATCTGCTGGGAAAACTACATGCCCATGCTGCGCATGGCGATGTACTCGAAGAACGTCGCGCTGTATTGCGCGCCGACCGCGGACGACCGCGATACCTGGATCGCGTCGATGCAGCATGTCGCGCTCGAAGGGCGCTGTTTTGTCCTGACCGCCTGCCAGTTCATCCGCAAGAAAGACTTCCCCGACACCGTGCGCGTGTCGCTCGGGGATACGCCCGAAGCGGTGCTGATGCGCGGCGGCAGCGCCATCATCAATCCGCTGGGCCAGGTCCTGGCCGGACCGCATTTCGGCAGCGAAACGATACTGACCGCTGATCTGGATCTCAACGACATCGGCCGCGGCAAGTTCGACTTCGACGTCACCGGGCACTACAGCCGGCCGGATGTGTTCCAGTTGATCGTCAACGAGGCGCCGATGCAGGCGGTGCAAACGAAAACGAAATGAACCTGCGGACTTCCGGGCCGGATCTATTGGCCTGTCCGGAAGCCTACAGTTTGGAAAAATCCAGGGTCGCGAAGTAATCGTCTATCGTTTCCGCGCGCCGAATCTGCATGACCGAGCCGTCTTCCCGCAACAGAAGCTCGGCGGAACGCAGCTTGCCGTTGTATTGAAAGCCCATCGCCGAGCCGTGGGCGCCGGCGTCGTGGATCACGAGCAGGTCGCCGGCGTTGATTTCGGGGAGCTGCCTGTCAATTGCGAACTTGTCGTTGTTCTCGCACAGCGAACCCACCACATCGTAAGTATGGTCTTCGGCTGCGCGCTCTTTTCCTAGAACCGTGATGTGGTGGTACGCACCGTACATGCCGGGCCGCATCAGATTGGACATGCAGGCATCGACGCCGACGTATTCCTTGTAAGTGCTCTTGTGATGTATCGCCTCGGTGACGAGGTAGCCATAGGGGCCGGTGATACAGCGGCCGTTTTCCATGAAGATCTTCAGCGGATGCAAACCGGCCGGCACGACGATCGCCTGATACGCCTGCTCGACCCTGCGTCCGACCAAGCCGAGGTCGACCGCTTTCTCGCCGGGTCTGTAGGGGATGCCGATGCCGCCGCCGAGGTTGACGAATTCAATTCTCACGCCCGGATCGCGGGCGAGTTCCACGGCCAGTTCGAACAGCATTTTCGCCGTTTCGACAAAGAACTCGGGATTCAGCTCATTCGAGGCCACCATGGTGTGCAGCCCGAATCGGCGCACCCCTTTCGCCTTCAATTGCCGATAGCCGTCCACCAGCTGCTCGCGCGTGAAGCCGTATTTCGCCTCCTCCGGCTTGCCGATGATGGCGTTCCCCTCGCGCAGCGGCCCCGGGTTGTAGCGCAGGCAAATCGCCTCCGGCAATCCCACCTGCTGTTCCAGATAAGGAATATGGGTGATGTCATCGAGGTTGAGGATCGCACCCAGCTCCTTGGCATGGCGGTATTCTTTCGCCGGCGTTTCGTTCGACGTGAACATGATGTTCTCGCCGGTGATGCCGACCCGCTCGCAGAGCACCAGTTCCGCCAGGCTGGAGCAGTCCCCGCCCAGACCCTCTTGCCTCAGGATCTTCAGCAAGTGCGGATTCGGTGTGGCTTTGACCGCAAAATACTCCTTGAACGCGGCCCACTCGAATGCCTGGTTCAGCCTGCGGGCGCTGGCGCGGATCGCCGATTCGTCATAAATGTAAAACGGCGTCGGGTAATTGGAAACGATGGCGCGGATGGTCCGCTCGTCAAAGGGAAGTGGCTTGTCGGTCATGATGGCTGGTGTGTTCAGGATGTCTTTCTATGGAAAACTGCGTGTTGGGGCCGTGAGTGTACCTCGCCACGCCAGATAGTGGCAATCCGCCGTCGCCCGAGTAGAATGCGGCCGATATGAAATTAGGCGATCTTTGGGCGAAACACGGCGGCGGCGCATTGCGGCCGGACTCTGCCGCAACGAAGGATCTGTTCATCTTCGGCGTCACCGACGACTCCCGAGACGTTCGCTACGGCTACCTGTTCTGTGCCCTGCCGGGCGCCAAAGAGGATGGACTTGCGTTCTGCGCACAGGCCGCTGCGAAAGGCGCGCAGGCCATCGCCGTACCGGAGGGCACGCGCGACGAAGCGCTGGGCCTCAACGAGTACGAGCGCGAAAAGATCGTCGTCCTGCGCGTCCGCGACATTCGAGGATTCTATGCGCGGCTGGCGGCCGATTTTCATTCCGGCCGTCCAGTCACCATTGCATCGGTCACAGGTACCAATGGCAAGACCTCCACGGTGTGCTTCCTGCGCGACCTGTGGGACGAAGACGGCCGCAACGCGGTAAGCCTGGGAACCCTCGGCCTCCAAGGCCGCAACAAGAGCCACTCCAACCTCGAAGCGGGTCTGACCACCTACGACGCGAAAACGCTGCATATCATGCTCGGGGAACTTGCGCGTGCGCACGGCGTTACGCATCTTGCGATGGAGGCTTCCAGCCACGCACTCGATCAGCAGCGCCTGGCCGACGTCAGCTTCGACGCAGCCGGGTTCACCAATCTCACCCAGGACCATCTCGACTACCACCTGTCGATGCAGGCCTACTTCCAGGCCAAGATGCGGCTGTTCAGTGAACGGCTCAAGACCGATGGCGTGGCCGTCATCAATACCCGCGACGAGTCGGGCATCCAGATCGCAGCAGCCATGCGCACTAGAGGCACTCGCGTCATCTCCTATGGCGAAGCAGGCCGCGGCGCCGACCTCATGGTGCTCGAACGCATCCCGCATGCGCAGGGGCAAACGCTGAAGTTATCGGCCTTCGGCGCCTCCTATGAAGTGCAGGCGCCGGTGGCCGGTGCGTTTCAGGCGGAGAACATACTATGCGCGCTCGGTTTGGCCGTGGGCACAGACGTGCCAGTCGAGCGTGCGATTGCCGGCATCGCCCGCCTGGCCAGCGTTCCGGGGCGGCTCGAGCTCGCCGCCGTACTTTCCAACGGAGCGGCCGTCTACGTGGACTACGCGCATACGCCCGATGCGCTGGCCAACGTTCTCTCCAGCGTGCGCCCGCACGTCGGCGCGAAAGCCCGGCTCCACGTGCTGTTCGGCTGCGGAGGCGACCGTGACCGAGGCAAACGTCCCATCATGGGCCGCATTGCGGCAGAACTCAGCGATTGCATCTGGGTGACGGATGACAATCCGCGCACCGAAGACCCGGACGCCATCCGCGGACAGGTGCTCTCGGGTGCCGCGGGCGCAACGTCCGCGACGGACGCCGGCCCGCGTCATGAAGCCCTGCAACTCGCGCTTTGCGCATTGCGCCCGGGAGATGTCCTGGTCGTCGCCGGCAAGGGCCATGAAGACTATCAGATCGTCGTTGAACGAGACGCCGCGGGTCTGCCCCTGCATGATTCCCGGGGGCGGCCTGTGACGAAGAAGATTCCGTTCTCCGACGCCAAAGTCATCCGCGAGATCATCGCACCGAGGTAGCGGCGGTCCGCCGGGAAGGGAACATGACCGCTGCGGCTTCTCGATGCGAAGACCGCAAATGCTAAAATGCCGGGAGGCCTTGCAGCGGCGCGGCGCGATGAACGCAATCCGAATCGGGGGCGGCGATGTTGCTCGGCGAAGCGCGGCAAGCGTATCCACCAGTCTAGGGGTTTTAGCAATCGATCATGACCTACATCAATGAGCATTATCTCAAGCTGACCGCCGGCTACCTGTTTCCTGAAATCGGCCGGCGGATCACGAAATTCTGCGACGAAAACCCCAGCGCGAACGTCATTCGGCTGGGCATCGGCGACGTCACCGAACCGCTTGCCCCCGCCGTGATTCAGGCGATGCACGCGGCCGTCGACGAGTTGACCGAGCGCTCGTCGTTCCGCGGCTATGGGCCCGAGCAGGGCTACGATTTCCTGCGCGACGCCATCGCCAAACACGATTATCAGGCTCGCGGGGCCAAGGTCGACGCCGATGAGATCTTCGTCTCGGACGGATCGAAGTGCGATTCGGGGAATATCCTGGATGTCTTCGGAGACGATAACGTCATCGCGGTGCTCGATCCCGTCTACCCGGTGTATGTGGATACCAACGTCATGGCCGGACACACGGGTGCGGCGGATGCCAGCGGCCGCTACGCCGGCCTGGTCTACCTTCCGGTTACCGCGGACAACGATTTCGTCCCTGAACTTCCCAAGCAGCGGGTCGACCTGATTTACTTGTGCTATCCCAACAACCCGACTGGCGTGGTAGCCACCAAGGAGATGCTGAAGCATTGGGTCGAATACGCGCAGCGGAACGGTTCGGTGATTTTGTATGACGCCGCCTATGAAGCCTACATCACCGACCCGGACATTCCGCACTCGATCTATGAAATCGACGGGGCCAGGGAAGTCGCGATCGAGTTCCGCAGTTTCAGCAAGACGGCCGGTTTCACCGGTGTGCGCTGTGCCTTCACCGTGATTCCGAAGGGCCTCAAGGGAAAGACACGGGATGGCCGCGAAGTCTCGATACATTCACTCTGGAATCGACGGCACTGCACCAAATTCAACGGGGTCTCCTATCCCGTGCAACGCGGCGCCGCGGCGATTTACTCGCCGGAAGGCCAGCGGCAGGTGCGGGAAACCATTGATTTTTACCTTACCAACGCCAAGATCGTGCATGGCGCGCTGACGAAACTGGGGCTAAAGGTGTACGGCGGGGTGAATGCGCCCTACGTGTGGCTGAAGACCCCCGGCAATTTGAGCAGCTGGGACTTTTTCGACAAGCTGCTGCAGCACGCCCATTTGGTGGGAACACCGGGGAGCGGTTTTGGCGCCTGTGGGGAGGGTTATTTCCGTCTGAGCGCCTTCAACAGCCGCGCCAACGTCGAAGAAGCCGTAAAGCGCTTCGCGAAAATCCTGTAGGGCATCTCCGGCGTGAATCGCGCTGCCGAAACGCACGCGCTAGCGGCGAGGTGGGGCTAGCGTTTCGCTTCCAGCTGTTCCCAGCGCGCCAAGGCCGCAGCCAGTTCCTTCTCGAGCGCGGTGAAACGCAGGTTCAGTTGTTTCACCTGCTCCGGCTGGTCCCGGTACAGCGCCGCATCCGCAAGCGCCGCAGTTATCTGCTTTTGCTCGGTTTCAAGCGCATCTATTTTTATTTGTAATTCAGTTAGTTCACGCTCTTCTTTAAAGCTTAATCTAGTTTTTGCCGGGGCCGGTCCCGGCGGCGCTTTCCTGGCCCGCCCATCGCTTTTTTGTCCGCGCCGCGCCAGCCCCGTGACCGGCTTGGCTGAAGTTTTCACCCGATGCCAGTCGCTGTAGCCGCCGGCGTATTCCTTCCACACCCCCTCGCCCTCGCTGGCGATGGTCTGGGTCACCACGTTGTCCAGAAACGCGCGGTCGTGGCTCACCAGGAACAGCGTGCCGCTGTAGTCCTGCAGCAATTCCTCCAGCAGCTCCAGGGTTTCGATATCGAGGTCGTTGGTCGGTTCGTCCAGCACCAGGACGTTGGCCGGCCGGCTGAACAGGCGCGCGAGCAGCAAACGATTGCGCTCGCCGCCGGACAGCGATTTCACCGGAGCGCGTGCGCGTTCCGGCGGGAACAGGAAATCGCCGAGATAGCTGATCACGTGCTTGCGCGCACCGTTGATTTCGACGAAGTCGCCGCCCACGCTGATGGTGTCGGCGAGCGTGGCCTCTTCGTCCAATACTGCGCGGAACTGGTCGAAATAGGCGAAATCGAGCTTGGTTCCGAGGCGCACCTGGCCCTCGTCCGGCTGGGTCTCGCCCAGAATCAGCTTGAGCAAAGTGGTCTTGCCGCTGCCGTTCGGCCCGATCAAGCCCACTTTGTCGCCGCGCAGGATGCGGCAGGAGAAATCCTGCACCACCGGATTGTCGCCGTAGCGCTTGCCCGCCTTGCGCAGTTCCACCACCAGCTTGCCCGAACGCTCGCCCTCGTCCACCGCCAGAGCGACTTTGCCGACGCGCTCCCGCCGCGCGCTGCGTTCCAGGCGCAGCGCCTCCAGGCGCCGCACCCGGCCTTCGTTGCGCGTACGGCGCGCCTGTATGCCCTGGCGGATCCAGACCTCTTCCTGCGCGAGGAATTTGTCGAACTTGCGGCTGTGCACGGCTTCGGTTTCCAGCGCCGCCGCCTTTTCCTGTTGATAGGCGCTGAAATTGCCCGCGTAGCTGGCGAGGTGGCCGCGATCGAGTTCGATGATCCGGGTGGCGACGTTATCGAGAAAGCGCCGGTCGTGGGTCACCAATAGCACGCTACCGGAATACGACTGCAGCATCTGCTCCAGCCATTCGATCGCCGCCACGTCCAGGTGGTTGGTCGGTTCGTCCAGGAGCAGCAGATCGGGCGCGAGCACCAGCGCCCGCGCCAGCGCGACGCGCTTCTTCAATCCGCCGGACAGATCCGATACCAGCCGGTCGGCGTCGAGTTGCAGGCGCGACAGCGTGTTGGCGACCTTGTGCTCCAGGCTCCAACCGTCGCTCGCATCCAGCGCTTCCTGCAACTCGTGCAGCCGTTCCATCAGCGCCGGATCCGCGGCTGCGCCGGCATCGTGCGCTTCGGTCATCGCATGCGCGACGGCATGATAGTCGATCAGCAGTTGCGTGCCCTCGCCCAGCCCTTCGGCCACCGCTTCGAACACGCTCAAGCCGGGCTGGAACAGAGGTTCCTGCGGCACGCTCGCCAGCTTCAGCGCCGGCGCACGCCAGATCTTGCCGTCGTCAGCGGCAACGGCACCGTCGATCAGCTTCAGCAGGCTCGATTTGCCGGTGCCATTGCGGCCGATCAGGCCGATGCGCTCGCCCGGCTCGATCACCAGATCGACGTGATCGAGCAAGGGTACGTGGCCGTAGGCCAGGGAAACCTGGGAAAGCTGTAGGAGGGGCATCGAAGGGCGTTGACGGGAAACGACGCCAAGGATACCTCATCGCGGCATCATTTCCGCGGATTACCACCACTAAGTGGCGTATTTTACCGAACGTATCTCCGTAATCGGCAGCATGGCGATGTCGCGCAGCTTCTCGTAGCGCTCGCAGCTCAGATCGACCATCGTCTGCACCTGCGAGTAGGAGGAGGCGACAAAATGCTCCTGTCCATCCTCGCCCTTGCGGGTGATGCCGAAATCGACAGTCGCACGCTTTTGCTGTGCCAGCTTGCTCAGCAGGTTCTTGGTGGCCCAGATAGTGCCGAAGCGCGCGAACTCGCTCAGGCGGGAGGCGTGGTTGATGGTGTCCCCCAGCACGGCGAATTCCACGCTGGTCGCGGTCTGGAACGTGCCCAGCCACTCCTGGCCCTCGTGCAGCCCCGTATTCAGGTACAGCTCGTTCAGCCAGTTCTTGCGCAGCTGCCATTTCTTGCTGATTTTGCGGATTTCCGATTTCAGTTCCTGGGCGCAGGCGAGCGCATTGAAAATGTAGTCGCTGTCGGGCTGCGGAAAAAAATAGTAGACCATGCCGTCGCCGACATGCTTGCCGTAGGTGCCGTAGTATTTCCTGAATATCGGGCCCATGGTGGTCCAGATTTCGTTGATCAGCTCGAAGTACTCCTCCGGCGGCAGTTCGGAGCAGATTTTGACCGAGTTCTGCAGGTCCGCGACCATCACCGCGAGCGGGGTGAGCACCGGCAGGCGTTTGCGCATCAAATCGCGGATCACCGCATCGCGCTGGCTCAGGAAATCGAGCAGTGTTGAGTTGTATTGCGCCGCCGGAATGTAGACGACGAATATCCCTTCGCGGAAAAACGACGCGAATACGCGCCAGTTCTGCGCAGGGCCGGCGCCATCGAGCAATTCGATCGGAAAATCGAGGATGGGCTTGCGCTCGGAAGTGATCACCGATTCGTCGTACAGCCGCTCGGCCAGGGCGAGCGCCTCCCGGTCCAGGCCGCGCAGCAGTCCGAGGACGCTGCTTTTTGCCAGACGGTTTTTGGCCAAAGCGAGGTGTATGCGCAGCAGTTCGGTGCCGGAATAGGCAGATTTTTCCGAAACGGATTGAAACAGCAACAGGAACAGGTTGCGCGCCTCGCTATGCGCGGGCAGCGTGTCCAGGCCGGAGAGAATGTGCTCGCGCGCGGGGTCGTTGTACCAGGTCAGCTCGAAGTTGTAGTTCACCATATAGGCCGGATGGGGAACATCCTCCAGCGTAAGGCGCAGGGCGCGGCGCTTGTCCGCCGGTGTTTCCTGCGTCTGCGCCGCGGCCGGACTCTCCGCTGTCTCGGCGACCTGATCGGCGGCTAGCTGCCCCCGCCCCGTTTGAGCAATTCCTATGCGCGCGACTACCTCGGCCATGGTCAGACCTTCCCTTTTTAGTCGTTGGACTTCTTCGATTTGACTGATCGCTTCCTCAGGAAAATACCCCAGCATTTTGGCGTCGCCCTCTCCGGGCTGGGGCTGTTTGAGGATCGGCTTGGACAGTATTCCTAGATTAATGTAATTGTTTAGCGTTGCACGCGAAATCCCTGTTTTTTCGATAATGTCTTTGCTGGATTTCATTTTGCCTGGAGCGCACGCCCGAGCTGGGCTATGTATTTTCCTCGGTTATTTATACTGTCTAATTGATAATCTAGACGACTGTCTAAATAATGTCAAGCGCTATTTAGACAGTTAAAATTGTACGCGGGTTTCTTCCAGGTGATCAACACGACCAACCAGTACCGAACCGTGCCAGACGGCTGTGACGGTTGTCAAAGATGCTGGATGCGCTTGGCGGTACATTGGTTCATCCCTTTGCTATAGCGCGTCCAGCCATGCCCAATCCAACCGTATCCTGCCACGTGCTCCCGAGCCGGTGCCTGTACAACCTACCCATCTCCGGCCGCCACGGATGGGCGCGCAGGCCAGTATGAACGCCCCCGCGCCCCTGCCGACGGGAGAGCTTGCGCACCGCTGCGACCCGCGGCAATTCACTTTCGCCACCACCGATGAACTCGAGGACATCGGCGTCATTCCGGGCCAGGAACGCGCCATCGATGCGATTGAACTGGCGGTCGGCATAGAACGCGACGGCTACAACCTGTTCGTCATGGGCCCCGCCGGCTGCGGCCGGCATACGCTGGTGCGCCAGCGGATAGAAGCGCGGGCCAAGGGCGCGCCGCGGCCGTCAGACTGGGTTTACGTGAATAACTTCCCGCACCCGCACCGCCCCATCGCGATCGAGCTGCCGCCCGGCCGCGGCGCCCAGTTGAGCAAGGACATGGCGCGCCTGGTCGACGAATTGCGCAGCAACATCCCGGCGGTGTTCGAGGGTGACGAGTACCGCTCCAAGGTCGACAGCATCGACACCGAATTCAAGGAACGCCACGAAAAGGCGTTTTCGGCATTGGGCGACGAAGCCATCGCCCAGGGCGTGGCCCTGCTGCGCACGCCGGCCGGGTTTTCGTTCGCGCCGGCCAAAGAAGGCGAAGTGCTGGGCACGGACGAGTTCGCCAAGCTGCCCGAAGCGGAGCAGCAGCGCATCAAGGACGCAATCGAGGTGCTGCAGGCCAAGCTCGAGCGGCTGATTCGCGACACCATGCGCTGGCGCAAGGAGCGCCTGGAGCGCGTGCGCGAGTTGAACCGCGAGATGACGCTGTACGCCGTCGGTCACCTGGTGGATGAGCTGAAGCAGCGCTACGCCGAATGGCCACGGGTGGTGGAATACCTCGACGCGGTGCAGCGGGACGTGATCGAAAACGCCGACGATTTCCGCAAACCGGACGAAGAACCCTCGCCGATCGCGCAGCTCATGCACCAGGAGGAACCGTCGCTGCGGCGCTACCAGGTCAACGTGCTGGTGGACCACGGCGCGCCCGACGGCTCGCCGGTGGTGTACGCGGATCACCCTACCTTGCAGAACCTGGTCGGCCGCATCGATCACCTGTCGCGCCTGGGCACGCTGGTCACCGATTTCGCCATGATCAAGCCCGGCGCGCTGCACCGCGCCAACGGCGGCTACCTTCTGGTCGATGCGATCAGGCTGCTGACCCAGCCCTTCGCCTGGGAAGGATTGAAACGCGCGCTGCTACGCCATCAGGTGCATATCGAATCCCTGGGCGAGGTGTACGGCCTGGTGAGCACGCTGTCGCTCGAGCCCGAGCCGATACCGCTCAAGCTGAAGGTGGTGCTCGTCGGCGAGCGCCTGCTGTTCTATCTGCTGCAGGCCTACGACCCGGATTTCAGCAAATTGTTTCGCGTGGCCGCCGACTTCGAGGAGCACGTGGAACGCACCCCGGAAACCAGCCTGCTGTTCGCCCGCCTCATCGCCACGCGGGCGCGCGGCGACAAACTGCTGCCGCTGGAGCGCGGTGCAGTCGCACGCGTGCTCGATTTCGGCTCGCGCGCCGCGGGCGACACGCACAAGATCACCGCCAATATCGAGCACGTGGTCGAACTGCTGCACGAAGCCGACCACCGGGCACGCGAGGCGGGCAGCGCCGCCATCGGCGCCGCCGCCATTCAGGGCACCATCGACGCCCAGCATCACCGCGCCGGGCGCCTGCGCGCCCAGGTCCAGGAAGCGATCCTGCGCGGCAAGGTGCTGATCGCCACCTCGGGCGCCGTCGTCGGACAGGTGAACGGCTTGTCGGTATTCGATCTGGGGGATTTCGCCTTCGCCGAACCGGTGCGCATCACCGCCACCACGCGCCTGGGCGAAGGCCAGGTGATCGACATCCAGCGCGAAGTCGAGCTCGGCGGCGCGATCCATTCCAAGGGTGTGATGATCCTGTCGGCGTTTCTCGCCGCGCGCTTTTCCGGCAACCTGCCGCATGCGCTTGCGGCAAGCCTGGTATTCGAGCAAACCTACGGCCATATCGACGGCGACAGCGCCTCGCTCGCCGAGCTGTGCGCCCTGCTGTCCTCGCTGGCCGAGGCGCCGATCCGGCAGGGCTATGCCGTCACCGGCTCGATCAACCAGCTCGGAGAGGTGCAGCCCATCGGCGCCGTGAACGAAAAAATAGAAGGTTTTTTCGACATCTGCCGGGCACGCGGCTTGAGCGGCGAACACGGCGTGCTGATTCCCGCCGCCAACGTGGACCATTTGATGCTGCGCGACGAAGTGGTGGCCGCCGCGGCTGATGGAAAATTCCGCGTCTTTGCCGTGCGCACGGTGGACGAGGCCATCGAACTGCTCACCGGCCTGCCCGCGGGCCTGCCGCAGGACGCCGGCATCGGGGCGCGACTCAGCTTGAACGGGCGCGTGGCGGCGCGCCTGCGCGAACTCGCCGCGCTGCATCGCGAGCAGCCGCGCCCCGGCCAGGTACGGCGCATCGCACGCACGCGTGGAAAGCGCGATGCCCACTGATGCCGGGAAAATCCGCCGCATCGTCATGGCCCTGGACACCGCCTCGTCGGTGCTGCCGGCGATCGAGGCCGCAACCGGCCTCGCCCTCGGACTGAACGCCGAACTGGCCGGCCTGTTCGTCGAGGACGAGCGGCTGCTGCGCTTCGCCGGACTGCCGTTTGCGCGCGAAACCGGCTACGCCTCGGCGCTCGCCCGCCCCCTGGCCCCGGCCGCGGTGGAGCATGCCCTGCGGGCGCAGGCGGAGCAGTTGCGGCGCTTGCTCTCGGCAGCGGCCGGGCGCCTGTCCGTCACCTGGACGCTAGAAGTCGTGCGCGGCGAGATGCAGCGCAGCGTGCTGGCACTGGCCGGCGCCTCGGATCTGCTGGTGCTCGGCCGCTCGCAATACGCATGGCCGGACGCCTGGCGCCGCACCAATCCCGCGCGGCGCTTTCCCGCGCTGGCTGCGCACCCCGTGGCCGTGGTGTTCGATGGCTCCGCCATGGCGCTGCGCGCCTTGTCCATAGGCAACATCCTCGCCGGGGTCGCCGATAGCGCACTGACCGTACTCATTCCCGTGACCGGAGCCGAGACCTTCAATGCGCTGCGGCAGCGGGCGGCACAGCAGCTCGACGATCGTCCGGGTGCGAGTTACTTCTTCCTGCCCGACAGCCGGCCCGAGGGCATCATCCGCACGGCGCGCAGCCGCCATTTCGGCGTGCTGCTATGGCCGGGATGCATAGAGGATCTCACTCCGGCGCAATTGTCCGAACTGCCGTGTCCGGTGGTGCTCATTCCTCCCCGCCTCAATCATTGACGTGCTGGAGAACGAACAAATTGCGGACAGGCTGCGCGAAGCGGCCTCCCTGCTCGAAGCCCAGGGGGCCAATCCCTATCGAGCCGGGGTCTATCGCAAGGCGGCGGACACCATCACCCGCCTGACGCGGCCGGTTCGGGAGACCTTCGATGCCGAGGGCGTCGCAGGGCTGGATGCGCTGCCGCATATCGGCAAAGGCATCGCCGCGGCGGTCGCCGAAATCCTCATTACCGGCCGCTGGAACCAGCTCGAACGTTTGCGCGGAACGCTGGAGCCGGCGCGGCTGTTTCAGAGCGCGCCGGTCTGAAATCTGCCCCCGCCCCTTGTCGATCCGGCTTGAAAGAATTCCGGCTGGACAAGCCGGCCAAATTTCCGGATACTGTATAAACATACAGCTTTTGGAGATGGTATGCCCAGCCTCGCGGCCGGCCTCGAGCAACACCCCGGAATCTGGCGCGGAGCCGAACTCGCGCGCAGCGCCTGCCCGGGCATTGCCTCGGGCTTTGCGGCGCTGGACGCCGAACTGCCGGGCGGCGGCTGGCCGCGCGGCGCACTCACCGAAATCCTGCCGCAGCACGAAGGCATAGGCGAGCTGCGCGTCCTCGGCCCGGCGCTGGCGCAACTGGCCGCGCAAGGCAAATGTATCGCCTGGATCGCTCCGCCCTACCTGCCTTACGCACCGGCGCTCGCCGCCGCCGGTATCGCCCTCGCGCGCGTGCTCATCGTCAAAACCACCAAGGACGGCGACAGCCTGTGGGCGGCGGAGCAGGCGCTGCGCTCGGCCGCCTGCGGCGGCGTACTCGCCTGGCCGCGCCAGATCGGCTACACCCAATTGCGGCGCCTGCAACTCGCGGCCGAGGACGGCCGCTGCCTCGCCGTGCTGTTCCGTCCCACTCAGACCGCGCGCGAGCCTACACCCGCAGTGCTGCGCATCGCGCTCGCCACCGCTGACGGCGGGCTCGCCCTATCGATACTGAAACGCCGGGGAACGCCGCTCTCCCGGCCGATTTTGCTGCCTGCGCTATCTACGCCACCGGCAGTTGCAAGCAGCAGCCCTCCTCACCGACTCGATGCCCATGTGGATAGCCCTACACCTGCCGCAACTGCCGCTGGAAGCGTTCCAGCGCGGCTTGCCCTCGCCTGAACCGCGCGCGGTCGCCGAGCGGCAACGCATCCTGGTCTGCGACGCCAAGGCGTCCGCGCGCGGCCTGCGCGCGGGGATGCCGGTCACCGCGGCGCTCGCGCTCGCACCGGGCTTGCGCCTGCGCGAGCGCGATGCGGCGGCCGAGACCGAAGCCCTGCTCGGCATCGCCGCCTGGGCGATGCAATGCACACCCAATGTCGCGCTCGAATTTCCGGACCTGATGCTGCTGGAAGTCTCGGGCAGCCTGAAGCTGTTCGGCGGCCTCGCGCAGATAGTGGCGAGACTGCGGCAGGGGCTCGCCGCCATGGGCTACAGCGCGCGCCTTGCCGCCGCGCCCACGGCGCGCGCCGCATCCTGGTTCGCGCGCGCCGGCAAATCTTGCCTGATCACCGATGCCGCCTTGCTCGAGGGCGAACTCCGTACCCTGCCCCTGTCGGTGCTGCAATGCGGGCAGGAAGAAACCTTGTCGGCTATCGGCGCCGGCAGCATAGGCGATCTGCTGGCGCTGCCGCGCGACGGCCTTGCACGCCGCTTCGGCCAGAGCCTCCTCGATACATTGGACCAGGCCCTGGGCCGTTTGCCCGATCCGCGCGGCGCATTCGTACTGCCGGAGAAGTTTTGCGCCGCCATCGAACTGCCGGCCGAAGCCACCCAGGCCGAAGCGCTGTTGTTTGCCTCGAACCGGCTGCTGGTACAGCTCGAAGGTTTTCTCGCGGCGCGCGCCGCCGGTACGCGGCGCTTGGCGCTCAATCTCTCGCATCGCGCCGCGCCCGCCACCCGGATCGAACTGGGCCTGGTCGCCGTCTGCCGCGAAGCCGGGCATTTCGCGCTGTTGCTGCGCGAGCAACTGCAACGAATGCCGCTGCCCGAGCCGGTGCGTTCCATCGCGCTGGAAGTGCAGACCATCGAGCCGCTCGAACACTCGAATCAGAATCTCTTTTCCGATGCATTGCACGAAGAGGGCCATTGGCCGCGCCTGATCGAGCGCCTGCGCTCGCGCCTCGGCACGGCGGCCGTGCATGGCATAGCCCAGTGCGCCGATCACCGTCCGGAGCGCGCCAGCGTTCATCTGGATCGCGCCAGCGCCAAGGCAGGACCCGGCTCAAAGCAGCTGGCCCTGGATTTCGATCTGCGCCCGTTCTGGCTGCTCGAGCGGCCGCAGGCGCTGCAGGAGAGCGAGTCCATCCCCTGCCACCACGGACCGCTGAAGCTGTTGGCCGGCCCGGAGCGCATCGAGTCGGGGTGGTGGGACGGCGCCGACATGGCGCGCGATTATTTCATCGCCCGCAGCGCCGACGCAGCGCTGCTGTGGGTCTACCGTGAGCGCAGCCCCGCCGGCGCCTGGTATCTGCACGGCATTTTTTCTTGAGGACCAATTGCAAGACTACTTGGCCAGCATTGTCATTCCACTTGCGTGCTGCGCCGCGAAGCAAGTCCTCTTGGGGGACGCGCGCCAACCATGTTTTTGGTACGGATAGAAACCATCCGTACCAAAAACATGGTTATGGATAAAAGCAATAACAGCTTGGGGTTGTTCTTATACAAGATCGTCGATTGCGCATGGATGGCTTTTCATCCGTGCGCAATCGACGATCCGCGCGGACGGCTTATCGTCCGCGCAACAACTCTGCGACGACGAGAGCGCGATTTAAATCGCCCTGTATAAATGACGGATCACGGCACCCTCCCCGCCTACGCGGAGCTGCATTGCGTATCGAATTTCAGCTTCCTGCGCGGCGCGTCCCATCCGGAGGAACTGGTCGCGCGGGCGCATCAACTCGGCTACAGCGCGCTCGCGCTCACCGATGAATGCTCATTCGCGGGCGTGGTGCGCGCGCACGGCGCCGCCAAGGAATGCGGCCTGCCGCTCGTCCTCGGCAGCGAAATCCGCCTCGCCGATGGTCTCAAGCTGGTGCTGCTCGCCACCGACCGCGAAGGCTACGGCAATCTTTCCGAGCTCATCACCCGCGGACGCCGCAGGGGCATGAAAGGCTGCTACGTCCTGGAAACCCAAGACCTGGACCAGGGCCTGCCCGGCTGCCTGGCCTTGCTCCTGCCGGGAGCGGTGCCCGATGTCGCACAAGCCCGCTGGCTCGCCGAGCGATTTCCCGGGCGCGCCTGGATCGCCGCGGAGCTGCTGTGCGGACCAGACGACCGCGCACGCCTCGCCGCGCTGTACGCACTCGGCGCGGCTTCCGGTCTGCCGCTCGTGGCCGCAGGCGATGTACACATGCATCTGCGCTCGCGGCGCAAACTGCAGGACACGCTCACTGCGATACGCCTGGGCAAGCCGCTTGCACAGTGCGGTCACGCTCTCTATCCGAACGCCGAACGCCATTTGCGGCTGCGCCTGCGCCTCGCGAATCTCTATCCGCGCGAACTGCTCGAAGAAACCCTGCGCATCGCCGCGCGCTGCAACTTTTCGCTCGATAGTCTGCGCTACGAATATCCCGAGGAAATCGTGCCGCCGGGCGCCACGCCCTCGGGCCATCTGCGCGCGCTCACCGAAGCCGGCCTCGCGCGGCGCTTTCCAGCGGGCGTGCCTGAGAAGGTGCAGGCCCTCATCGAGCACGAGCTTCAGCTGATCGCCGAACTCGGCTACGAGCCCTACTTTCTCACCGTGCACGATATCGTCAGTTTCGCGCGCGAGAGAGGCATCCTGTGCCAGGGCCGGGGTTCCGCCGCGAATTCGGCGGTGTGCTATGCGCTTGGCATCACCGAAGTCGATCCGGCGCGCATGAGCATGTTGTTCGAGCGTTTCGTTTCGCGCGAACGCAACGAGCCGCCCGACATCGACGTCGATTTCGAGCACCAGCGGCGCGAGGAAGTGATCCAGTACATCTACGCCAAATACGGCCGCGAGCGCGCGGCGCTTGCCGCGACGGTGATCCGCTACAAGCCAAAGAGCGCGATCCGCGACTGCGGCAAGGCGCTGGGCCTGGAACTCGCGCAAGTCGAGCGGCTGACAAAGACGCTTGCCTGGTGGGACCGGCGCAAGAGCCTGCCCAAACGGATGCGCGAAGCCGGGTTCGACCCGGAGAGCCCCACCATCTTGCGCCTGCTCGCGCTGGTTGATGCATTGATCGATTTTCCGCGCCATCTGTCGCAGCATGTCGGCGGCTTCGTCATCGCGCGCGGCCTCCTGTCGCGCCTGGTGCCGATCGAAAATGCCGCCATGACGGAGCGCAGCGTGATCCAGTGGGACAAGGACGACCTCGACGCGCTCGGCTTGATGAAAGTGGACGTGCTGGCGCTGGGCATGCTCTCTGCCATCAGGCGCGCGCTCGAACTGATCGCCCGACAGAAGGGCACGCCTTTTGCGATGAGCGACGTGCCCGTGGACGACCCCGCTGTCTATGCCATGATCCAGCAGGCCGACACCGTCGGCGTATTCCAGATCGAATCGCGGGCGCAAATGTCCATGCTGCCGCGCCTGAAGCCGGCGAATTTCTACGACCTGGTGATCGAAGTCGCGATCGTGCGCCCCGGCCCGATCCAGGGCGGCATGGTGCATCCCTATCTGCGCCGGCGCCAAGGGCTGGAGCCGGTGGACTATCAGAACCCCGCGGTGGAAGAAGTGCTAGCGCGCACTCTGGGCATACCGATTTTCCAGGAACAGGTGATGCAGTTGGCGGTGGTCGCCGCCGGCTTCACCCGGGGAGAAGCCGACCAGTTGCGCCGCTCGATGGCGGCGTGGAAAAGGAAAGGCGGCCTGGAGCATCTAGAGCAGCGCCTGATCCAGGGCATGCTGGCGCGCGGCTATGCACGCGAGTTCGCCGAGCGCATTTACCAGCAGATCCTCGGTTTCGGCGAATATGGCTTTCCCGAATCGCATTCGACGAGCTTCGCCCTGCTCGCCTACGTGTCCGCCTGGTTGAAGCGCCGCCACCCGGCCGCCTTCCTCGCCGCGCTCCTGAACAGCCAGCCGATGGGCTTCTATCGACCGGCGCAACTGGTACAGGATGCACGCCGCCACGGCGTCGAAGTGCGACCGGTGGACGTGGAAACGAGCGACTGGGAGTGCACGCTGGAGCCATGTGCGGACGGCACGCCGGCCGTGCGTCTGGGCCTGCTCATGGTGGGAGGTTTGTCCGAGGCCGGCGCCGCGCGCATCGTATCGGCGCGCGCAAGCGGTTTCTCTTCAGTCGAGGAACTGATGCGCCGCGCGCAACTCGATAAGCGCGAGCTCAAATGCCTTGCGGCAAGCGGTGCCCTCGAGGGTATCGCGGGTCACCGGCGGCTCGCCTATTGGCAGGTCGCGGGCGTGGACACCGCGCGGCATTTGTTATCCGATGCGGCTGTCCATGAAACCGCTGCGCGACTCGCCACACCGAGCGAAGGCGAAGGCCTCATCCATGATTACGCGAGCCTGGGACTCACGCTGGGCCGGCACCCGCTGGCGCTGTTGCGCTCGCGCTTGAAGCGCATGCGCCTTGCCACTGCAAACGAAGTTCGCTGCCTGCCGCACGGGGCCAGCGTGCGCGCGGCCGGCATCGTCATCGGCAGGCAGCGCCCCGACACCGCCTCGGGCGTGGTGTTCGTCACGCTGGAGGACGAGACCGGCTGCGTCAACGTCATCGTCTGGCGCGACCTGGGCGAGCGCCAGCGGCGCGAACTGCTTTCCGCGCAGCTGATGGCGGTGTATGGCTCGGTCGAGCGTGTAGGCGAAGTGGTGCACGTGATCGCGCGGCGGCTGGCCGATCACAGCGAACTGCTCGGCAGGCTGGGGACGAAGTCGAGGGATTTTCATTAGACCTTGCCGGCGCAAGAGGGTGATGCCTGAAACTCCGCGTCTTTACTGGCTTCCAGGCCGATTTGCGACTTTGAAGTCGCAAATTGCGACCTCAATCAAAGGGCGCGGCGGCCGCCACTACTTGCTTCCCTTAGATGCGCTCCAGCACAAGCAAAAGGCGCTCGATCGCCCGCTCGCGATCGATGGCAGGCATGCGTCGCAGGTTGTGAAGCTTCCACTTGACGGCGGGAAGTTCTCGCGCCCGGCCAAGAGCGAGCAAATCCCAGTCCGGCTCGCCGCGCTTCATTAACAGCAAGAACTGCTTTTCGCGCTCGCCCAATCGACCCCGTATTTCGTCGATCAGTCGCTCGCGTGTCTGTTCGAGTTCCTCAATGCTCACTGGCTCGGCGGTCATGCCCTTGAAGTGATCTTCGTAGATTTTGCGGATGTTTTTTTTATTCGGGTCGAGGGAATCGGCCAAGGAGCCTTTGTGCCCGATCAGGTACACGAAGAAAGAACGGAACAGCGCATCGCTCATGCCCTCGTTGTCCAGCAACAGCTTGACGTCGAACAGGTCGCGCGGATGCTGCCGGTCGATCGCAGCCATCAGCTTGCCGCCGTATAGATCCGCGAACGACAAGGTTTTGACCTCGGCGAAACCGAAGGTCTCTTCAACCGCCGCGCGCACGGTCATCACCACGGGTTCGTCCAGGCTGCCTCGCAAAACCGGATTGACCTCGATCTTTATCTGCGCCGCGGCGTCGGACACGTTGAGCGTGTCAAAATGTCCGCTGCGATCGTTCGTGCCAGCCGTGACCTTGTACGCGGGCGATGCACCGAGAAGCCGATCGCGAATGCGGCCCAGTGCCTCGCTGATCTGCCGGCGTGCGACGTCGAACTCGGTGATCGGAAGAAAGGCGAGATCGATATCGACTGACAATCGCGGCAGATCGCGCACGAACAGGTTGATCGCCGTGCCGCCTTTGAGCGCGAAACATCCTTCGGCTGCAACGGCAGGCAGCACGCGCACCAGCAGTTGAACCTGCCGGTAGTACGGATTATCGGGCGTGATCATCCAGATCGGCGGGCAAGGTGATCTGGTACTTCGGGTGCAGGCGGCCGCCTGGAACCAGCATGCGCTTGCCTTTGCCAAGATCGACTTTGGCGAGATCGAGGCGCGCAAACCACGCGTGCTTGTACCGTTCGGCGAGCGCGAGAAAAAGCCGCTTCACCTTTACGCTGCCGCAGTGCGCGAGCAGATGCGCGACCCGCGCCGGGCGCAGGTTGGCAAGTCCACCGATCAGCACATCCGCTTCGTACACCGACTCGCGCTGCGGAACATCCTGCAACACCTCCAGGATCGCCCTCTCTTCCGTCGAGTAGGTGAGTGTCCAGTCCCAACTTCCCCAGGTGAATTCTGAAAGCCCGCTGTCGGCCACGATGCTGTCGGGCAAGGGCTTGCCGTCGTCATCCACAAAATTGCCGGTTTCATCGCGGTACAGGCGCGGCAGCGAGCCGAACATCGCATCGGGATGGGTGATGAGTTTCTCTTTCAGCGGAAACTTTCTTGCCCACCCTGGTAGTCCGACAGGGCCGTAGAGATGGATCGGCTCCGGTTCGCCGAGCCGCACGTAATGCGCGAGACCGCGATGGACCAGCGCAGTGCGGCCACCGACGTGCAGCGGCAGTGCTTCCAGCCGCTGAAGCGACACCACGACCTGCTGCCATTTCGGCTTCGATCCGGGATGCACGTAGGCACCACGGGCAGGCGAGTCGAGCCAGCGGCCTTTGTACTGCGAGAGTTGGTTGCGGGTGTAGTTCTGCGCGGCAAGCCAATGCGCCGGAGCCACCCAGCCTTCTGGAAGCAGGCGGCGAAGTTGGTTTAGCTTACCTGTATTTTGTACATCCATAATGTGCAAAATACATCATTATTAAACCTAGTGCAAGTTTAACTTTTATCATATTTGTGCACTATGAGTGTACTTTTTCGTTTATTAATAAACCGTTGATTATAAATAGGCATAATTTTCAACTGACTACAATTATCCCTGATCACTCCAGTCAGCGCACCGCAGAACGTGACGCGGTGGTCGCAAATTGTGACCACCTCCGGTAGCTCAATATCTATGGGGAGCATGCGCCTAATCCTTCATCGCAGCCGCATCTTGCAGTAATTCTGCTATACTGCAATGCATGAAAGCCACTGTCACCATCACCAGCCGAGGCGTGATTACGCTGCCGGCCAAACTGCGCCAAGCACTTGGCCTGAAGGCCGAAGACCATCTGATCGCCGAAACCACGCCGGAGGGTTTGCTGCTGCGCCCCGCCATCACGCTGCCCGTGGAGATGTACACGCCCGAGCGCGTGCGCGAATTCGATGCGGCAGAGCAGGAACTCGCCGCCTACCTCGGCACCAAGGCCCCGGCGGTCAAGCGTGCCAAGCAGCCCAAGCGTAAATCTGCCCGCTGAACACAGCGCGACCACGCCATGCGCGTGTTTCTGGACGCAAACATTCTGTTCTCCGCAGCGAAATCCGCCGGCGCGGTGCGTGAATTGCTGCATCTGCTTCTCGACAGCGGGCACGAATGCTGGGTTGACGACTACGTCGTAATCGAGGCACGCCGGAATCTCACCGCCAAGGCACCAGATGCGCTGATCGCATTCGAGGCATTACTCAAGCGCCTGCGCATCAACTCCGCACAAGCGCCTGGCCCGGAACTGAAGTTGGTCAACTGGCTGCCGGAAAAAGACCGAACCGTGTTGGCCGCGGCGATACGTTTGCGCTGCGACGCGCTGGTCACAGGCGACCATACGCACTTTGGCCCGGGTTACGGCAGGATGTTCGCTGGGGTAACAATCCACTCGCCGCGATCGCTGGCAGAACAGCTTTTCGGATAACCCGGGAACCCTTGCTGCTATTGCCTTTCAGGCAGGTTGCCGAGTGTTCGCAGGCATCGTGGCGTCAACTCACCACCCGACTAGGGCGTTGTGTTCCCAATGAACCCGCGAGCCTGTCTCGATGCAGCGCCCTCTCTGTCCCGAGATCCCCGGCCACCCGCTGCACGTGATCCAGCGCGGCCGACTGCGCTCGGCCTGCTTCGTCGCTGACGAGGACTGCGCCGCCTACCTCGGCTGGCTCGGCAAATACGCCGCCAGCCTCGGTTGCTCCGTGCATGCCTATGTGCTGATGGGCAACCATGTTCATCTGCTCCTGACACCGTCACGCGCGGGCAGTATCGTGAATTTGATGCGCAGCCTAGGCGAGCGTTACGCACGCTACGTCAGCGAAGTCCAGCATCGTGACGATGCACCGTGGGAGGAACGCTTTGACGCATACCCGGTCAACGTCGGGCGCTACCTGCTTTCCTGCATGCGCTACATCGAACTCAATCCGGTGCGCGCCCGCGTGGTTGCGTTCCCGGGAGAGTATCGGTGGTCGAGCTTCCGCGCGAACGCGCTGGGTCAGGACGACTCGCTCCTGAGGCCGCACTCCTTCTACTGCGCCCTGGGAAGGACCGCCGAGTCGCGCCAGGCCGCATACCGGGCGCTGTTTCACGGCCAAGTGTCGGCAATGCCGTTGCGTCGCGCTCGGCGAACTGGGTAGTCCCTTCGGAGTGTGATAAATTAGCCCCGACATCAATCGGGGTTCCCGCGTGCCCGCCTACCTGCGACCGACCAGCCAGCCTGAAGCCCTCGCCGCGCTCGCGCGTGGAAGGCTGACCGTCCTCGCTGGCGGCACGGACTACTACCCGTCCAAGGTCGGCAAAGCGCTGACGGACGACATCCTCGACATCAGCGCCATCGCGGCTTTGCGCGGCATCCGCGAAGACGCGACGCACTGGCGCATAGGCGCAACCACCACCTGGAGCGATCTCGTCGCGGCCGCGCTACCGCCGCCGTTCGACGGACTGAAACTGGCCGCTGGCGAAATCGGCGGCGCGCAGATCCAGAACGCCGGCACCCTAGGCGGCAACCTGTGCAACGCCTCGCCCGCCGCCGACGGGGTGCCGCCGCTGCTGGCGCTCGATGCCCGCGTCGAAATCGCGGACACGGTCGGCAGCACCAGCGTGGCGCTCGCCGACTTCATCCTCGGCAACCGCAAGACGCTGCTGCGTCCGAATCAGTTGCTCACCGCCATCCTCGTGCCCAAGCCGGCGCATGCGGCCCGCAGCGGTTTTCTCAAGCTCGGCGCACGCGAATATCTGGTCGTTTCCATCGCCATGGCTGCGGCGACGCTGGAGGTCGATGCCGGGCGCGTGCGCACGGCGCGCGTCGCCGTCGGCGCCTGCTCGCCCGTGGCCCAACGCCTGCCGCTGGCAGAGGCTCTGCTCGCGGGAGCACCCTGCGACGCGCGACTGGGCGAATCGCTGCGCGCCGAGCATCTGGCCGGGCTGGCACCCATCGACGACGTGCGCGCGAGCGGCGCCTATCGGCTGGACGCCGCGCTCACGCTCCTGCGGCGCGTGTTGAGCCGGCTCGGAGCGCAAACATGAAACAGAACACGACGCTGTTTCTGCGCGTCAACGGGCGGCGGTACGAATATTGCGGCAGCCCTGCGAAAAGACTGTCGGACGTGCTGCGCGACGATCTCGGCCTGACCGGCACCAAAATAGGCTGCAATGCCGGCGACTGCGGTGCCTGCACCGTACTGCTGGACGGAAAGCAAGTGTGCTCCTGCCTCACCGCCGTAGCCCAGGTCGAGGGACGTTCGGTCACCACTGTCGAAGGGCTGGCCAAGGACAAGATGCTCTCCGACCTACAGCGCGCTTTCCACAAGCACGGCGCGGCCCAATGCGGCATCTGCACGCCGGGCATGCTGATGGCTGCGGCGGATCTGCTTTCGCGCAATCAGCGGCCGAACGCGGACCAGGTAAAGGACGCCCTGGGCGGCGTGCTGTGCCGCTGCACCGGCTATCAAAAAATCATCGAAGCCGTGCTCGACGCGGCGCAGGCCGAACTTCCGCCTCCGCCCGCGGCGGGCGCCGCGATTGGTGCGCGCGTGCCCAAGGTGGACGGCGTGGCCAAGCTGACCGGCGCCGAGCGCTACGGCGCCGACGGCATTCCCGCCGACGCCCTGTGGCTGCGCGTGCTGCGCTCGCCGCATCATCACGCGCGCTTCGAACTCGGTGATCTCGCCGCTTTCGCCGCCGCGCATCCGGGCATCGTGCGCATCTTGAGCGCGCGCGACGTGCCCAGCAACGGCTTCGGCATCTATCCGCACATCAAGGATCAGCCGGTGCTGGCCGATGGCGTGGTGCGCTTTCGCGGCGAAGCGGTGCTGGCGCTGGTCGGCACGCGCGAAGCGGTCGAGTCGGCTAACGACGCCGATCTGCCGATCCGCTATACGGAACTGCCACCGGTCCTGGGCATCGCCGCGGCTCAGGCGCCGGGCGCAACGCTGGTGCAGGCGGACAAGCCGGGCAACCTGTTGCTCGATGGCTGGGTCAGGAAGGGCGATGCGGCGGCGGCCTTCGCCGGCTGCGCCGCGATCGCGGAAGCCACGTTCAAAACCGGTTTCGTCGAACACGCTTACATCGAACCCGAAGCGGGCTGGGCGCGGCGCGTGGGGGACAGGCTGGAAATCCACGTCACCACCCAGACGCCCTACATGGACCGGGACGAAATGGCCGTGGTGATGAAACTCGCGCGCGAACAGATCCGCATCGTGCCCACGGCCTGCGGCGGCGGCTTCGGCGGCAAGCTCGACCTGTCGGTGCAGCCCCTCGTCGGCGTCGCCGCCTGGCTGCTGAATAAACCCGTGGCCTGCGTCTACACCCGGCCCGAAAGCATGGCCGCCAGCACCAAGCGCCACCCCTCGCAGATCCGCATCAAATCCGGCTGCGACGCCAGCGGCCGTCTCGTGGCGATCGAAACCCAGGCCGATTTCGACACCGGCGCCTACGCGAGTTGGGGACCGACGGTGGCCACGCGCGTGCCCATCCACGCGAGCGGCCCCTATTTCGTGCCGCATGTCACGGCGCGCGGCCGCGCTTTTTTCACCCACTGCCATCCCTCCGGGGCTTTTCGCGGCTTCGGCGTGCCGCAGGGCGCGATCGCGCATGAAGCCATGATGGACGAACTCGCCGACCAGATCGGCATGGACCGCCTGGCGTTCCGCCGGCTGAACGCGCTCAAGGCGGGCGATGCCACGGCCACCGGGCAGGTGCTTGCGCACTCGGCCGGCATGGCGCAATGCCTGGATGCGCTGCAGCCGCATTGGGAAAGCGCCTTGGCAGGCTGCGCCGAATTCAATCGCAACGCGCAAGGCAAACGCCGCGGCGCGGGTCTGGGCTGCATGTGGTACGGCATCGGCAATACCGCCCTGTCCAACCCATCGACCATGCGCATCGGCCTCTCGACCCAAGGCGAATTGACGCTGTACAACGGCGCGGTCGACATCGGCCAGGGCTCGAACACCATCCTCACGCAAATCGCCGCCGACGCGCTGGGGTTGCCGATGGGCCAGTTCCGCATCGTGATGGGCGACACGGACCTCACCGCCGATGCCGGCAAGACCTCGGCTTCGCGCCAGACTTTCGTCTCGGGCAAGGCGGTCGAATTCGCCGGGCTGGACCTGCGCCGGCAGTTGCTCGAACTACTGCAGGCTTCGGCCGATGCGCGGCTCAACCTGCAAGGCAGCGTGGTCAGCGCGCAGGACGCCGGCGGAAATCATCAATACGATTTGTCCCGCCTCCCCGCGCGCTTCGGCGCCGACGTGCTGCGTGGCGAAGGCTATTTCGATCCGCCCACCAGCCCGCAGGACGCCGACGGCCAGGGCGCGCCCTACGCCAGCTACGCCTTTGCCGCGCAAATGGCGGTGGTGGAAGTGGACTGCGAACTCGGCACGGTGAAGGTGCTCGACATCGTCGCGGCGCACGACGTCGGCCGCGCAATCAACCCGATCCAGGTCGAGGGGCAGATCCACGGCGGCACGATACAGGGACTGGGACTCGCGTTAATGGAAGAATACCTGCCGGGCAGGACCGAGAACCTGCATGATTATCTGATCCCGACCATAGGCGACGTGCCGCGGATGACCTGCATCCTGATCGAAGACGCGGAACCCCTGGGCCCCTCCGGCGCCAAAGGCGTCGGCGAACCGGGGCTGATTCCGACCGCGCCGGCGATACTCGGCGCCATCCACCACGCCACCGGCGTGCGCATGCGATCGGTGCCGGTTTTGCCGCACCGGCTGCGCGCGGCGCTGAAACAGGCGGAGACTCGCTGATGCGCGAAGATACCTATGACGGCGAAGTCGTGCCCGAGCCCAAAGCGAAAGACGCCAAGGGCATACGCTGCGACGCCTGCCCGGTGCTGTGCCTGGTGAGACCCAAGGACTTCGGCGCCTGCGACCGCTATACCAACATCGACGGCAAGCTCACTCGCGTCGATCCGCTGGTGATCACGCAGAAACCCAATGTGAAACTGGTGAAATTCCTCGACCGGGAATGGGACGGCAGCCTCCTGCCCGACACACCAGTGTTTGTCACCGGCGTCGGCGCCACCACCACCTACCCCGACTACAAGCCCGCTCCCTTCATCGTGTCCTCCAAGGTCGAAGGCGTAGACATGGTGACCGTGGTCACCGAAGGCATTTTCAGCTACTGCGGGGTGAAGCTCAAGATCGATACCGACCGCTACCTCGGTCCGGAACAGGCCGCAGTGCGCGTCGACGGCGAGCAGGTGGGCCATGTGACAACGGCAGAATACGGCTCGCAGATGCTCTCGGTGGGCGGCGTGCACCACCTCACCGGCGGCGGCAAGAAACAGGGCCGCGTCACCTGCGATGCGCTGTTGAAGCTGTGCAACCAGGAAGCGGTGGAACTGGCGATCGACGGCGGCGCCAGCGTGGTGGTGCAGGCGGGCAAGGCGCCCATCGTCAACGGCGTCGCAGAAACACGTATGCGCGTCGGCTGCGGCTCGGCCACCATAGGCATATTCGCGCCGCAGTGGATAGGCCACGCGGATGAAGTCATTGTCGTCGACGACCATATCACCGGGGTGCTCTCCGAACACCAGGCGGGGAAATTTCTCGACATGCGGCCGGCCGGCGTGAAAATCCGCGGCAAACGCTCCACGCCCGGACGCTATTTCCAGGTGGCGGAGCCCGGACTCGGTTGGGGCGGGACCAATCTCACCGATCCGCTCGCCATCATCGAAAAAATCGACCCCAAGCTCGCCTGGCCCGGCATGCGCCTGCTGATGGTCTCGACCACCGGCGAGCACTCGGCCTGGTTCGTGCTGGACCAGGACTTGAAACCGCAGCCTGCCGCAATGCCGGAGGCCATCACCAAAGTGGTGGAGCGCATCGCCGAGAACTGCGAGCCGGCGCTGTGCACCGTGCTGTTCATGGCGGGCGCCGGCGGCAGCCTGCGCGCCGGCATCACCGAGAACCCGGTCAGGCTGACGCAATCGGTGAAAGCGGCGCTGACCCGCGTCACCTGCGGCGGCGCACCCGCCTACATCTGGCCCGGTGGCGGCATCACCCTGATGGTCGACGTGACCCGCATGCCGGACAAATCCTTCGGCTACGTGCCCACGCCGGCCATCGTCGCGCCGATAGAATTCACGCTGCGCCTGGACCGCTACGCCGCGCTGGGCGGCTTCGCGGATCGCGTCGTTACGCTCGAAGAGGTCCTGAAGCAGACGGCCTACGTCAATCAGCGCTGGCGCGAAGAAAACCCCTGGCCGCTCGATCCCCTCTCTCCCGCTGATCCGGATCCATTTCCCCCTTTGAAAAAGGGGGGCTAGGGGGGATTTCCCGGCCTACGCCACTGCACACAAATGCATCACACACCGACCGACAGCAAATCCCCCCCGTCCCCCCTTTCATCAAAGGAGGGAGGCGCGAGTGCGGCGCTGCTCGCAGACGGCCGCCTGCACCTGCAGCACGGGCCTATCGACCTGATCATCGAGGCCTGGGGCGAGCGCGCCGAAGTGGATGCCGCTTACCGCCAGGCAGGCGCACGTTTCGCCGACATCCTCGAAGTATTGGTGCAGGAATTGCCGCTGCTGCGCACGCCCCTCGGCGATGCGCGTCCCCTGCTGCGCGGCCCGGTGGCGCGGCGCATGCTCGCCGCCTGCTGGCCGTATCGTGCAAGCTATATCACGCCGATGGCCGCGGTAGCCGGCAGCGTAGCCGACGAGATACTCCAGGCCATGCTGGCGAACCGCGTCCTGAGCAAAGCCTATGTCAACAATGGCGGCGACATCGCGCTGCATCTCGCACAAGGCAGCAGCTTGACCCTGGGCGTGGTCAATAACTCCGACAATCCCGCGATCGATGCCGCGGTCAGGCTGGAGGTGTCGATGCCGGTGCGCGGCCTGGCGACTTCCGGCTGGCGCGGACGCTCGCAGTCGCTGGGTATCGCCGATGCCGTCACGGTGTTCGCCGCGGACGCCGCAGCAGCCGACGCCGCAGCCACCATGGTCGCGAATGCGGTGAACATCGAGCATGACGCGATCACCAGGCTGCCGGCGTACAAGGTGCGCGCGGACAGCGACTTGGGCGAGTTACCGGTTACGGTCGCGGTCGGCGCCCTGCCCGCCTCCGTCCGGGCCAAAGCGCTTGAAAACGGCTGCGAGTTGGCGCGGGCGCTGCAGCGGCAGGGCTCGATTTACGCCGCTTATCTGGCGCTCCATGGCGAAGCCCGGGCAGTGTTGCCCGCCAGCCGCCTCCTTGAGCCGGACTCCCGCCGCACCGCGGGCGGCTGAAATTGTGATTCGGATAGCCCGAGTAAGGGGCTTTGATCCGCGGATGCGAAACCCTGCGTCGTTCTTTTGGACGTCTCAGTCGCCGGTGTCAGAGGTTTTCCGGACAAAACTCACCCAGGCGCCGCTTTCAACGGCTCGCGCCGGCACCATCCGGCCCTGATAGAAAATTCCAAGGCTACGGCCTTCTGCGACCCGGATAATTTCGTTTGCGGAAATCGGGATCCGCCGATTTGTACCTTGAGGAAGGTCAATGCGGGTGCCTGCGCCGGGATCGTTCCAATTTTTTTTGAGCAACGCGGCCTGTTCTTTACTGCTAACAAAAAACGAGTCGGTTTGCTTGGCGGGATCTCTGCCTTCGATTTCAATGACCATTTCTGCCGCTGCTTTTGTCGCAGCCGGGACCATTTGTGCTTGATTGACAATATCCGCCGGATTGGCAGCGATCGTTGATTCACCTTGGGCCACGGCCTGGCGATAAACCGGCGGAGAGAATTCCTCGACGGATGCGGTATCTGCGGAAGAAAGCACCACGGCAGGAGCATCGACCCTGGGAGCAAATTCTGCTACCGGCATCGAAACAGGAGCGGGGGCGTTCGTGGCTGCCGTGCCGATGGTGATGACGACAACAAGCAGCAGAACGGCCCCGCCAAGCAGCAGGCGGCCCAGGGGGCGGCCGCGTCCGGTCCCAGGTGCAGCAACGGCGGCCTCGGGCGTCGCTGCGGGCGCTGGCGACAGCAGGTTCTCGGTGACCGTCGCCGTGGCTACGCCGGGGGGCGCTTGTACCAGCCGCTCCCAATCCAATCCCAGCAGCGCCGCGTAGCGGCGACCGCACCATGAGCGCACGGACACACCGGGGAAGGGCGCGCTCGATCCGCTTTCCAGCGCGAGGATCTGCTTTTTCGACAGACATAGCTTATGGGCCGCGTCTTCAGCCGACAGTCCGCGTGCGGACCGCCTGTCACGCACTGCCGACCCTACGTCAATCCAGTTGATCTCGTCGTAGATGGTTGCCATTCTGGTTTTGCGTCCCCACGGGATGTTGGATTCCGCTTCAAATTTGCGCACAGAGACGTTGCGGCCGGAATAAACGCACCATCGCACGTATTATCGGACTGGCAGCCAGCGGCGCTAAGCCGCGAACAGAAGCGTTTTTCGCCCTAACTTCAAGCATTCCAATCGAGATGGCGTACCGTGCAAGGCATTGATTAATAAATACCGCGGCAGCCCATAATACAATGGCTCAAAATTGTGTATATTCTGGCGCTGAGCGGCGGAGCGCCGGATGGCGAGCCTGACAGCTGCATTGTCCGTCGGAAATCAAGGTCTGAAACAGCTGACGATTACGAACATCAAGGAGGAAGACATGACCGCACGCAGAACATTTTTGCTGGCCACGGCGACTTTGGCCGTGTCCACGCTTTTCAGCGGCCCCGCCGCCGCGCAGGGAACCATCAAGATCGGCGAACTGAACAGCTACAAGGTCTTCCCCGCCTTTCTTGAGCCGTACAAGAAAGGCTGGGAACTCGCCCTCGAGGAGGTCAACGCGGCCGGCGGCGTGCTCGGGCGCAAACTGGAAGTCATATCGCGCGACGACCAGGGCAATCCAGGCGAGGCGGTGCGCGTCGCGGAGGAACTGGTTTCGCGCGAAAACGTCGCCTTCCTGATCGGGACTTTTCCGTCCAATCTCGGGCTTGCAGTGGCGGATTTCGCCAAGCAGAAGAAGATTCTGTTCATCGCGGCCGAACCGCTCACCGACAAGATCGTATGGCAGAACGGCAACAAGTACACATTTCGGCTCCGCCCCTCAACCTACATGCAGACCGCGATGCTGATCCCCGAGGCGGTCAAGCTGAAGAAGAAGCGCTGGGCCATCGTTTATCCGAATTATGAATACGGCCAGTCGGCCACGGCGGCGTTCAAGGAATTGCTGAAAAAAGCGCAGCCGGACGTCGAATTCGTCGCCGAACAAGCGCCGGCGCTGGGCAAGATCGAAGCCGGCGCGGTAGCGCAGGCCCTGGCCGACGCCAAGCCCGATGCGATTTTCTCCTCGCTGTTCGGGCCCGATCTCACCAAGTTCGTGCGCGAAGGCCAGACCCGCGGCCTGTTCAAGGACAAGGTCGTATTCAACCTGCTCGCAGGCGAACCCGAGTACCTCGATCCGTTGAAAGAAGACACGCCGGTGGGCTGGTATGTGACCGGCTATCCCTGGCAGGCTATCAACACCCCCGAGCACAAGAAGTTCCTCGACGCCTATCAGAAGAAATACAACGACTACCCGCGCCTGGGATCCATCGTCGGCTACGCGACTTTGAAGACCGCGGCTGAAGCGATCAAGAAAGCGACCAGCCTGGATCAGGAAAAACTGGTGGCGGCAATGAAAGGCCTGCAGGTCGACACGCCAATCGGCAAGATCACCTACCGCGCCCTCGATCATCAGGCCACCATGGGCGCCTACGTCGGCCGCCTCGGCGTCAAAGACGGCAAAGGCGTGATGAGCTCCTTCACCTTCGCCGACGGCGCCAAGTTCCTGCCGTCCGACGCGGAAGTGAAGAAGATGCGGCCGGCGGACTAAACAGACCTCTCAGCGCCCTCCTCTGTTCCCCCCTTTGAAAAAGGGGGGCCAGGGGGGATTTAGATAGGAGCCAGGGCGGATTTCGAACCATGGGCCAGGGGGATTTCGAGGCGCGCTTCTTTTGGAGATATGGGGCAAATACGATGCTCCCGTATGACCGAAGGCTGAAACATGCTGCGCGCCGCCTGAGGCGTGGAATGACAGATGCGGAAACGCATCTTTGGTACAGGTTGCGCGGCAGACAAATTCTAAACGTGCAGTTCTATCGACAGAAGCCCATAGGCCCTTATATTGTCGATTTTCATAGTCCCGCTGCCAGACTCGTAATTGAAATAGACGGTTCACAGCATTTCGAACATGAATCCGCAGAGCGCGACCGAAGCAGGACAGATTATCTTTCCGGTTTGAATTTGCTGGTAATACGTTTCGACAATCGGCAGGTATTGCTCGAAACAGACGCCGTGCTAGACAGGATATTCGACATCGTGCGACAGCGTTTAAGTGAGAAAAATCCCCCCTGACCCCCCTTCTTCAAAGGGGGGAACCCTAGAATAGCGTTGTTCCTCTCGATCGATTTCCAATTTCGCCATTTAGATGTCTTTCTCCACCATCCTCATCCAGCTGCTGAATGGCCTCGCCGCGGCGTCCTCGCTGTTTCTGGTCGCCGCCGGGCTGTCGATCATTTTCGGCGTCACGCGCATCGTCAACTTCGCCCACGGCTCTTTGTACATGCTGGGCACCTACACCGCCTACAGCCTGGTCAAGATCCTCGGCGGCGGCATGCTGGGATTCTGGGGCGGCGTGCTCTGCGCAGGGATCGCGGTCGGACTGTTCGGCGCAGTCGTGGAAAGGCTGCTGCTGCGCCGCCTGTATCACGCGCCGGAGCTGCTGCAGCTCTTGGCCACTTTCGCCCTGGTGCTGATCGTGCGCGATTTCGCGCTCTGGATCTGGGGACCGGAAGATCTGCTCGGTCCGCGCGCGCCCGGCCTGGGCGGAGCGATCGAAATCGCGGGCCGGCAGTTCCCGCAATACGACCTGTTCCTGATCGTCCTTGGCCCCGTGGTGCTGGGCCTCCTGTGGCTGCTGCTCACGCGCACGCGCTGGGGCACGCTGGTGCGCGCCGCGACCGAAGACCGGGAAATGGCCGGCGCCCTGGGCGTGAACCAGGCATGGTTGTTTACCAGCGTGTTCGCCCTCGGCTCGTTTCTCGCCGGCCTGGGCGGCGCGGTCCAGATCCCGCGCGAACCGGCGGTGCTGACCATGGACCTGACGATACTGTCGGACGTGTTCGTCGTCGTCGTGGTGGGCGGCATGGGCAGCATACCCGGCGCGTTTCTCGCCGCGGTGATCATCGGCGTGCTCAAGGCGATGTGCATCGGCATCGGCAACGTCAGCGCCTTCGGCATCGATTTTTCTTTTTCCAAGCTGACGCTGGTGGTGGAGTTCATCGTCATGGCGGTGGTGCTGGTGATCCGGCCCTGGGGTTTGCTGGGACGCCAGCAGGGCATACCGCGCGGCGCGGCGTCGGTCGAGCCGCCCCTGTCCCTGCCCTCGCCCGCGCTGCTGAAAGCGCTCGCGGCGGGACTGCTCCTGCTCGCCGTGACACCCGTGTTCTCCGACCGCTACACCCTGGTGCTGCTGACCGACATCCTGGTGTTCGCCTTGTTTGCGGTCAGCCTGCATTTCATCATGGGCCCGGCGGGCATGCATTCCTTCGGCCACGCCGCTTACTTCGGCCTGGGCGCCTATGCCGCCGCGCTCCTGCTCAAGCACGCGCTGCCCATGGAACTCGCGCTCGCGCTCGCGCCGTTTGCCGGCGGACTGGGCGCACTGGTGTTCGGCTGGTTCTGCGTGCGCCTGTCCGGCGTCTACCTCGCCATGCTGACGCTCGCGTTTGCGCAAATCGCCTGGTCTGTCGTCTACCAGTGGGACGACTTCACCGGCGGTTCCAATGGTCTCGTCGGCATCTGGCCCGCGCCCTGGCTGGCTGCCGGCAGCGCGTTCTATTTTCTCGCGCTGCTGCTTTGTGCCGGCGGCTGCCTGCTCCTCTGGCGCGTCGTGTATTCGCCTTTCGGCTACAGCTTGCGCGCGGGGCGTGACTCGCCGCTGCGCGCCGACGCCATCGGCATCGACGTGCGCCGACAGCAATGGCTGGGCTTTGCGCTGGCGGGCGCGTTTGCCGGCCTGGCCGGGGCGGTGTACGCATTTTCCAAAGGCAGCATTTCACCCGAAACCCTGTCGATTCCTCGTTCTGTCGACGGCTTGGTGATGGTGCTGATGGGCGGTATCCAGACCCTCACCGGCGCGGTCGCCGGCGCCGCGGTGTTTACCTGGCTGCAGGACACCATTTCGCGCCAGACCGAATTCTGGCGCGCGCTGCTCGGCTGCATCATCCTGTTTCTGGTGCTCGCGTTCCCGCAGGGCATCGCCGGCTTCATCCGCGAGCGCTGGGAAGCGCGGAAGGATGTTAAGTGACGGTGTTACGAGTATCCGATCTTTCCAAGGCCTACGGCGGTGTCCAAGCCGTATGCGGGGTCAGCTTCAGCCTGGCCGCGGGCGAGTTGCTGGCGCTGATCGGCCCCAACGGAGCCGGCAAGACCACCTGCTTCAACCTGCTCAACGGCCAGATTCCGGCCGACCGCGGCAGCGCCGAGTTCGAAGGCCGCAGCCTGATCGGCAAGAAGCCGCGCCAGATCTGGCGCCTGGGCGTGGGGCGCACTTTCCAGATCACCGCCACCTTTTCCTCCATGAGTGTGCGCGAAAACGTGCAGACCGCCCTGCTCAATTTTCACGGCGGTCTCAACTCGCTCGTCTCCCTGGCCGCGCGGCAGCATCTGGACGAGGCGATGGGTCTGCTGGCGCGCGTGGGCATTGCCGACCAGGCCGGGCGTCCCTGCGCGGTGCTCGCCTACGGCGACTTGAAGCGTGTGGAACTCGCCATCGCGCTCGCCAACCGGCCGCGCCTGCTGCTGATGGACGAACCCACGGCGGGCATGGCGCCGCCCGAGCGCGTGGCATTGATGCAGCTCACCGCCGAACTTGCGCGCGCCTCCGATATCGCGGTGCTGTTCACCGAGCACGACATGGACGTGGTGTTCGCACACGCCGACCGCATACTCGTGCTCAATCGCGGCAGGCTGATCGCCGAGGGCAAGCCGGCCGAAGTGCGCGCCAACAAAGAGGTGCAGGAAGTCTATCTGGGATCCGGCAGCGTTTACGGGGCTGTTGCGCAGAGTCACGCATGAGATCCTATTTCACTATCGGCCGCACGGCACCTATTGCAACAGCCTCCGATGTGGGGAATTTAAAAGGGGGCCTGCCCTCTTTTTCAAAATCGGCTGGGACTAGCCATGCTTGAATTGACGGGGGTCAACAGCGCCTACGGCCGGGCGCACATTCTGTACGATCTCAGCCTGTCGGCCGGGCGCGGCGAAGTCGTGGTGCTGCTGGGCCGCAACGGCGCGGGCAAGTCCACCACGCTGAAGACCTTGATCGGCCTGGTGCGCCCGCTCTCGGGGGAGATCCGCTTCGACGGCCGCCGCATCGAACGCCTGGAGCCCTATCAGATCGCTCGCCTCGGCCTGGGCTACGTGCCCGAGGACCGGCGCATATTCACCGATCTCAGCGTGACGGAAAACCTCGAAGTGGGCAGGCAGCCGCCGCGCGCAGGCGCGCCGCAGTGGACGCCGGAAAAGCTGTTTGGGCTGTTTCCCAATCTGGCCGGCATGCGCACGCGACCCGGCGCCCACATGTCAGGCGGCGAGCAGCAGATGCTCACCATCGCGCGCACGCTGATGGGCAACCCCTCGGCCATTCTGCTTGACGAACCGTCCGAGGGCCTGGCACCGGTGATCGTCGAGCAGATGGCGAAAACCATCCTGGAACTGAAGCAGGAAGGCCTGTGCGTGCTGCTCTCGGAGCAGAACCTGCATTTCGCCAACCTCGTCGCCGATCGCGCGTATATCATCGAGAAAGGCCACATCCGCTATCAGGGCAGCATGGCCGAGCTTGCCGCGAACGAGCCAATACGCGCCACTTACTTGTCCGTCTAACAATATGAACTCCAAGAAATCTAGCTGGGTCGCAGGCATCGATGTCGGCGGCACCTTCACCGATCTGATCATGCTCAACGCCGATGACGGGACGGTGCGCCTCGCAAAAGTGCCCACGACCATGCACAACCAGGCCTATGGCGTGCTCGCGGCGCTCGAAGCCGCGGACGCGACCCTCGCCGAGTTGCAGGTGATCGTGCACGGCACCACCACCACCACCAACGCCATCCTCGAGCGCAAAGTCGCCAAGGTCGGCCTGATCACCACACAGGGATTTCGCGACTCGCTTGAACTGGGCCGGCGCACCCGCCCCAAGCCCTACGGACTCACCGGTTCGTTCGAGCCGCTGGTGCCGCGCGAATTGCGACTCGAAGTGCCCGAGCGCATGGATGCCGAGGGCGAGGTGGTGACGCCGCTGGACGACGCGGCCGTCGAAACCGCGGTGCGGGCGCTGATCGCCCAAGGCTGCGAAGCGCTGGTGATCCATTTTCTGCACAGCTATATCAATCCGACGCACGAGCGCCGCGCCATGGACATCGCGCGCGGCCTGTGGCCCAACGCCTATCTCACCGCCGGACATCTGATCCTGTCCGAATACCGCGAATACGAGCGCGGCACCACCGCCTGCGTCAATGCCGCGGTGCAGCCGATACTCGCGCGCTACATCGAGCGCCTGCGCAGCGAGTTGCGCGCGCAGGGATTCAAGAACGACCTGCTGGTGATGCAGGGCAACGGCGGCACCGTGTCCTCGGCCATCGTGGCCGAGCATGCGGTCAACACCGTCATGTCCGGTCCGGCCTCGGGCGTGATGGCCGCGGCCTACACCGCAGCGGCTGCCGGCTACAGGGACGTGGTCACCTACGACATGGGCGGCACCTCCACCGACGTCGCCCTGATCCAGGCAGGCGTGCCCACTGTGTCCTCGGAGCTGGAACTGGAATACGCCATGCCCATCCACGTGCCCATGGTGGACGTGCACACCATAGGCGCCGGCGGCGGCTCGATCGCTTTCATCAACCAGGCCGGCATGCTGCAGGTCGGTCCGGAATCGGCGGGCGCCACGCCCGGCCCGATCTGCTACGGTCGCGGCGGCCTCGCGCCGACCATCACCGATGCCAATCTGATCCTGGGCCGGCTCAATCCGGACAAGCTGCTCGCCGTCGAGCGGCCGGTGTCGCTGGATGAAGTGCGCGCGATCATCCTCGCGAAAATCGGCAAGCCGCTGGGGCTGGATGCGACTTCTGCCGCGGCGGCGATATTGCGCATCGCCAATGACAAGATGGCGGGCGCGATCCGCATGGTTTCGCTCGCGCGCGGGCACGATCCGCGCGACTATGTGCTGTTCCCCTTCGGCGGCGCCGGCCCCCTGCACGCGACGGCGCTGGCGCGCGAACTCGCCATCCCGAAACTGTTGATCCCGGTGCGACCCGGCATCACCAATGCGCTGGGTTGCGTCGTCGCCGACGCGCGCCACGATTACGTCAATACGGTCAACAAACCGCTGCCCGCGCTCGACATCAGTCTCGTCTGGTCCACCCTGGAGGCGCAGATCGCCGAAGGCCGGGCCACACTGGCGCGCGAAGGCGTGGCGATCGAGGGCACGCGCATTCTGCATTTCGCCGACATGCAATTCCAGGGCCAGAGCCATATCCTCACGCTCGCCCTGCCCCAACTCAAGGTGGCGAAGGACGAACTGCAAAGACTGTTCGAGGCCGCCTACTGGGAGCGCTTCGGCGTCGAGTTGCCCGAAATCCGCGCCGTGCTGGTCAACCTGCACACGGCCGTGATCGGCCTGAGGCCGCGGCTGGATCTGGCCGTGCTCGCACGCGCCGATGAGCGCGCGCAGGACCTGCAGGGCGCGCAGAACAGCCTGCGCCCGGTCTGGTTCGAGGACGGGTTTCGCGATACGCCCATCTATCAACGCGAAAAGCTGCCGCGGGACGCGGCGTTCACCGGCCCGGCGGTGATCGAGCAGCTCGACTGCACCACGGTGATCGATCCCGGCAACAGCGTCGAGATAGACGCCCTGGGCAACCTGCTGGTCACGGTATGAAGGGAAACGCAATGCAACTGGACCCCGTCACCCTGGCCGTGGTCCAGAACGGCCTCAACCAAGTGTGCAACGAAATGGACCTCGCGTTCTGCCGCGCGGCATTCTCGCCGGTGATTTCGGAAGCCATGGACCGCTCGGACGGCATTTACCACCGCGACGACGGCGCGCTGATCGCGCAGGGCGAACTGGGCCTGCCGGTGTTCGTCGGCACCATGCAGTTCTCCACCCAGGCGGTGATATCGCGCGCAAAGAGCGTAGAGCCCGGCGATGTGTTCATCGTCAACGACCCCTATCTCGGCGGCACGCATTTGATGGATGTGCGCTTCGTCAAGCCGTTTTTCTACCACGGCAAGCTGTTCGCCTGGCTCGCCAATACCGGCCACTGGCCGGACATCGGCGGCATGGTGCCGGGCGGCTTCTCCGCGCATGCCACCGAATCCGAGCAGGAAGGGCTGCGCCTGCCGCCGGTAAAACTGTTCAAACGCGGCGTGATGGACGAGGAGATACTCGCGATCATTCTGTCCAATATCCGCATCGCCGACCAGCGCATCGGCGATATCAAGGCGCAGGCGGCAGCGCTCGCGATCGGCGAAAAGCGGCTCGCCGCCCTGCTCGACCGCTACGGGGCGGATACGGTAGATGCGGCCATCGTGGAGCTGCGTGCGCGCGCCGCGCAACAGATGCGCGCCAAGATCGCCACCATCCCGGACGGCGTCTACGAAGGGCATTCCATCGTCGATTCCGACGGCGTGGTGGACGAGCCGCTGCTGATCAGCATGAAAATCACCAAGCAGGGCACCGGATTGACGTTCGACATGAGCGGTTCCTCCCCGCCCTGCCGCGGACCGATGAATTCGGTCATCGCCACCACCAAATCCTCGATCTACCTGGCGATGAAACACATCTTCCCGGAAGTACCGATCAACGCCGGCACTTTCGAGCCGCTTGCCATCATCGAGCCCGAAGGTACTTTCCTCTACGCGCACTATCCGCGCCCGGTCTCGGGCTGCGCGGCCGAAGTGAGCCAGCGCATCGCCGAGGCCGTGTTCAACGCCCTCACCCAGGCGATTCCGGACCAGTTGTTCGCCGCCCCCGCCGGATCATCCGGCAATCTGGCGCTGGGCGGGCATGATCCAAAACGCAATCGGACCTATGTCATGTACGTGATTTCGGGTGGCGGCTACGGCGGCAATCCGCGCGGCGACGGTCTCTCCAACGGCTGCTCCACCATAGGCATTTCCAAGACCACGCCGATCGAAGTGATGGAGCAGTATTACCCGGTGCTGTTCGAGGAATATTCGCTGCACGAGGGCTCGGGCGGCGCGGGCGAGCATCGCGGCGGTTTCGGCGTCAATTACACCATCCGCCTGCGCCGCGGCGCCGCGCGCGCCTCCATGGTGATGGACCACGGCCGCACCGGCCCCCTGGGTGCGCTCGGCGGCGCCGACGGCGGCGTGAACAAGGTGCGCATCGAGCGCGGTTCGGAGAGCTACGTGCCGCCGCATCTATCCAAAGACCAGGATATCGAACTGCAGCCGGGCGACCGCATCTATGTCTCGACGCCGGGCGGCGGCGGTTTCGGCAATCCGTTGAAGCGCGATCCGCTGCGCGTGGCAAAGGACGTGGCGCGCGGTTATTACACCTCTAAACAGGCCGAAGCTCTGTTCGCCGTGACACTGGGAGCGGACGGCGCGGTTGACGCGAAGCGCACCGAGGCGCTGCGAAAACGCGGGTGATCGCCGGCGTCGGCGGACATTTTGAGTTGTGTACTCGGGCTTGCGCGGACGGCGGCCCGTCCGCGCGGATCGTCGATTGCGCACGGACGATGAAACCGTCCGCACGCAATCGGCGATCTTGGTTAAAACCCCAGCACCGATTTTGCCTTTGTCCATAACCGTGTTTTCTGCACGGATGCGCTTTTCATCCGTGCAGAAAACATGGTTGGCGCGCAGAGCGCGCAATGGCCGATCGGCGATAATGGCCGACGTGACGAAATACTTCGAACGGCATCGTTCGGGCTTGTATGCCCCCCCGCGCAGCGCGCAAGTCCTCTCGCAGATTCAACGCGCCGTATATAATCCGCGAGCCTACGCGACCACTTGACGCCATTCATTTTGATCACCGATCCCTTGTTCTATACCGCCGCGATCCCGGCGCTGCTGATCACCGGCATTTCCAAGGCCGGATTCGGCAGCGGCCTGGGCATCCTGGCCGTGCCGCTGATCGCGCTCACCATGCCGGCGGCACAGGCGGCGGCCATCATGCTGCCCATCCTGTGCATCATGGACCTGGCGGCGCTGTGGGCCTACCGCGGCCAGTGGAGCCGCGAGAACATGAAAATCATGCTGCCCGGGGGCATCGCCGGCATCGTCCTGGGCGCCCTGACTTTCCGCTATGTGAGCGAAGCCGGTTTGAAGTTCATGCTGGGCGCCGTCGCGATCGGCTTCCTGCTGCAGCGCTGGTTGAGCAACGCGTCGTCAGCGGAAAAGACCGGGCCGACGCCGGGCAAAGGCGCCTTCTGGTCTGCGCTGTCCGGTTACACCAGCACGCTTGCGCACGCCGGCGGCCCGCCCCTGTCGATCTATCTGTTGCCGCAGAGAATGGACAAGGCGCTGCTGGTCGGCACCACCGTAGTGTTTTTCACCATCATGAACTACGTCAAACTCATTCCCTATACCCTGCTGGGCCTGTTCGACTCCGGCAATTTTGCCACCTCGGCCGGCCTCGCCCCCTTGGGCGTGCTGGGCATATTCTGCGGTGTATGGCTGAGGAAGCGTATTTCCGAGACCATTTTTTACCGGCTCTGTTACGCCTTCCTGTTCGTCACCGGGGTGAAGCTGTTGTACGATGGCGCCAGCAGGCTAGTTTAAGAATCGGAGATCGAGCATGAACCAGCAACCCCTATGCGAACTGAGCGAGTTGGCCGCCGCGGTGCCCGATGGCGCCAAGCTCGTGGTCGCGCAAGACAATTGCGGCGTCTCCATGGCGGCCACGCGCGAACTGGTGCGCCGCGGCGTGCGCGGGCTGCATCTGGTGTGCGTGCCCGTCAGCGGGCTGCAGGCCGAGATCCTGATCGGCGCCGGCGCCGTCGCGACACTGGAGACCTCGGCCATCACGCTGGGCGAGTTCGGCCCGGCGCACCGGTTCATCGACGCGCTGCGCACCCGGCGCATCCGCATCCTCGACGCGACCTGCCCGGCGATCCATGCCGCCCTGCAGGCCGGGCAGAAGGGCCTGCCCTTCATTGCGTTGCGCGGACTGATAGGCAGCGACCTCCTCGCCTCGCGCGCCGACTGGAAGGTGATCGACAATCCGTTTCAGGCGGGCGACCCGATCGCCGTGCTGCCCGCGATCAATCCGGACATCGCGTTGTTCCATGCGCCGCTCGCAGACCGTTCGGGCAATGTCTACATCGGCCGCAGGCGCGAGCTGCTCACCATGGCGCATGCATCGAAGCAGACTTTCGTCACAGTTGAGGCGATCAGCGAGAGCAATCTGTTCGACGACCCCAAGCTCGCCCCCGGCATAGTGCCCGCGATCTACGTCGACCGCATCGCCCTGGCCAAGCAAGGCGCCTGGCCGGTCGGACTGCCCGAACACTATGGCCCCGACGATGCGGCGATCAGCCGCTATGTGCAAAGCGCCAAGACCGAGGAAGGATTCCAGCGCTTTCTGAACGAGTGGCTGGGTGTAGCCGAGGTGGCGGTATGAACCTGCCGTATAGCCGCGCCGAGCTGCTGGTCGCGGTGATCGCGCGCCTGCTCGAGGGTTGCCGCCATGTCACCGTCGGCGCCTCCTCGCCCATCCCCGGCGCGGCGGCGCTGCTGCGGCGCGAGCTGACTCAGGGTGCGATGCGCGTCACCATCCTCGGCTCCAACCGCTACAACGCCTACACCAACGGCGGCGTCGAAACCTTCGACATGGCGGCACAGGGCCGCATCGATGCCTTCTTCCTCGGCGGCGGACAGATCGACGGCCAGGGCAACATCAATCTCATCGGGACCGGGAATTATCCGGACAATGACGTGCGCTGGCCGGGCTGCTTCGGCTCGGCCTACCTGTACTATCTGGTGCCGAAAGTGATCCTGTTCCGCGAGGAGCATACGCGGCGGGTGCTGGTGCCCAAGGTGGATTTCATCAGCTCGCCCGGGGTGAGCGCCCCCGGGGTGTATCGGCCCGGCGGCCCCTATGGATTGCTCACCGGGCTCGCCTGGTTCTCCTTCGACAAGCAGCGCCGCCGCTTTCGCCTCGAAACCGTGCACCCCGGGCACAGCGTCGAGGAAGTCCGCGACCAGACCGGCTTCGAATACGATTGCCCGGACAGGGTGCCGTACACCCCCGCACCCGAGCCCGATATCCTGGCACTGATCCGCGGCCAGATACGCGACCAGATTGCGGAAACCTATCCGCGCTTCGCTTCGACCTTTGCGAGCTGACATGCAATATGAGCGGCCACGATCAGCGAGGACTTGATGGCGTCTGACAGCACCGCGGCCTCCGTCCCCCGCCGCATCATCCTGGCGCTGCTGCTGGGCGGGCTGTTCGTTCTCGGCTATCTGGTCCTCGCCTGGTTTATCGTGCCGGCGGTGTGGGCCGCGATACTCGCCTACGTCACCTGGCCTATCTACGCGCGGCTGCGCAAGCTCCTGCGCGGCTATGCGATGATCAGCGCGCTGGTGATGACCCTGTTGCTGACGGCCGCGTTCGTGCTGCCCCTGCTGTGGCTGGTCGCCCTGCTGCAGGGGGAGTTCGTCCTGGCGTATCAAGCCGCCTCCGCCTACATGGCCGAAGGCCCGCACCAGCTGCCGGATTTCGTGCTGCACCTGCCCTGGATAGGCGAGCGGCTGCAGGGCATTATCGACCAATTCGCCACCGACCCGGCCGCGCTGCGCGCCCAACTGGCAAGTTGGGCGCAGCAATGGCTGGGCGAACTCGGCAATCTGGTCGGCGGGGTGGCGCAAAACGCGCTCAAGCTCGGATTCGCCGTGCTCACCGTACTGTTCATTTACCGCGACGGAGAGAGTCTGCTCGACCAGATACGGCGGGTCCTGCGGCGCTTTCTCGGCGCACGCGTCAATGGCTACATTGCCGCCATCGGCACCACCACCAAGGCCGTACTCTACGGCCTGGTCCTGACCGCATTGGCACAAGGCGCGCTGGCCGGCGTCGGCTACTGGGTTGCGGGAGTGCGCGCGCCGGTGCTGTTCGGCGCGTTCACGGCGCTGATCGCGCTGATGCCGTTTGGCACGCCTTTCGTCTGGGGCGCCCTGGGCGCCTGGCTGCTGTTCTCGGGCAAGACGCTCGAAGGCATAGGCCTGCTGCTGTGGGGCACGCTGGTGGTGAGCTGGGTAGACAACCTGATCCGGCCCCTGGTGATCAGCAGCGCCACGCACATCCCGTTTCTGCTGGTGATGTTCGGCGTGATCGGCGGCCTGGCCGCATTCGGCCTGATCGGGATGTTCGTCGGGCCGGTGATCGTCGCGGTGTTGCTGGCGGTGTGGCGCGAGTGGCTGGAGGACCAAATGCCTGCCGGCCCCGGCGCGCCGCCGAACGACTGAACCGGCCGCGGTGCGCGCGCCAAGCGCAATCCTCCCGTCAGCTGTCGCGGCCTTTCATCATGCGCAGCGGGTTGTAGGCGAGCACGGTTTCGCCGTTCTGATTGACCACTCGATTTTCCGTGCGCACCAATCCGCGATTGCCTTTGGAGGTCTCGCGCACCTCGCTGACCGTGCATTCGACGTGGATAGTATCGCCGACGAAGGTCGGCCCTTTCACATCCAGCGTGGCGTTCAGGAATGCCAGCCCCGTGCCCTGCATCATGGGCAGCAACAGCCCCTCGGCGCAGGCGTACACCAGTGCGGCCGGCACCACCCGGCCCGCGATCGCCATGCCCTCCCGGTCCTCGATGTTGGTGAACAGCTCTTCCGTCAGCCAGGAGAGATTGACGAAGTTGACCAGATCCGTTTCGGTAAGCGTGCGCCCAACGGTGCGAAAACGATCGCCTATCGAAAGATCGTTCCAGAACATCCCCATGCCGAGAAGTTTGATGTCTTTTTCCATATGTGTCTTCCAATATCCGACAGGTCGATGTTACGCTCCCATGCGACCGCTGTGAATCGGGCACAACGTTTTTCCACCCGCCGTTTTTCTACAGACTGAAAACATCTTGGCCAATGCACTAGAACTGAACGCGCTCGACCTCGGCGCCATCCTCCGCCCCGGCGACACGGTGATGTGGGGCCAAGCGAACGCCGAGCCGCTGCCGCTCACGCAGGCGCTGATGGCCCAACGCCACACCATCGGCAATTTCAACGTGTTCCTTGGCATCACCTACTCCGACTCGTTGAAAGAGGAGTACGCCGACTGCATCCGCTTTTCGGGCTACGCCGGCACTGGCGGCAACCGCGCACTCTCCAAGGCCGGCAAGCTAGACATCCTGCCCTGCCATTACTCGCACCTGCGTGAGCTGATCGCGAGCCGCCGGCTGAAGGTGGACGTACTGCTGCTGCAGCTCGCCCCGGCGAACGAGCGCGGCGAGTACAGCTTGTCGATCGCGCACGAATATCTGATCCCGGCGCTGGAGGCTGCGCGCGTGGTCATCGCCGAAGTCAACGAACAGGCGCCCTGGACCTGCGGCGAGCGGCCCGTGCTCGAAGCCGACCTCGATTACATCGTGCATACCGCGCGCGCCCCGCTCGAGCTCGTGCACCCGCAACCCGGAGCGGTCGAACTGGCGATCGCGCGCAACGCCGCAGCCCTGATCGAAGACGGCGCGACGCTGCAATTCGGCCTCGGCGCCTTGCCTGAAGCGATTCTCGCCCAACTCGCGGACCGGCGCGACCTGGGTGTGCACTCCGGCGCCATCGGCGATCAGGTCGCGGCGCTGATGCAGGCCGGCGTCATCAACAATTCGAGGAAGAGCATCGACCGCGGCGTCACCATCGCCGGCATCATGTTCGGCAGCAAACGCCTGCACGATTATGCCCACCGCAATCCGCAACTGCAGTTTCGTTCGTCCGCTTACACCCACGGCGCCGGCGTGCTGACGCAGATCGAGCGCTTTACCGCGCTCAATTCGGCGGTTGAAGTCGATCTCTCCGGTCAGATCAATGCCGAGGTCGCCGCCGGCGTGTATGTAGGCGCGGTCGGCGGCGCCGTCGATTTCCTGCGCGCAGCGAACTATTCCAGGGGCGGACTGCCCATCGTCGCGCTGCCCTCCACGGCCGGCAGGCACAGCCGCATCGTCGCCAAACTGAACGGCCCGGTGAGCACGCCCAGGAGCGATGCCGGCATCATCGTGACGGAGTACGGCGTGGCCGACCTGCGCGGCGCTGGCCTGGCCGAACGCGCGCGAAGGATGATCGCCATCGCCCACCCGGACCAGCGTGAACGACTGGAGCGGGAGAGCCGCAACGCTTGACGGGGTACCATACCCCTGTGAGGACGAAAAACAGCGCAAAGCCCACTCGGGTTTGACGCGCCGGGTAGCGGCTATTAGACTACGCCGTCCTCAACAAGAACAACTCCGGAGCCCCTTTGCCGGCCAGTATCTCCGCCGCGACCGCGTCCCCCGCCGAACATCTGCTTTCCCTGTACCGCACCATGGCGCGCATCCGCGCCTTCGAAAACGCGGCAGAAGAGACGAGCCGCGGCGGCGTCGCCGTGTTCGGCGCCACTACCGACACCACGGCGCTGGTGCGCGGACCGCTGCATCTGTCCACCGGGCAGGAGGCGGTCGCGGCCGGTGTGTGCGCGAACCTCGAGCGCGGCGACTACCTGACTTCGACACACCGCGGGCACGGCCACACGCTGGCCAAGGGCGCCGATACCACGGCGATGATGTGCGAACTGTTCGGCCGAGCCAGCGGCACCAACAAAGGCAAGGGCGGCTCCATGCACATCGCCGATTTCGCCGTCGGCATGCTCGGCGCCAACGGGGTGGTCGCCGCAGGCATTCCGATCGCCGTGGGCGCGGCGCATTCCGCGAAAATCCGCGGCAGCAGCGCCATCGTCGCGTGTTTTTTCGGCGACGGCGCGATCAACCGCGGGCCGTTTCTCGAAGGCCTGAACTGGGCGAAGATCTTCGAATTGCCGGTGTTGTTCGTGTGCGAGGACAATCGCTATTCCGCGACGACCGCGACCGATGCCATGACCGCGGGCGATGGCGCGGCGGCGCGCGCGCTCGGCATCGGCCTTCCCGCCGTCACCGTCGACGGCAACGACGTGCTTGCGGTGGACGCCGCGGCGCGCGAACTGACGGCGCGCATCCGCGCAGGAAGCGGGCCGCAATTCCTGCACGCCCTCACCTACCGCGTGAAAGGCCATGTTTCGGTGGACGCCGCAGCTTATCGCAAGCAGAGCGAAGTCGACAGCGCCCTCGAGAGCGATCCGCTCAAGCTTGCCGGCGCGCGGCTCGCGGCGCTGGGCATGCCGGCCGGGCGCATCGCTGAAGCCGACGCCGATGCGCGGATGGAAATCGAGGCGGCGCTCACCGCCGCGCGCGCCGCGCCCGCGCCGCAGCCTGGCGAGGCTTATACCGATATACAAGACAGCGGAGCCGGCCGGTGGCGCTGATGAACTATGCGCAAGCCGCCTGCCTGGCCCTGGCCGATGCGATGCGGGCAGACGAACGCGTGCTCGCCATGGGCGAGGACGTGGGACACGGCGGCATCTTCGGTCAGTACCGCGGACTGAAAGAAACATTCGGGGCGGCGCGCGTGATCGATACCCCGATCTCGGAGGCGACCATCATGGGCGCCGCCGTCGGCATGGCGCTGACCGGCTTGCGCCCGGTCGTAGAGATGCGGGTGGTGGATTTCGCCTTGTGCGCGATCGATGAAATCGTCAACCAGGCGGCGAAGAACCGCTATATGTTCGGCGGCCAGGGCCGGGTGCCGCTGGTGGCGCGCCTGCCGATCGGGATCTGGAGCGGTTCGGCTGCGCAGCATTCGCAGTCGCTGGAGGCCTGGTTCGCCCACATACCGGGACTGGTCGTGGTCGCGCCGGCGACACCCGCCGACAACTACGGTCTGCTCGCCGCGGCGATAGCGTGCGACGACCCGGTGATCTACATGGAACACAAGGAATTGTGGGGACTGCAGGGCGAGATGGACGCCGAGCCCGCCATCGCATTGGGCAAGGCGCATCTGGCCCGCGCCGGAACCGATCTGACGCTGGTCAGCTGGTCGGGCATGCTGCACACCGCGCTGGCCGCCGCCGAAGACGCGGCGCGGCAAGGCATTTCGGTCGAGGTGATCGATCTGCGCACCATCTGGCCCTGGGACCGCGAGTTGGTACTCGAATCCGCGGCACGCACCGGGCGCCTGCTGGTTGCGCACGAAGCCGTGCAGGCGGCCGGCTTCGGCGCCGAAGTCGCAGCGACGGTAGCGGAGGAACTCGGCATCCCTGTCCGGCGCGTGGGCGCGGCACGCATTCCGGCCGGCTACGCGCGCTCGCTCGAAGACGTGGCGCGCATCTCGACGCAGCAATTGCTGCACGAATTGAAACTTTTTGCCGAAAGCAGCGACCGCAGGCGCTAGATGGCCGGGCGTAAGCGGGCGTGCTACGCTTACACTTTATCCGGCAGGTCACTGCAAAACCATCGAATCAGCCCCTGATTAGAGGAAGCATGTGGGACGATGTCACTCGGTTATTTTGACCTGATTCAAACAGCAAACCATAGGAGCAGATCATGATGCGTAGAAACCTGTTGCTGATATTGTCCGCGGCCGCGCTCGCGTTCGCCCTGCCTGCCACCGCGCAGCAAGGCAAGTACCAGGCGGAATACCGCCTGTCGACGGTGGTCGGAACCGCTTTTCCCTGGGGCAAGGGCGCCGAGATCTGGGCCAACCTGGTACGCGAGCGCACCCAGGGCAAGATCAACATCAAGATGTATCCTGGGACGTCGCTGGTGGCAGGCGACCAGACGCGCGAATTCACCGCGATACGCCAGGGCGTGATCGACCTGGCCGTAGGCTCGACCATCAACTGGTCGCCGCAGGTGAAGGAGCTGAACCTGTTTTCGCTGCCCTTCCTGATGCCCGATTATGCCGCCATCGACGCGCTGACCCAGGGCGAGGTCGGCAAAGACATATTCAGGACACTGGAAAAGAACGGCGTGGTGCCGCTCGCCTGGGGCGAAAACGGGTTCCGCGAAGTCACCAATTCGAAACATCCCATCCGCAAGCCGGAGGACATGAAAGGCCTTAAGTTCCGCGTGGTCGGTTCGCCGATTTACAACGAAACCTTCACCGCGCTCGGATCCAACCCGACGCAGATGAGCTGGGCCGACGCACAACCGGCGCTCGCTTCAGGCGCGGTCGACGGCCAGGAAAACCCGCTGAGCATTTTCACCGCGGCCAAGATGCACACCATCGGCCAGAAAAATGTGACCCTGTGGGGCTATGTCGCCGACCCGCTGATTTTCGTCGCCAACAAGGAGGTGTGGGAAAGCTGGACCCCGGCAGAGCGCAAGATCGTCAAAGAAGCGGCGATCGAGGCCGGGCGGCAGGAGATTCAGATTGCGCGCAAGGGCCTGATCGCGCCGGACCTGTCCACCATTTCGGAGATTGAAAAACTGGGCGTCAATGTGGTAACGCTCTCCGCCGGCGAGCGCGAAGCGTTCGTGAAAGCCACGCGCAAGGTCTACCAGAAGTGGTCGAAGACGATCGGCCAGGACCTGGTGAACAAAGCCGAGAAAGCGGTCGCCGCGCGCAAAAAGCCCTGATCGCGACTAACCGGAAAGACGCCGCCATGCGGATGTGGCGGCGTTTAATCTAGCGCACCCAATGAGCGAGCATCCCGATCTGATCAAACCGGCCGCACAAGAGCGGCCGCGCGTCCCGGTAAAGATCGAGGAGTTCCTCGCGGCCATGGCGATGGCGCTGATCTGCCTGATCACTTTCGCCAACGTGCTGGTGCGCTATTTCACCGACGAGTCGTTCGCGTTCACCGAAGAATTTTCGGTGTTCCTCATGGTGGTGCTGACTTTCGTCGGCGCCTCGGCGGCGTTCGCCAAGAACTCGCATATTCGCATGAGCTTCCTGGTGGAGAAACTGCAACCGCGGATTGCAGCCCGGATCGAGCTCGCGGTGATGGCCGCCGCTGCGGTGCTGTTTGCGATCATCGTCTGGTACGGCATCAGACTGCTGGCGGACGACTGGAATTTCGACACCACCTCACCCGGCATCGGCATTCCGCAGTGGATCTACACCCTGTGGCTGCCGCTGCTGTCCGCAGCGATCGTATTGCGCATCCTCGGTCGGATCGTGCGCCTCGCGCGCCGCAAGGCATAGACGTGCTGGCCCAGGGCAGTCTGATCCTGTTCATCGGCTTCGCGCTGCTGCTCGCGCTCGGTGCGCCGCTGGCGGTTGCGCTTGGTGTCGCCGGCACCGCCGTGATCATGATCGAAGGGCTGGGCGTGATGTCGGTGCCCACCAACGCCTATGCCGGCCTGGCGAAGTATCCGCTGCTGGCGCTGCCGGTGTTCGTGCTCGCGGGGATGATCTTCGAGCGCGCTGGCGTCGCCCTGCGCATCGTCAATTTTACCGCCGCGCTGGTGGGCAAGCGCCGCGGCGCCCAGGGCGTGGTGGCGATCCTGGTGTGCATGTTTCTCGGCGGCATCTCCGGCTCCGGTCCCGCGGATGCGGCAGCCGTAGCGATGGTGATGATTCCCGGCATGGCCAAACAGGGCTATCCGCGGGAATTTTCCGCCAGCCTGATCGCGGCCGCGGGGTCCACGGCGATCCTGATCCCGCCCTCGATCGCCTTCATCGTCTACAGCATCCTGGTGCCGGCCGCCAGCGTGCCGGCCTTGTTCGCGGCCGGCATGATACCGGGCATACTCGCCGGCCTGTCGCTGCTGATTCCGGTGCTGTATTTTTCGCTGCGCGAAGGCTGGGGCGCCAGCGGCGGCGAGCACGATACGAGCGCATGGCAGAGCTTCAAACAAGCGAGCTGGGGGCTGCTCGCTCCGGTAATCATCCTCGGTGGACTGCGCTCGGGCATGTTCACGCCCACCGAAGCCGCGGTGGTGGCGGTGTTCTACGGCCTGTTCGTCGGCGTCTTCGTCTACCGCACGCTCACCTGGAGCAGTATCTACCGCGTGCTGGTCGAGTCGGCGGAGATTTCCGCCGTAGTGATGATCATCATCTCCCTCGCCGGCGTGTTCGCGCACGCGGGCTCAACGCTCGGCGCCTTCGATGCGTTCGCCAAGGCTTTGATCGGCGTGACCTCGACCGAGTGGATCATGCTGCTGATGATCATGCTGATGCTGCTGATCGCGGGGATGCTGCTCGATGCGGTGTCTATCTTCCTGGTGTTCCTGCCCATTTTGCTGCCTATCGCCAAGACTTTCGGCTGGGACCTGGTCTGGTTCGGCGTGCTGATGACCATGAACATGGCGATCGGACAGTTCACCCCGCCGATGGCGGTCAACCTGATGGTCACCACTCGCATCGCCGGCGTCTCGATGGAATCCACGGTGAAGTGGGTAATCTGGATGGTGGGGGCGATGCTGATCGCGCTCGCCCTGGTCGCTATCGTGCCGCAACTCGCGCTGTGGCTGCCAAGAACACTGGGGTATTGACTGGTGATGCCGGCGCGAAATTGCCAACCGGACGTTAGATTGTTAAGATGAAGCGTTTGCTCACCTATTCCTGAGGAGGGAAGCATGAGAATCACTACTGCTGCACTTGCCGGACTCGCCCTTTGCGCCGTGGCCAATGTCCAGGCTGCGTATCCTGATCGTCCGGTCAAGATGATCGTGCCATGGGCTGCAGGCGGCGACACCGACAATATTTTCCGTCCGTTCGCGCCGGCACTGCAGAAAGCGCTGGGCGGGACGACCGTGGTCATCGCCAACATCGGCGGCGCCTCGGGTACCGTGGGCGCGCGCGAAGCCAAGGGCTCTCCTCCGGACGGCTATACCCTGTACGCGGTGCATGACTATATCCATTCGACCTACTACACCGGCATGTCCGACGTGAACTACACGGACTTCGAGCCGGTTTGCCTGATTTCCGGCACCCCTTCGGTTTTGACCGCGAGCCCAAAGACCAAGTGGAGCACGATGAAAGAACTGGTCGACGACGCGAAAGCGCACCCGGGCCAGATTTCGGTCGGCGCGACCCTGGGTTCGACCAGCCATTTCTTCCCGGCACTGGTTGAAAAGGCCGCGGGCATCAAGTTCAAATATGTCTCCTACGATGGCCTGGCACAACGCATGAATTCGATCCTCGGCGGCCATATCGATCTGACCGACGGCAACCTCACGCAAAAAGGCAAGGTCGATGCCGGCCAGCTCAAGTTCATCGCCATTGCAACCGAGAAACGCAGCCCGGAAATGCCCAACGTGCCGACGCTGAAGGAATTGGGCTACAACGTCGTCTACTCCGTCTCGCGCGGCCTGCTCGCGCCCAAAGGCACTCCCAACGAGGTCCTGTCGAAGCTCGAAGCTGCCTGCGGCCAGGCGGTTAAAGACCCCGCCTTCGTCGACTCGATGAAAAAGCAGGGCACCGACGTGCCCTACCTCGACCGCAAGGGATACGCGGAGTTTCTCAAGAAGAACGACATCCTCAACAAAGACCTGTCCCGCGACCTCGGTCTGCTGAAGCGCTAGGAGCAGCGGCATCGCTCCTGTCGACGCGCCTCGTAAATGACTCGTGACGGTATCGCCGGGCTGATCTGCCTGGCGCTCGCCATCGGCATGCTCGTGCTCACGCGCGGGCTGCCGCAGTCGCCGCTGGTTCCGATCGGACCGGATTTCTATCCGCGCATCGTGCTGGTCATCATGGCGGGGCTCTCCGCCATGCTGGTCGTCTTCGACCTGTGGCGGCAACGCTCGCAGGCCGCGTCGGCGACCGCTGAAGCGGGAGCAGCGCCGGAAAAGCGCAACTATCGGCTGGTCGGCATCACCTTCACGGTGTTTGCAGGCTACGTACTCCTGCTGCCGCTGGTGGGCTATCGCGTCGCGACCTTCATCTTCATGGCGGCCCTGCAAGCCGTATTCGAGGCGCCGCGCAGCGTGCGGCGCTGGATGGTAGTGCTGGTGTCGGCACTGGTCACTGCCGCCGTGACCTACGTCGTGTTCGAGCACTTTCTCTCGGTGCTGTTGCCGCGCGGAAAGTGGACCGGGTGGTGAGCGATGATTGATCTCCTCCTAGCCGGAATCGAGAATGTCATCCACCTGAAATACCTGGTGCCGCTGTTTCTCGGCACCCTGGTCGGATTGATCGGCGGTGCGTTGCCCGGCGTCACCATCACCATGACCATCATCATCGTGCTGCCCTTCACCTTCGGCCTCGATCCGCTGCAGGGCCTCGCGACCATGACCGGCGTCTACGTCGGCGGCTCCGCCGGCGGCGCGATCACCGCCGCGCTGATCGGCATACCCGGCACGCCCTCGGCGATCACCACCACCTTCGACGGGTTCCCGATGGTGCAGAAAGGCCAGCCTGGGCGAGCGGTCTGGCTCGGCATCTGGTCGTCTTTCCTCGGCGGATTGCTCGGCGGCGTATTCCTGATCGGCGCCACCGGCCCGCTCGCCGCGATTGCGCTCGAATTTGGTCCCTGGGAATATTTCGCGCTGTTCGTATTCGCGCTTTCGATGGTCGCCGGGCTCACCGAAGGGTCGCTGGTCAAGGGATTCCTCTCAGGCGCAATCGGCCTCGCCATCACCATCGTCGGTTTCGATCCGATCATGAGCGTGCCGCGTTTCACCATGGGCTCGGAGTTCCTGCGCAGCGGCTTTCCCTTCCTGCCTGTGCTGATCGGCATTTTCGCGTTTGCGCAACTGATGACCGACATCGAAAAAATGAGCGCGGCCGACCGCAACAGCGCGCCTATCAAGGCGCCACCGCTCACGGTGTCGCACCTCAAAGTGCTGTGGGAGATACTTTCCAAGCCGTTTCTGCTCGTATGGTCGACGCTGGTGGGCATTCTGATCGGCGTACTGCCGGCAATCGGCGGCAGCGCGGCGACCGTCATGGCCTACGACCAAGCGAAAAAATTCTCCAAGCATCCGGAACGTTTCGGCAAAGGCAATCCCGAGGGCATCATCGCGTCGGAAGCCTCCTGCAACGCCAACGTCGGCGGCTCGCTCGTTACCATCATGGCCTTCGGCATCCCCGGCGACGCGGTGACCGCGGTGATGCTGGGCGCGATGACCATCCACGGCATCCAGTCCGGTCCGCTGTTCGTAAGCCAGCACCCGCAGATAGCCTACGGCATCTATGCGGCCTACCTGCTGGCGCACCCGCTGATGGTGCTGATCTGCGCCCTGGGCGCGCGCCTGTTCCTGCGCGTGGTGACGGTGCCGAAGTCCATCCTCATCCCCAATGTGCTGGTGCTGTGCGTGATCGGCGCCTTTGCGCTCAATAACATCATGGAAGACGTGGTGGTATTGCTGATCTTCGGGCTTGTCGGTTACGCGCTGGTAAAGGCGCGCTTCCCGCTCGCGCCGCTGATACTCGGGCTGATTCTGGGCGACCAGATCGAGGTCAACCTGCTGCGCGCGATGATGAGCGACCCGAATCCGTGGCTATTCTTCACACGCCCGATTTCCGGAGGCTTGTTGGCGCTGTCGGTCGGCTCCGCGATTTTCGCGCTGTGGCAGCACCAGCGGCATAAGGGCCACGTCGCCGAAGCCGAGCAGGAGCCCGACTTCTAGCTGTATTGGCGGCACCCCTGCTGCACTATTCGCGATGGCTGGCCCCGCCGCCATCGCGCGCGCTTTCAGACTCCGAAACAACCGGTCGCGGCTTGTCGTCATCGAGGACGACATTGAGCCCGGGACTTTCCAGATCGTCGAACTGCCCCCCTCTAAGCGCAAGCCAGAACACGACGCCGATCACGAACACCAGCAGCACGCTCAGGGGGATGAGCAAGAACAGAATGTCCATGCGCTCAACCGACCGTGGCGCCAGCAGAGGCCGACGCGGCGCGAATCCGTGGCCGCCGGAACAGCCGCATTGAATTGAGGATGACAATGAGCGAACTGGCCGACATCCCTATGCCGGCCATCCAGGGCGTGACCACACCCAGCGCCGCCAAAGGCACGGCCGTCAGATTATAGGCAAGGGCCCAGAACAGGTTTTCGCGGATGATGGTGAGCGTGCGCGTCGAAGTCGCAAAAGCGGCGCGCAGATCGGTCAGACGTCCGGAAAGCAGCACTGCATCAGCCTGGCGTTGCGACATCCACGCGCCGTCGCTCATCGCTATCGAGACCGCCGCCGCGGCAAGCACCGGCGCGTCGTTGATGCCGTCGCCTATCATCGCCACGACCCGGCCTTCGCGCTGCAACGCCTGCACGTAGCGCAGTTTGTCCTGCGGCGATGCGTCCGAGCGGGACGAGGCTATGCCGAGCTCTGCAGCTATCCGCTCGACCGTTTCAGCACGGTCACCGCTCAGCAGGTGCACGTGTTTGCCTGCCCTGTGCAGCACATCGATGAACGCGCCCGCGTCCGGCCGCAACTCGTCGCCAAACACAAACAGGGCGAGGCAACCGCTCGCGTCACCCAGCATGGCAACGGAACTGCCCGCTGGAATCATCGGGGACTGCCACGGCTCCGGCACCCGTTGCATCGCCATCACGAAGTCCGGCCGGCCGAGACGGTAGACATGGCCGTCTATCCTGGCTTCCACGCCCAGTCCGGCATGGTGCTTCGAATCCTGCGCCGCAAGCGATTGTGGCCCGATTGCAACCAAGGTCTTCGCAATCGGATGCATCGACCCCTGCTCCATCGCCGCCGCAATGCGCAGGCATTGCGCCTCGTCTAGCTGCGCAAGCGTCTGGATGCGCGTGAGTTGCAAGCGTCCCAGCGTCAGGGTGCCGGTCTTGTCCAGCACCACATCGGTGGCGCGCGCCAGCGTCTCCACTACATGCCCGCGGCAGACGATCAGGCCTTGGCGCGCAAGCCTGCCTGTCGCCACCGTCAGCGCAACAGGCGTCGCCAGAGACAGCGCGCAGGGACAGGTGACGACGAGGATGGACACTGCGACCCACAGCGCCCGCCCGGGATCGACCAACCACCACGCGGCCGCAGCGCCCGCCGCAAGAATCAGCGTCGCCGCGACAAACCAGCCGGTTACCCGCTCGGCGTTGGCGACCAGCCTTGGACGCTCGGCCGCGGCCTGCTGCATCAACCGCACAATGGAAGACAGCACGGTATCCGCGCCGATGCGATCAACCCGCATCAGCAGCGGGCCGGCGACGTTGGCCGATCCGCCGGTAAGCCGATCGCCGGACTGCCTGGCCACCGGGCGGCTCTCGCCTGAGAGCAGAGACTCATCGACGTAGCCCTCGCCATTCTCGACCACACCATCGGCGGGGACGCGCTCCCCCGAGCGCACCAGCACCCTGTCCCCGGGTCGCAAGGCGGAAACCGGCACCTGCCCGGATACGCCTTCGGAATCCAGGCGCAGCGCAACTTCCGGCGTCGCACGAGACAGGAAATCGAGGCTGCGCGCCACCGCATGCCGCGCCTTGATTTCCAGGTATCTGCCGCACAACAGCAGGAATACGAACATGGAAACCGAATCAAAATAGACTTCCCCGCGCCCGCTGAGGGTGGACCATGTGCTGGCCGTGAATGCGACACCGATGCCCAGCGCGACCGGCAAGTCCATACCCATGCGGCCCAGGCGCAGATCGCGCCACGCTGCCTGAAAAAACGGCCCTGCCGAATAGATCACTACCGGCAGAGTGAGAATCAAGCCGGCCCAGCGCATCAACTGCTCGATGTCGGGCGTCATGCTGCCGAGCTCGGCCACATACACCGGCAGCGCGTACATCATCACCTGCATCATGCCGAAACCGGCGATGAACAGGCGCCAAAGGCTCTGTTTCTGCTCCGTGTGCTGCGCCAACTCCTGCTGGCGCGCGTCGTAGGGGTGCGCACGGTAGCCGATGCGCCGCACGGCGGCGAGGATATCGCTGAGTTTTGTCTGCTTCGGATCCCAGCGCAATTGAGCGCGATGCGTAGTGGCATTGACGCCGATGCCGAGAACACCGGGCAGCCGTCCCAGCACACTTTCGTTGAGCCATACACAGGCGGTGCAGCGCACGCCTTCGAGCATCAGCGCGGCATCGCAGTTACCGCTCGCGTCGATATGGACGAAGCCCCGCTGCACCTCGGGATCGTCGTAGATGCGGAAATCCTCGCACTGATCGCCCACTTCGGCTGTAGCCGCCGGACCGGTCCGATGCTCGTAATAGCCCTGCAGTCCGTAGCCCAGGATTGCCGTTGCGACTGCCTCGCAGCCGGGGCAGCAGACCGGCTGCCATTGGCCATCGACTTTGACGCGGTAACGCTCTGGATCGAGCACCGGCAACGCACAATGAAAACAGGCGACCTCTTCCCCTGTAGTCCGCGTCTCTTGCGCAAGCGCACGCGGATCACCGGCAGAGGCGGCTTGGCGGCTGGATAGGGTCATGCAGATTCGATTGTAAGTGTTCGTTTAGAACTACACCATGTTTCGTCGTTTGAGGTGCGTGCTTGCATCCCTTAATGCAAAAAGCCCCAACCTGCTGGTTGGGGCTTTTTGTTTTTAGGGACCTGACGATGACCTACTTTCGCATGGGTAATCCATACTATCATTGGCGCAACACCGTTTCACGGCCCTGTTCGGGATGGGAAGGGGTGGGACCAGCGTGCTATGCTC
>Ga0334722_10000323_pt1 | contig 73278 bp, 68 predicted proteins | sample C3_bottom_MG_FD_207210 | JGI IMG/M metagenome (GOLD analysis project Ga0334722, IMG submission 207210) | Sediment microbial communities from Yellowstone Lake, YNP, Wyoming, USA - C3_bottom | ecosystem: Environmental > Aquatic > Freshwater > Lake > Sediment | place: USA: Wyoming | collected...
TGGGCCTCGCATCGCGCGAGGCCCACGTCCGTTACGCGTGCGGCGCGTCCTTCACAGCTCCGACCGCAGGTACCGTGACCAGAGCGCGCGAGCCAGCCGTCCGGCGTCGGCGGGCACTCCCTGGCGGTCGAAGTAACCGCAGATGTTCGCCAGATCCCGCTCCAGCAACGAAAGCGCGTTCGGATTGAAGCGCGCGTCCACGGCCTGCGGGAAATCGATCAGCCGCACGGCGCCCGCGAGATACAGCACGTTATACGCCGACAGGTCGCCGTGTATGCGGTCGTGCGCCAGCGCCAGTTCCACGTTGCGCAGGATCTGCGCGAGCGCGCGCTCGGCGTCGGCGCGATCCAGCCGGACGCTGCTCAGCACCGGCGCCGGACCCTCCTCGTCACCGATGTACTCCATGATGATCACACGTTCCGAATGGACAAACGGTTGCGGAACGTCGCATCCGGCGTCGTGCAGCAGCGACAGCGTCTGGAATTCATCACTGACCCAGCTCGCGAACGACGCTTCCCGCCCGAAGCTCGTCTTCGTCACGATCGCCCGCGCCACGCGGTTCTCCGCGCCGCGGAGGCGTCCGGCGTTGTACACGGCGTCGTTGCGGAAGCTCCGCACGTCGCGTTGCCGGTAGACCTTCGCGGCGAAGTAGGGCACGCCGGCGCCCTGCGCCGCCTCGCAGCAGAACACCGTCGCTTCCTTCCCGCTCTTGACGATCCCGAGCACGTCGGCTATCAGCCCCTGCCCGATAAAACCATCGAGCGCCTCCATGTCCTCGTTGAATTTGTTCTGACCCAAGCTCTCCTCCAGGGAATACGTGTCAGGTTGCATCGTGTGGCTGCGTGGGTGACCTTGTTCGTCATATGGGATTCCCTCCTGCTCCAGCACAATGAAACAGCCGTGGGCGGCTCGCGCACACGGCTTCACACAAAACGAGAAGACCGCCCGAAGGCGGTCTGGTTACGGCGTTTCTGGCGACGTAGCCTGCACTACCCTCCGGGGCGCGACGATGCTGTGGCGATGCTCGTGGCAGGTGTGGTCATCTTCGGCGCCTCCCTTCTCTGCGGCTCGATTGCTGGAGCCTACGCGCGCAGGGCGGCGGATGTCAACCTCCACGGCCTCGTAGCCGTCCATCGGGCACCTGCTCGCCGCGGCGGCGTCCGCTACGATTTCGCCCGGAGGCTTGCCATGAGGTACGACGTCATCGTCGTCGGCGCCGGGGCGGCAGGCGCAGCCATCGCTGCCCGCCTGTCCGAGGACCCGCACCGCAGTGTCCTCCTCCTCGAGGCGGGGCCCTACTACCCGACGTCCGCACAGATGCCCGAGGATCTCCTCGACGGCAACCAGAACTCGTACACCGCCCACGACTGGGGCTACACCTCCGAAGTGAACAGCGCGGGGCGCATCACGGCGTTCCCGCGCGGTCGCGTCGTCGGAGGCTCCTCCGCGGTGAACACCGCGATCGCCCTCCGCGGCGCGCCGGAGGACTACGACGAATGGGCCGCGCTCGGCAACGACGAGTGGTCGTGGGACCGCGTGCTGCCGTACTTCCGCAAGCTCGAGACCGACCTTGACTTCGGCGACGACTTCCACGGCCGCGGCGGCCCCGTCCCCATCCGCCGCTATCGTGAAGACGAGCTGACGCCCGTGCAGACGGCGTTCGTCGCCGCCGCGCGCGCCCTCGGCTACGCGGAGACCCCCGACAACAACGCCCCGCACTCGACGGGGCTCGGCCCCCACCCGATGAACAAACGCGGACGCCTGCGTATGAGCGTCGCCATCTGCTACCTCGAGCCGGCGCGCCACCGCCTTAACCTCACGATCCGCGGCGATTGCCTCACCCGCCGCATCGTCCTCGACGGTGCGCGCGCCACGGGCGTCGAGGTGGAAGCGGGCGGAGCGACGCAGATCGTCGCGGGCGATCGCATCGTGCTCGCAGGCGGCGCCATCGGCTCGCCCGCGATCCTCATGCGCTCGGGGATCGGTCCGGAGGCGCACCTGCGCGAACACGGCATCGGCGTCGTCAGCGATCTGCCCGGCGTGGGCGCGAACCTCGACGACCACCCCATGCTCGCAACGACGTTCGAAGCGAAGCCCGGCGCAATCACCGCGGGCGACCCCGTCGTGCAGGTGACGTACCGCTACACGTCATCGGGCGGCGATCAGCGCAACGACATGCAGCTCATGCCTGTGTCGCAGCTCGAGACCGGCGACGGGCGGCTCGTGTTCCCCATCGTCAGCATCGTCGAACGCCAGCGCAGCCGGGGCCGTGTCTCGCTCACCGGCTCCGACGCTCACGCGCCGCCGCGCATCGAAAACGGCTTCTGCCAGGATCCCGAAGATGTCCGTCGCCTCGTCGAAGGCGTCCGCATGGCGCTCGACGTCGTCCGGCACGACGCGTTCGCGGCGATCAACGGCGGCCTGCTCTCGCCTTCGCCCGCGACCGCGGAGAACGACGACGCGCTCGCGCGCTTCTGCGCGGCCGTGGCCGCGAGCGGCTTCCACCCCAGCTGCACCGCGAAGATGGCGCCGCCCGCCGACCCGGCCGGCGTCGTCGACCAGCGCCTGCGCGTCCGCGGCTTGGACCACCTCTACGTCGCGGACGCGTCCGTGATGCCGAAGTGTCCGCGCGCCAACATCCACCTGACCTCGATCATGATCGGCGAGCGCATGGCCGACTGGCTGCGCGAGTAGCGGTTACTGCCGTTCGCGCCGCACCACCGCCTCCTGCGCCATGGTGGCGACGTGGGTCCCCTCGCGCGTGTAGAACTGCCGCAGGGTGTGGGCGCGTGCGGCGTGCGCGACCGGCGTGTCGGTCACCATGAGCAGCCAGCCGTCCCAGCGCGGCGTCCGGTGCAGCCACAGCGCGTGGTCCAGGCTGGCCGAAGCGTAGTGGCTGAAGCCGTCCCAGCCGTACCGCCGCTCGATGCCTGCCAGCGAGCCGTCGTCGCTGAGAAACGCGATCGCCGCCGCGTGCACGATCGGATCATCCGGCAGCGGCGCCCGCGTGCGCATCCACATCATCTGCTTCGTCGACTCGCCCGGCTTCGCGACGTAGTCCGGCGGGTCGCTGTAGCGCCATTCGATGGGGCCCTTCGGCCAGAGCGGTTCGCCGTGCTGGTCGCGCCACACCTCCCACGAGTCGCGCAGCGTCTCCGGGTCGGCCGCCTCCGGCATCGGCTCCTGGTGCGAGATGCCGTCCTCCGGATGCACGAAGCTCATCGTCAGGTCGCAGATCGGCCGCCCCTCCTGGCGCGCGAGCACGCGCCGCGCCGTGAACGTGCGGCCGTCGCGTACGCGCTCGACGGCGTACTCGATGGGGATGCCGTTGCGCCCGCCGCGCAAGAAGTACGCGTGCAGCGAGTGGAGCGTCGGGTCGGGCGCCGTGCGGCCCGCCGCCAGCGCCGCCTGCCCCAGCACGAGCCCGCCGAACACGCGCGGATGCTCGTGTCCATGGTCTTCTTCCTCCTCCGGCCGCCCGACGAACACGTCGCCGCCGGCGTCCTCGACATCGAGCATCCGGACGAACTGCGAGACTGCTTCCTGGGGAGAACGAACCACAGATTTCACCGATTTCACAGATCAGGGATGGCTCGGGAGGACGGAACCACAGATTTCACGGATTGCACAGATTACGGATGAACCCATTCGGCGTCAATCGAGAACCACGACCGCCTACAATACGAAGCGCTTCTGTTGAAGGCTGGCGGCGCCGAAGTTGAGCAGCAACGCGCGCTTGTGTTGGGTGGCGCGAAGGTAGTTCATCACCTGTGCGTGCTCGATGCTGGTCAGCTGTTTGATGGCTTTGAGCTCAACGATGATGCCGCCGAAGCAAATGAAGTCGGCGCGATACCCGCAAGGTAGCAGATGGCCCTTGTACCAAATCGGAACCTCGACCTCTCGCTCGAACGGGATGTTCCGTCCGCGCAGCTCGATTGCGAGCGCCGACTGATACACGGCTTCGAGGAACCCTGATCCCAACTGGCGATGCACCTCCATCGCGGCACCGATGATCGCGAACGTCTCGGAATCCCGCCGCTCAGTTGCCGTCACTGACCCATTCGAGCTGAAGGTATCCATCCCAGAATCACCAATCTGTGAAATCTGCGGAATCTGTGGTTCCCCCGTCACCCCTGGTTGAACCGCGGCTCGCGCTTCTCCATCGCGGCACCAATGATCGCGAACGTCTCCGGATCCCGCCGCTCAGTCGCCGTCACTGACCCGTTCGTGCTCCGAACCTCCATCCGCCAATCGCCCAATCTGTGAAATCTGCGGAATCTGTGGTTCCACCCGTTACGCCTGGTTGAACCGCGGCTCGCGCTTCTCCATGAACGCCTGCACCGCCTCCCGGTGGTCGGGCTCCGTCTGCCGCTCGCGGATCGAGTAGCTCTCGAGCGTGACGACGCGCCGCAGGTCGCTCTCCGTCGCGTTGGCGTGCAGCAGCCGCTTCGCCGCCCACACGGCCTCGTGCGGGTTCGCCGCGATCTCCTCGGCGAGCTTCATCGCCTCCGGCATCAGCTGCTCGGGCTCGACGAGCCGGTCCACCAGCCGCCGCTGCAGCGCCTCCTGCGCGTCGATGATCCGTCCCGTGAGCGCCAGGAACAGCGCGTTCGGCAGGCCGGCGACCAGCGGCAGGTAGCGGCTGCTCCCGCACTCCGGCGTCAGCCCGACGCGCACGAAGCGCGCCGAGAAGCGCGCCGCCGTCGAGGCGATGCGGATGTCGCACGCCATCGTCATCGTCAGCCCGACGCCGACGCTGACGCCGTTGATCGCGGCGATCACGGGCTTGCCCTGCGCCAGCGTGACCGGCACCTCCGGGCTGCCGCCCTCGAGCAGCATCTTCGACGGGCGCTTCGGCGCTTCGCCCTTCAGTCCGCGGTCCCAGCCGCCGATGTCGGCGCCCGCGCAGAACCCGCGCCCCGCGCCCGTCACGACGACGCAGCCGACCGCCGGGTCCTTCGCCGCCTCCCTGATCGCGTCGATGAACTCGTTCTCCATCGTCTGCGTCCAGGCGTTCAGCCGTTCCGGCCGGTTGAGGGTGATCAGCGCCACGCCGCCGCGCGGCTCGTAGAGGATGTGTTCGTATGTGGGCATGATGTGCTCCGTCCCGTTCGGGGAACCACAGATTTCGCAGACGGCACAGATTAGCGAGCGTGATGGCGAAGGGCTATGTGGATGGAGGCGGGCGAACGGCGGCAGGGCGGGGCTATGTAGAATGTTGGTGACGAGATCGCGGGAGGATCGGTCATGTCGCGAGCGCACCCTCTTCGGGTCAAGATCAAGAGCGACCGCGATGCCTTCACGGCGCTGGAGGCCGTGCAGGCTGATAGCGTTCCACGCGTGCTGGAGCGCGACGGCGCTGCGGTCGCCGCTATCGTCAGCATGGACGACTTCGAGCGGCTGCAGCTTGCGAGCCCGTCTGCCGAGGGAATCGCGCGAGCACTGCGCGCGATGGGCGGCTGGAAGGACCTGGGCGGCGAGCTGCTCGCGACGACGCTCGGCGAATTGCGTCACGGCTCGCCGGACCGACCCGCGGTTCGTTTGTGATCACCCACCTCGTCGACACGGATTGGCTGGTCGACTGCCTCAACGAGAAGAACAGCGCCCGAGACGTGCTGCGGCCCCTCGTGGAAGCCGGGCGCGTGGCGACGTCGGTCATCGTGATTGCGGAGCTTCACGAGGGGCTCCTGGGTGATCGCGATCCCGACCGGAAACGGCTCGTGCTCGAGGATCTGCTGGCCGGCATCCCGGTGATTGGATTGGCCGAAGCGACCGCCCGTCAGTTCGCGAAACTGCGGTTCAATCTGAGGAGCACCGGTCAGATGATCAACGATCACGATATCTGGATCGCCGCGACCGCGTTGGAACACAGCCTGATTCTGGTTTCGCGGGACAAACACTTCGAGCGAATCAGCGAACTGAAACGGAACGAGTAAGGTCCCTTCCGCCGCGTCGGCCTCGCTCGTTTCATCGCAGACTCAGTCGCAGTGAGCTCCCCTGTCATCGATGACAACAGGCTCGTGCTGCCTGGCTCGCTCGAAGTCGCACGCCACCCTATCGCCGCGAGCGAGGTAGATGTAAAGCGTCTGTGCCGGCTGGAACTCCGGCAGCGTGTAGCCGCGCTTCATACGAGGTGGGATCGTAAGGCTGGAGAAGGAATCGACGGACACATCAATCGGACGATCCGTGTCGTTCTGGATGACGATCGACTCGTGCGCTCCCTCCCACCAAACGTACGCGACGAAGCCGCCGATGCCGAGGACCGCAGTGGTCATCGCGCCGGCGACGAATACGCAGAATACGAAGAACCATTGTCGAAGCGGGCGTCGGGTCCCTTCAGCCTTGTGCCTATCCACGCCGCAATTGTAGGACGCGCACCGATGTCGCAGGCGTCCGAACGGCGCTGACGTCCCTCAACCTGATCCTCGTCTCACTTCTCATCTCTCACTTCCCACCCTCCCGCCTCCCACTCCGCACCTCCCGTCTCCCGCCGCCACCCACGTATAATCCCCACATGCCCGCCGACAAGCCGCGCCTTGTGCTGATCGATGGCCACAGCCTGATCTACCGCTCCTTCACCGTGTTCCAGGGCAGCGGCTCCAGCCGCGCCATCGAGTTCTCCGTGAAGCGCACGGGCGAGATCACGACCGCGGTCTATGGCTTCACCAGCACGCTGCTGAGCATCCTCGACCAGCTCAAGCCCACGCACCTCGTGATGGCGCTCGACGCTCCCGGCAAGACCTTCCGCCACGAGCGCGACGAGACCTACAAGGCCACGCGCGCCGCCATGCCCGACGAGCTGCGCCAGCAGATCACGCGCGTCCGCCAGGTGATCGACGCTTTCAACATGCCCGTCTTCGAGGTGCCCGGCTACGAGGCCGACGACCTCGTCGGCACGCTGGCGAAGCAGGCGCGCGCGCAGGGCATCGCCGTGTGCATCGTGTCGCTGGACACCGACCTGCTGCAGCTCGTCGAGCCGGGCGTCGACGTCTACCTGTACCGCCCGTACATGAAGGGCGTGCCCGCCGTGGACTACGACGAGGCCGCCGTGGTCGAGCGCTACGGGCTGACGCCGGCGCAGATCGCCGACTACAAGGGGCTGAAGGGCGACCCCTCCGACAACATCCCCGGCGTGTCCGGCATCGGCGAGAAGACGGCGACGAAGCTGCTGCAGCAGTTCGGCTCCGTCGAGGCGATCTACGACCGCATCGACGAAGTCACGCCCGACAAGCTGCGCGAGAACCTGCGCCAGAACGAAGCCGCCGCGCGCCTGAGCAAGCAGATGGCCACGATCGAGCGCGACGTCCCGACGCAGCTCGATGTCGAGAAGGCGCGGCTGCGCGGCTTCGACCGCGGCCGCGTCGAGGAGTTGTTCCACGAACTGGAGTTCCGCTCGCTCGTCGGCCGGCTGCCCGAGTCGCTCGGCACCGAGGTCGTCGAGACGAAGCGCGTCGCGCCCGCCGTCGAGGGCACACGCGACTATCGGGCTGTGACGTCCGAGAAGGACCTGAAGGCGCTGGCGAAGGAGATGCGCGCCGCCAGGCGCTTCGCCATCCACGCCGAGAACAGCGACGCGAACGGCATGCGCGGCATGCTGATCGGCATCGCCGTCGCGACGAAGCCCGGCGCGGCCGCGTACATCCCCCTGGGCCACAATCCGGAACTGGGCGGCGCGAAGCAGCTCGATGTCGAGAGCGTGATCGAGACGCTGCGGCCGCTGCTCGAAGATCCGGCCATCGTGAAGGTCACGCACAACGGCCACTTCGACTTCCTGGTGCTCGCAAACCACGGCGTCACCATGCGCGGCATGCGCTTCGATACGATGATCGCGGCATACCTGCTGGGCGAGACGAACATCTCGATCCAGAACCTCGCCTTCGACCGCATGCAGATGCGCATCCCGCTGCTCATCGACATCATCGGCCGGGCCGGCAAAAGCCAGCTCCCGTTCTCCGCCGTCCCCACGGACGCCGCGTGCGAGTACTGCTGCCTGCAGGTCGATGCGCAGCTGCAGGCGGCCGAGATCCTCTCCGGCGAGCTCAAGGCCCGCAACCTCTGGCCGTTGTTCGACGACGTCGAGATGCCGCTGATGGGCGTGCTCGCCCGCATGGAGCTGACCGGCGTCGCCGTGGACCCGAAGCCGCTCGCCGGGATGTCGCGCGAGATGCAGGCCGAGCTGGAGGAGATCGAACGCGAGATCTACGCCGACGTCGGCCACGAGCTGAACATCGGCTCGCCGCAGCAGCTCTCGCACGTGCTGTTCGAGGAGCTGGGCCTGCCGAAGACGCGCAAGACGAAGCTCGGCTACACCACGGACGCGATCGCGATGGACACCCTGCGCGGCGTGCACCCCGTCATCGATCGGATCATGCGCTATCGGGCGATCTCGAAGCTGAAGGGCACGTACGTCGATGCGCTGCCGGCGCTGATCAACCCCAAGACGCAGCGCATCCACACAACGTTCAACCAGACGACGGCATCGACCGGCCGCCTCTCGTCGAACGACCCGAACCTCCAGAACATCCCCGTGCGCACCGGCTACGGCAACAAGATCCGCCGCGCATTCATCGCCCGGGACATCGGCACGGAGCCGATGCTGCTCGCCGCCGACTACTCGCAGATCGAGCTGCGCATCATGGCGCAGCTCAGCCAGGATCCGGCGCTGATCGACGCCTTCACCTCCGACGAGGACATCCACGCCGCGACCGCGTCCAACGTCTTCGCGGTACCGCTCGACGAGGTGACGGCGGAGCAGCGGCGGCGCGCGAAGGTCTTCAACTTCGGCGTGCTGTACGGGCTCAGCGAGTACGGCCTCTCGACGAAGGAGCGCATCCCGCGCGAGGAGGCTGCGCTCTTCATCAAGCGCTACTTCGAGAAGTACGCGAAGGTACGCGGGTGGCGCGACGGCGCCATCGCCTCTTGCCGTGAGCTGGGCTACGCCGAGACGCTGATGGGGCGCCGCCGCTACATCCCCGAGATCAAGTCGCCGAACTTCCAGGTGCGCGGCTCCGGCGAGCGCATGGCGATCAACATGCCCGTCCAGGGCACGGCCAGCGATATCATCAAGGTGGCGATGAACCGCATCGACGAGGAGCTGACGGAGCGCGGCCTCGAATCGCGCATGATCTTGCAGGTGCACGACGAGCTGATCTTCGAGGGCCCGCGCGCCGAGCTGGAGACGCTCCGCGAGCTGTGCCTGCGCGTCATGCCCGCATCGATCGACATGGTGGTGCCGCTGAAGATCGACATCAAGACGGGCAAGAACTGGGGCGAACTGGAGGTCGCGCGCGGCCCGCTTGTCTCGGACGCGGAGGCCGAGCTGGAGTTTGCGGAGACGGGTTAGTCTACTGCTCGACCGCGGTCGAACTTCCCCGTCACTTCGACAGGTCCTCGAGGCGAATGATCGCCCCGCTTCCGTCCGGGGCGGCCGTCAAGCCCTGAGCTTTCAGGCTCCACGAACGAATATCGGCGGCGAACAGCTTCAGCGATCGAAAGTCCTTCTGCCCGTCTCCGCTGTACCACACGCCATTTGCATCGGGCACACTCACCCACACGAAGCTGTAGAGCGGCGGATCAATCGCACCTGGAGCAATCGCTGACCCTTGCCCGCCCGCGGTCGCGTTCTCCCGGCTTGCCAGCGTCGCGGAATAACCCGACGCCTCCTCCAGCGCGGCGAGCGGCACGTTGAGCGCAACAATTGGGATTCCCGCGTTGAGGCGAGCATGCAGATCGGCGGGGGCGATGGCTCCGAGAGCGCTCGCGTCTATCACGAGGACGCTGCCAGCGGGTACGCTCGTATCGGCCGAGTTCCTCCGCGTGGCATTCCGGAGGATGTCCAAAGCTTCGGCCGGAATCTGGGGATCACGATCGGCGACAAGTAATACGTTGGAAACGCCTGGTGTCGCCGAAGCAGGTCGATCCCGCCGTGCGGCCATCACGCCAATGGCGACAATCGAGCAAACAATCAATGTCGCAGCCGCGATTCTCGTCATCGACTCGACCTCACGCGCAGTTCATCTGGGTCCAACACTGCGCGAGGGCGCGGCCCAGATCGATTGCACTGAAGACGCTGTATACCGGTGTCCCAGTTGTCCAATAATGCCAGGTTGTTGCGTACCAACAGGTGTTCCACGCCGAGCAATGGCCGGCGCCGTCGCTGCCACAGCCGACCGGATAGGGATCCGACGTACACGGGGCGATGTAGGGCGTCGTGCAATATTGTGGTGAGCTGTACCAGTAATAATGACAGGTGTTCTCCTCGAAAACCTGCCCGCGATGGTACATGTTGGTTCCACGAACCCATGCGAACGCACTCGATATGGAACTCGTCGACTTCGATACACCGCGCGCCCACCAAACTCCGCCTCCGTCGAGGTAGTAATAGGTGCTTCCGGTGCATACCCCTCCCGTGCCGCAGGCCGTCGCCGCACGTGTTGTGAGTTCCTTCACGCTGAGCCTCGGTCGGCCCTGACATTCTAACAGGCATGTCAACCAGGGCCGGGTCGGCCGCCAGGCCACCAGCGTGTTACGCTTGTCCGCAGTGCCCCGCCCGGCGGAAGTCCTGCCTGTCCGTCGCACAGCTAGAACGACGCGACGCGGGCTGCTCGCTGGCACGATGGAGTTCGGGCTCGGACAACTAACCAATTGCCGTAACCCGATCCCCCAACCGGCTCCGGCGCACAACGAAGAGGATCGATGGCTGACTACCCGCCGCTGGATATCACGCCCACGTGGCGGAAGCTCAACGAAGAGATGATCCGGCTCGTCGCCTACGTGCCGGAGGACCAGATCAACTGGAGCCCGAGACCGGAGCTGTGGAACTTCCGCGGCATCCTCTTGCACATCGCGAGCGCGCGCGACCAATGGATGAGCACCGACGTCAAAGACGGCGAAGAGGCGCCGGATGTCTGGCGGACCGTGCGTTCGAAGCCCGAGATCCAGGCTGCGTTCGCGCGCACGTGGGCGCGCGTCGAGCGCTTTCTGTCCGATCCGGCGAAGCTCGACGCCACCTACAGCACGACCTACAGCCGCGACCCGAGCGAAGAGCCGGAGGACCACCGCGGCCACTGGATCGCCTACCACCTGCTCGAGCACGACCTGCACCACCGCGCCGACATCTTCCACTACCTGGCGCTGCTCGGCATCAAAACGCCCGACGTCGGCACGCCGTAGCGGAGCCATCCACGAACAACGAGTGATGCATGGCTGACATGACGTTCCCGCGCATCGACATCACGCCGACCTGGGGGCACCTCAACGCCGAATTGGTCCGGCTCGTCGACTACGTGCCTGACGACAAGCTCGACTGGTCGCCCAGGCCGGAGCTGTGGAGCTTCCGTCGCATCCTTCTTCACGTGGCTTCCGCGCGAGACATCTGGCTGCGGCGCGACGTGAAGGACGGCATCGATGCCCCGGATGTCGCTGAGACGGTGCAGTCCAGGGCCGAGATCCAGCAGGCGTATGAGCGCACGTGGGAGCGTCTGCAGGCATTTCTCCGCGACGACCACAAGCTGGATGCGACGTATACGACGCCCTGGGAAACGACGAACGGCCACTGGATCGCGTTCCATGCCCTGGAGCACGACATCCACCACCGCGCCGACATCTTGCATTACCTCGCGCTTCTCGGCATCAAAACGCCCGACGTCGGCACGCCATAAGCGTCCCCCAGGGGCACCGAAACGCCACGCCGTGAGCGCCGCCGCACCCCCCGCGCCTTTGCGCCCTTCGCGCCTTTGCGCCCTTCGCGCCTTTGCGGTGAACTGCCCCCATGCCCGAACTCCCAGAAGTCGAGACCGTCCGCCGCGACCTCGAAGCGCGCGTCGTCGGTTGCACCATCAGATCGTGCTGGATCGCGCCCGACGCGCCGCGGCTCGTGCAGCTCGTGCCGGCCGATGAGTTCTGTCGCGAGCTGACCAACCGCCGCATCGTCGCGCTGCGCAGGCGCGGCAAGTACCTGATCGTCGACCTGGACGACGGGCGGGCCTGGGTGATGCACCGCCGCATGTCCGGCAACATCCTCTATCGCACGCCGCCCGACCCGCCCGACGACTACGTGCGCGCGGTGTTCTCGCTCGACGACGGCCACGAGCTGCGCTGGACGGACCTGCGCAAGTTCGGCACGTTCTGGCTCGTCGAGGACGCGACGATGGTGATGGAGTCGCTCGGCCCGGAGCCGCTCGAAGCGGAGTTCACGCCGGAAGTCCTCCGCGCGCGCGCCGGCAAGCGCACGGCGCCGATCAAGTCCGTGATCCTCGACCAGACGGTGCTCGCCGGCATGGGCAATCTCTACACCGACGAGGCCCTGCACTACGCGAAGATCCACCCGTTGCGCCCCGCGAAGGGGCTCAAACGGGCCGACTGGGCGCGCCTGCATGCCGGCATCATCAAGGCGCTGCGAATGGGCATCGACGCGCGCGGGAGCAGCCTCGGCACGACGCTGCGCGACCACATCAACGTCGATGGCGCGCCCGGCTGGAACCAGGAGGCCGTGCAGGCCTACGGCCGCGAGGGCGAGCCCTGCTTCGTCTGCGGCACGCCTATGCGCCGCATCAAGGTCGGCGGCCGCAGCAGCGTCTTCTGTCCGAAATGCCAGCCCGCGCCGCGCCGCGGACGGCACGCCCGGCCGCGGGCGACTGCGAAGGCCCCCAAGCCTCGCCTGCACGCGAAGCCGGCGGTGTCGGCGCCGTGACCGATATGCTCGCGCGGCTCTACGCGCTCCCTGACGCCGGGCGCTACGTAGAGCGCACCGCGCGCGCAGGGATCTCCGTACGCCGCGTGGCACCCGCCGACGCGACGCCGCTGCGCGCGTTCGTCGAGGAGCGCTTCGGCGCGCGCTGGGCGGACGGCGTGCCGGTGGCGCTGTCGCGGCAGCCGCTCGCCGCCTTTGTCGCGCTCGAGGGCGAGGCATGCGCCGGCTTCGCGCTGTATGACGTGGCGCATCGCATGTACTTCGGGCCGATGGGCGTGCGCGAAGACCTGCGCGGGTGCGGCATCGGCGCAGTGCTGCTCATCCGTTCGCTGGACGCCATGGCCGAGCGCGGTTACGCCTACGCCATCATCGGCGACGTCGGGCCGGTCGAGTTCTACGAGAGGGTGTGCGGCGCGACGGTCATCCCCGACAGTGACCTTCCCGCCGCGCCGGCTTGACTTCCTCTCATCGAACAGCGACGCTAATCGCGGCCCGCGCCCCGTTCGACTGGAACGCGCATGACCGACACCTCGCTCGAAGCCACCTGCCGCGACTGCGGCCAGTCGCTCTCGTTTCACTTGGACGAGACCGCCCCTGCCCGCTGCGCCGAGTGCTTCGATGGCTTCATGCGCGCGCGCGATGTCGCCTTCCTCAGCAGCTACGCCGAACTGGGCGTCACCAGCCGCCGTGTCATCGCCGAAACGTCGCTGCGCGCCCTCGCGCTCGAGTCGCCGCCCGCGCGCAAGGTGCTGGCGATGCACATCATGGAGCAGTACGTGCAGGTCGTCGGCGACCTCATCGGCCTCTACCACGCGCTCAGGCAACGCGGCGGCGAGCCGATGATGAAGGCCTTCCTGGAGTTCCAGGTTGACCGCGATTCCGCGCTCGCTTTCTTCCGCGAGATGGCATCGCTCTCCGAGCAGGAGCTGCTCGATAGTCTCGGCCTGCCGATGCCGGACGAGATCGCCCGTCGCTGCCCTTCGCTCTCGAAGAGCGATGTCCGTGATCTGAGGAAGGCAATGGTCCAGATGCTCGGAGACCTCAAGCGCACGGGCGACATGGGCGAAGGTGCGGCGCTCGCACTCGCGCAGGCCACCGGCGAAGGCCGCGGCGGCGCCGCGCTCGTGAAACAGTCCGACTGGCTCGACAGCGTCGGCCTGCGCCCGGATCAGGTCGCGTCGATCGCCATCGATCAGAAGCGCCGCACGATCAGCGTCTCGGCGATCTCGGTCGATGAGAAGCGCCTGCAGGGCGTCGTCAGCGTCATCGGCGCCATGACCAACGCCGCCAGCGGCCTGATCTACGCCGTCCTCACGATGTACCAGGAGGAAGAGCGCCGCGGGCGGGCGCGCGGCTCCCGCCGCGCTTAGGTTCTCGGTGTTCGGTTCTCGGTTTTCGGGCTCGCCGTGCGCGGCGAGAGCCGTTGACGGAGCGACGTCAGCATGCGCCCGACATGGTCGAGCAGCTCTTGAGCGTCCTCTATCTGCTCGTTGGACAGGTAGCCGAGGCGGACTGCGAGTATCAGGTACGTTTCCGTCTCGGCGAGCGAGCCCATGGCGATCGAGAGGAAATTCGCGTAATCCCGTGCGGTGGATCGCGCCCGCCCCTCCGCGATATTTGCGGCCACCGAGACTACTGCTCTGGTAATCTGCGACGTCAATGCGTACTGCTCGGATCTTGGGAACGCCCTTGACAATCGGTAGACCTCTTCAGCGAGATCCATCGCCTTCTGCCAGACGATGAGGTCGTGGTGCGATCGAATGGACGTCACGAAGTTGTCTCCCTCGTTATGAACCGGACCGACGTGAGGAAGCCTACAGCCACGCACCCACGACCGAAAACCGAGCACCGAGAACCGAACACCGACGCGATCACCGGCGTCCCCGGCATCCGCGTCGGGCACTGGAGCGACAGGCGCGCGATCACGGGCTGTACGGTGATCCTGCCCGATCGTCCGGCGATCGCCGGCGTCGACGTGCGCGGCGCGGCACCCGGCACGCGCGAGACGGAGTTGCTGCGGCCGGGCAACACCGTGCAGCACGTGCACGCCGTCGTCCTCGCGGGCGGCAGCGCGTACGGCCTCGACGCCGCCAGCGGCGTCGTGCGCTACCTCTCGGAGCGGGGCATCGGGTTCTCGTTCGGACGCGGCGTGGTGCCGATCGTCCCCGCGGCGATCCTCTTCGATCTCGGCATCGGCCGCGCGGACCGCTGGCCTGACGCCGACGCCGGCTATCGCGCCGCCGCGACGGCGCGGCGCACGACGCGCGAGGGCAACGTCGGCGCGGGCATGGGCGCGACCGTCGCCAAGGCGCTTGGCCCCGATCGCGCGATGAAGGGCGGCCTCGGCACCGCCGGCGAGCGCGCACACAACGGCCTGATCGCCGGCGCGATCGCCGCCGTCAACGCCGCCGGCGATATCGTCGATCCGACGAGCGGCCGCATCGTCGCCGGCGCCCGCGGCGAGCGTGGCCAGCTCGAAGACGCAATCGAGATCCTGCGTGCGGGGCGGCTCTGGCGGCCCGAAGCCTCGGACGGGAACACCGTGCTGGTCTGCGTCGCGACGAACGGAGCGCTCACCAAGGAGCAGTGCAACCGCGTCGCCACCGTCTGCCACGACGGCATCGCCCGCGCCGTGCGGCCGGCGCACACGCCGAGCGACGGCGATACGGTGTTCGTGCTGGCGACGGGCGACCAGCCGCTCGACGCCGCCGGCTATCGTATCGTCGAGGCGCTCGCCACGCGAGCTGTGGAGCGCGCCATCGTCCGCGGCGTGCTCGCCGCGGAGTCGCTCGGCGGCTACCCCGCCGTCGGGGATCTCGCGCCCCGTCGGCGGCCCTCTTCTCCCTGAACGGCGCCTCGCGTACGATGCGCGAGGTTTTCGCGCTGAGGTTACGTCATGGCTGATGCTGCACGGTTCCAGATCTCGCTCGCCGCGTGGTCGTTGCACCGCGCGTTCCGCGCCGGCGAGGTCGACCAGCTGGGCATGGTCGACGCCTGTAGCGAGCTAGATATCACCGGGCTGGAGCTCGTCAACACGTTCTTTCCGTCGCCGCAGTATGCCTATCTGAAGCAGCTGAAGCAGCGCGCCGACGATGACGGCGTGCGGATCCTCCTCATCATGTGTGACGGCGAGGGCAGCATGGTCGGCCCCGAGCTCGAGAAGCGCATGCTCGCGGCGAAGAACCACCACAAGTGGGTGGACATCGCCGCCGTGCTCGGCTGCCACGCCATCCGCTGCAACACGGGTGCGCAGGAGGGCGACGCCGACGCCCTGGGCCGCTGCGTCGAGAGCTTCGGCGCGCTCGTCGAGTACGCCGACGCCGCCGGCATCGATGTGCTGATCGAGAACCACTGGGGGTTGTCGTCCGACCCGGACTGGCTGATCCCGCTGATCGAGCAGGTCGGCCATTCGCGTTTCGGCACGCTGCCCGACTTCGGGAACTTTCCCGACACCATCGACCGCTACGACGCCGTGCGCCGGATGATGCCGCACGCGAAGGCCGTCAGCGCGAAGTGCTACGACTTCGATGACGCCGGCAACGAGACGAAGATCGACTTTGAGAAGATGATGGCGATCGTGACCGCCGCCGGATACCGCGGCTACGTCGGCATCGAATACGAGGGGGAACGCCTGGCGGAACGCGAGGGCATCGCTGCCTGCAAGCGGCTGCTGGAGCGATACCGCTGATGGGCGCTACGCCGCGGATCGCCGTCATCGGCGCCGGATGGGCGGCGCGCATCGCCCATCTGCCGGCGTACGCCGCCAACAGCATCACGCCGGTCGCCATCGCCGATCTCGACACCGATGTCGCCGGTGTGCAGGCGGAGCGCCACAACATCCCGAACGTCTACAGCGATTGGCGCGAGATGATCGCGCAGGAGAAGCCGGACGCCGTCAGCGTTTGCGTGCCGAACGTCTACCATCGCGAGCTGGTGCTCGGCTGTCTGGCGGCGGGGACGCACGTCCTCTGCGAGAAGCCGCTCGCGACGAGCGTCGCCGAGGCCGAGGAGATGTTCGCGGCGGCGGATGCCGCGGGCAAGGTGCTGATGGCAGCGCAGAACTGGCGCTGGAACGAGAACTCGCGCGCGATCAGGCGCATCGTCGATGCGGGAAGCCTCGGTGAGGTGTACCACGCCGAGGCGACGGCGCTGCGCCGCCTCGGCATCCCGACGTGGGGGCTCTTCCACTACAAGCAGCACTCGCACGGCGGCGCGCTGCTCGACGTCGGCGTGCACATGCTCGATCTTGCCGTGTACCTGATGGACAACCCCGCGCCGGTGCGCGTCTCGGCGCAGATGGCGGCGAAGTTCGGCAAGCGGCCGGACGTGGCGAAGGCGCTGCGGAACGCCTGGGATCCCGCAAAGTTCGACGTCGAGGACTTCGCAGTCGCCCTGGTGCACTTCGAGAACGGCGCTTCGCTCCTGCTGCGCGCATCCTGGGCGACGCACATCGAAGCGGAGACGTTCTCGGTGCGCCTCCTGGGCACCGAGGGCGGCGCGACGACCACGCCGCCGCGCGTCTACCGCAATCACGCCGGCGTGCCCGCGGACGAGCACCTGCAGGTCCCGCAGGGCGAGTGGACCGCTTCGTACAACCGCGAGATCGCGCACTGGCTCCGCGTCGTGCGCGGCGAGGAGCAGCCGCTCGTGAAGCGCGCCGAGACCATCAACGTCCAGCGGATCATCGACGCAGCCTACAAGAGCGCGGAGGAAGGGCGCGAAGTCGGCGCGTGAGCTCGCTGGCGCTCTTCGGCGCGCTCGCCGTCGGCTCGATGGTCGTCCTCTACGCGCTCGAGGATCGCGCGTCGATCTTTGTCCTCGCGTTCGCCTCGGCCTGCCTCGCGTCGGCCGCTTACGGATTCCTCCAGGGTGCGTGGCCGTTCGGCCTGGCGGAGATCATCTGGTCGGGAGTCGCCGTCCGCCGCTGGCGCGTGCGGCGATAGGTCGCCTCAGCCGCGCCACGCGCCGCGTGCGACCGCTGGCACGAAGCCGCCCAGGTCGACCGGGAACGTCACGGTCCGCCCTTCCTCCGCGGACCGGTAGCACGCCATCAGCACCTCCGTGACGGCGACGCCGTCCCGCCACGTCTCTTCCGGCATGCGACCTTCGAGGAAGGCGCGTACCATGTGCCGGTTCTCCGCCGTGTAGCCGTACGTTGCCGCCTCGTCGGCGATGACCGGCATCAGTCCCTGCTCCGCGTTCTGCTTCTCGACAAGGTCCTCGCCGGCGTCGCCGCGCACCTTGCGGCCGAGGAACACCGTCAGGTCCGTCGTCAGGCTGTCCACCTGCATCGCGTACTCCGGACCGAGCAGCTCGGCGCGAAGCCGCAGCGCCGGCCCGACGAAGCTCCACGACGTGGTTGCCTCAACGAGCGCGCGCTGACCGCCCGGCCCCCGCAGCGAAACCGCCGCCCGCGCGAAGTCTTCGGCCGGAGCCCGCGCATAGTCCACCCGTCCGCCAGACATCTCCTTGAGCACTTCGATGTACTCCGGCCGCGTCCACTTGAGCGACGCAATCTGGGCGTTCACGTCCTCGACGACGAGCGACTCTCGCGGCTCGCCCGGCTCACTGAGCAGGAATCGCGCCGCCTCGTAGCTGTGGCAAAGCATGTCGTTGAGCACGCCGCCGCCCTGACGTTCGCCGCTCCAGAACCACGGCATGTGGGGCCCGCTGTGCTCTTCCGCGGCGCGCGCCAGGTAGGGTCTCCCGGCGAGGGGCACGGCGCGGCGCCAGACGATCTCCTTCCCCCGCACGAGCGACGGCTGGAACACCTGGTTCTCGAGATAGCCGTGCAGCAGCGGCGTCGACTCCACCAGCTCCAGCATGCGCCGCGCCTCGCCGAGGTTCCGCGCGAGCGGCTTCTCGCACGCGACGCCGATCAGTTCGCCGCGGCCGCGGCTCAGCGCATCGACGATCTCCTCGACCACCGCTACGCGCGTGTCGTTCGTCGATGCGATCCAGAGCGCGTCAACCGCCGGATCGGCGATCAGTTCCGCGATCGAAACGTGGATCCTCGGCTCGCCGACGCCGAGCTCGGCGGATTGCCGCGCAAGCTCCTCCGCGTGCGACCGCGTCGGCGAGAACACGCCGGCGACGTCGCAGTCACGCACTCCTACCAGGCTGGCGACATGGAAGCGGTTCATGAACCCCGCCCCCACGAAACCGACTCCCAGGCGCTCCGTCGTCATGCGCCCCCCTCCTCCGGCGCCGCATTGTGCGCTCGAGGTTGCGTATGTGCCAGCACGGCGAGCGTTGCGGTGCGGGCGAAGGCGGGGCCGGGAACGCTACACGCCCGGCGTCGCGCTCGCCGTGCCCGTCGGCGAGGGCGTGCGCGTGGGCCGCGGCGTGTTCGTCGGTACGATCGGCGTCGGCGTCGGCGAACCCGGTGCCGGCGTTCCCGTCGGTGTCGGAGACTGCATCGCGGCTGGCGGGACGAAGGGCTCCTCGCCGGGCGGGTTCGAAGCCAGGTAGCCCAGCGTCGCCGTCGGCGTCACGCCGAACCGCCACGCGGACACCGCCGGCATGCCCAGCTCCCATGCGCGGTGGGCGAACAGCGGCCACGCGTACTGATCGCTGGAGGCCCCCTGCCCGATCGGCACGATCCAGCGGTCGTACCCGGTCAGCACCCGCTGCGCCGCGTCCACCAGGAACCGCGGCGTGATCCCGTCCGGCCCCGGCGGGTAGCCCATCAAGCGAAATCCGTTCACGTTATCGATCGTGTCGAAGGACTCCCAGTACAGCTGCGGCCAGATCCCGTCGGTGAACTCCACGAACTCCGGTATCGGCACGTCGGCCAGCCGCCATGGCCTGGCGTCAATGCTGATGTCCACGCGATCCGTCGGCACCCGCCTGCGGAGTTCCTCGCCGAACTTCTGCGCGGCCGCCGTGCTCCCCACCCAGAACCCCGCGTAGCCCTCGAGGTCGAGCACGAGGCTGCGCGCGCCCGCCGCGAGCACGTCGGCCGCCATCTGCGCCTCGCGCACCGGGTCGATGCCCTTGATCACGGACCACGCGTGAAACGGCACTCCCGTGCGCTCGAAGATCGAGGCCACGTTCGCCACCTGCGCCGGCCCCGTGATCGCGCCGGGCGCGTGGTCGTACTTCGACATCCAGTCGATCCCGTCGTGCGTCTTGACCAGCACCGACATGTTGCTCTGAGCCAGCTTCGCCGCGATCGTCGCCGCGCTGCCATCGACGGAGAATTGCCAGACCCAGGCGCTGTGCCGCGGCGGCGTGGCCGTCTTCGACTGCGCCACGCGGCGTATCAGCGCCGAATCACACTGCGTGTTCGCCAGCGTCAGCGCCGCTGCGCCCAGGGTCACTCCCGCGCCCGCGAGGAACTGCCGACGGCTGATTGCGTTATCGAGGATCCGTCCCCGTCCCATCCGGACCTCCTTGCCCCCTCAACACCCCGGACACTCGAACGCAAAGGCTAACAGAGTAGGGCCGAAATTCCTAGCGGGCGTGTTCACTGGCGTGAGCCGAATCCGGCTCACGTTCGTCTGGCGTCGCGAAATTGTGTGAGGAATGACCCCGGCTGCGCATCAGTCCAAGCGTCTCGCGCGGTAGGCACCCTGGCGCAGCGCATCGAGGAACTCCTCTTCGCCTCGCACGTCTGCGCTGAACTCCGTCGCGCACACGCCCACTTCGCGCACTGAGTGCGCGTCGCTGCCACCGATGCCCGGCAGCCGCAGGCCCGCCGCGAGCCGGCAGGCGTTGTCGTTCTGCAACATCCCCTCCGTGCCGTTTTGCTCTTCGACCGAGTCAAACACGGACGCGAGGTCCGCCGGCGGCAGGGACCCGTACCGCCGCGACGGATGCGCGAGGTACATCAACCCATCCACGTCGCGGACGATGCGGCGCAGCCCGGCGAGCGTCGCCATTGCGGGCTCGTGCGCCTCCAGCCCGAACACGAGCACGTGGCCGATCTCGGTGGTCACCTCCATCCCTCGCAGCACCACGAACCGCATCGACTCCGCCAGCCGCTCGCAGTCCGCGGGAGCCCAGATCGCGTCGTGCTCAGTGATGCACACGCCGTCCAGGCCACGCACCCGCGCCGCCCGCACCAGCGCGTCGGGTGTGAGCGCGCTGCACGGGGAGTGCACGCGCGTGTGACAGTGGAGGTCAATCAACATCAGGGGTGTGACAGCGGGGAGCGATCGACGTCAGCACAGACGAGAGCCTCGGCGTTTTGCTGTTTGCCGTCTGCTGTTTGCTGTTCGCTGTCGCGGCGAAGCCGCGTCACTGCCACCCCTGGCGTGCGCCGCGCGTCATCCCCAGCGGGCCCACCGGCCAGTTGTACCCCAGCTTCATCGCCTCGTCGATGTCTTCGGCGCTCGCGATGCCTTCTTCGAGCACCCTGCGCGCTTCGGCGACCATCGCGAAGTAGATGCGGTTCGCGACGAAGCCGTACTTCCCGGGCGCGTCCTTGACCCGGATCGGCACCTTCCCCAGGCGCCCGGTGATCGCCACCATCAGGTCGACCGTCTCCTGCGATGTCTCCGGCGCGTAGACGATCTCGATCGGCTTCATGATGAACGCCGGGCTGAACCAATGGAATCCGATGAACCGGTCTCGCCGCGACACCGCCCTGTTGAGGTCCGAGATCGCGAAGCCGGACGTATTCGTGGCGAACACAGCCTCCTTCTTGACGAGCCCGTCCAGCTCGCTGAAGACGCTCTTCTTCAGGTCCAGGTTCTCCGGTACGGCTTCGACGACCAGGTCGCAGTCGCGCAGGTCGCCCACCTCCCTCGTGAACGAGAGTCGGGCGACCGTCGCGTCGAACTCTTCCTGCGTCATCTTGCCGCGCTCGACCGCGCCCCTGAGCCCGAAGCGCCCATCGATCATCGAAGCGCGCGTCTTCTCGATCAGGTCGTCGTTGAGGTCCCGCACGATCGTCTGGAATCCGGCCGCTACGAAGCTCTCCGCGATCCCGCCGCCCATGACGCCGCCACCCATCATCCCTACGATCTTCACGTCATCGATCTTCACGTTGGTACTCCCTCAGGGTCGCTAGTAGTCGAGCGGTCTCTTCCCCGGCTGTTCGAGGCGAAACGTCACGGCGAAGTCGGCCGGCGTGCGGAGCGCGGCCGGGCACCGGCCTCCATCCGCCGTCGCTGTGGATTCTACGGGACAGGCATAGACCGGGGAACACGTGAGCGTCCCGGCGACGTGCACGCTGTCGGCCTCATCGACGACGGCGGTGCAGTTCTGGCAGTCGGCGTCGCAACGGAACCCGCTGCCCTCGACGGAAACATCGACATGCGCGAGATCGGCGTAGCTCCCGGCGCCTCGATACGCCCGCACCTCCGTATTGAATATCGCGCCTGTCGCGCCCCTCATGTGGATCGACAGCGTGGGAGGGTCGGCCGCCGATAGCGTGGCCGCGCCGTATGGCACGGATGCCGCGCCGAGTCTTGTGTCGACCGCGCCGGGCGCACTGCGGTGCAGCGCTCCACTGCCCCCGTGGAAGTACGTGGTATGTGCTTCCGCCCGGCAGGCCGAAGCCGTCAGCAACGCCAGCATCGCGACGGCGAGCAGCAGGCGTGTGCCGGGCTGCCTCGCTAACCGCATAGACGGCGCACCGTCTCAAACAGGATCTGGCACCCCAAGCGCAGGTTCTCGATGGTAATACGCTCGTTGTGCCCGTGCACGGTCATCGCTTCGTCCTGCTCCAGGAGATACGGGATGAATCCGTATGACGTGATCCCATGCTTCCGGAACACGCGCGAATCCGTGAACCCCGCCGAGACGCTCGGCAGCACCAGCGCCTCCTCGACGTGGTCGTGCACGGTGTCTTCGATGATCCCGAACAGCTCCGTATCGATCGGCGACGACGGCGTGTTCGAGACGAACACGGGCTCCACCCTGACCTTCCTGTCGCCGATCACCTCGCGCAGCTCGTCCGTGAACGCGCCCGGGTCCACGCCTGGCAGCAACCGGCAGTCCAGCGTTGCCTCGGCGATGCCCGGGATGACGTTGTGCTTCATCCCCGAGTGCGCCGACGTCGCGCTCACGGTGTTCGTGAGGATCGCCCGCGCCAGCAGGTTCTCGCCCGCCAGCCGCTCCATCGTCTCCTGCGACGGTGCGTCGGCGATCACGCGGTTGCGGTAGAGCCGCTCCCAGAACTCCGCCAGCTCCGGGACCATCGTCACCGGCCGCGCCCACTCCTGCACGCGCTGCAGCGCCCGGACGAGCCGCTCCAGCGCGTTGTCGGGGTGCGGCACGGACCCGTGACCGGGCCGGCCTTCGGCCGTCAGCTTGAGCCAGAGCGGCCCCTTCTCGCTGATCGAGCAGTTGAAGGCGGGGCGCCGCGTGCCGAAGACCTCCGCCGTACCCCAGCCTCCTTCGTTGATCACGTACTCCGCATCGAGCAGCTCCGGGTGCGTCGCTTCAATCCAGTCGATACCCCAGACGCCGCCCGCCTCCTCGTCGGCCAGCGCCATGTACACCAGGTCGCGCGTGTGCCTCAGGCCATGGCGCTTGATGAGGAACATCGCCATCAGCTCCATGATCCCCATCGACTTCATGTCCAGCGCGCCGCGGCCGTAGATCACGCCGTCAACCACCGCGCCCGAGAACGGCTCGAAGTCCCAGTACTGCCGCTCGACCGGCACCACGTCGGTGTGGCTCAGGAGGATCAGCGGCGCCTTCGTCCCGTCGCCCGCCATTGTCGCCGTCATGTTCATCCGGTCGATGCCGTGCGCTCCGCCGTCCGACGCGTCGTAGAAGGCGATGTCGTCGATGCCCTCCCGCCGCAGCAGCCCGGCGAGCCAGTCGCATGCCGCCTTCTCCCGGCCCGGCGGGTTCGAGGTGTCGATGCGAATGAATTCGGAGAGAAGCCGCGTCGCCTCCTCCGTGATGGCGTCCCAGTCGATCCGCGGCGCGTCGCCGGCCATCCGTGCTCCTTCCGCTCGGGCGCATCGAGTGTCGGCGAAAGTGTAGGCCACGCTCCGCCATCGCGTTAGCGCCGGCGGTCCGCCCTGGTGCGCCCGCGCATCGTCCGCGTTCCGTAGGCGACGTGACGGCGCAGCGTCGGGCGGGCGCGAGCGCGTGGCGGCGATGATCCGCACAGACGGAGGTAACCGTGCGAACGCTGATCCTGATCGCCACCATGCTCGCCCTCGCGCTTGCGGCCGGCCTCTCGTTCGTCGTCCGCGCCGGCGCCGAGCCGGATGGCCAGAGCGCCGCGCTCGACTTCTCGTGCGCGCCGCCCGGCCAGGCGGCGCCCCCGCTGCCGTCGGGCGTTGCGAGGCTGCTGTCCTGCACTGCGGTGGCCCGCGACACGGGCGCGGCGCCGCTGGTCGACGCACGGCTCTCGTTCTCTGCCACGTCCGGCGACTCGATCCCGGACGAGTACTATTTCTTCCGGTATGCGGTGAACGGGGTCGAACGGCCGCTCACCGACAGCCAGTTGACCTACGACTTCGGCAACATAACGCCAGGCGCCCGGAGCGAGATCGCCCTGGCGATCATCGTGCGCAGTTCCCACTCCTACGGCGCCGACGTGGCCCTGCAGGCCGGGACGCCGCCCGAGGAGTACGCGCGTGTCACCGTCCACAACGATGTGACCGACGACCTGCCGGCGCAGGTGCCGGTGAAGCTCTTTCGCTCGCGCGGCGGGGACTGCGGCGGAGACGCGCGCTACGAGTTGTACGTGACTTCGACCGACGCGGCCGGGTTCGACAACGTCACTGTCGAGCTTGCGCCGGGCAGCACGGCGGCGGTTACCGCCGGCGACGGCTGGACGCCCGCCGCCGCTGGCCGCATCGTCCTCGACGCCGGTCCGCTCGCGCCCGGCGCCGATCTCCATCGCACGCTCGTTTACACGCTGGCGCCGGACAGTTGCGAGTTCATGCGCCCGGCCGTTCTCGTCACGGCAACGCAGCGCGCGAAGACGCTGACCACGGCGCTGATCGGTGAGTCCGGCAGTATCGGTGAGTGCGCGGGGCAGAGTGGTGGTGGTGGCGGCTTCAGCTCTCTGGTGCTGCCGGACACTGGGGCAGGGCCGGGCGGCATCGGGGATCACGCCGTCCGGCCAGCCTCGGCCGCGCTCGCCTGCGGGCTCCTGCTCATGGTGGGAGGAGTCCGGCTGCGTCGCCGTAGCCGCGCGCCCGTCTAGCCTCGCCGCCGCATCACGCGGTAGCCTGAAGCGGCGTGCGCACGCATGCGGGAGACGCGGATGAAGGTGAGCGATGAGCGGCGCGAGGCCTACCTCGCCGTCTACAACGACTGGCAGAAGAAGCTGCGGGAGCTGCACGAGGTGTTCCTGGACGGCACCAGGACGCCCGTCGGCGACCAGTTCAAGGGCCTGCTCAACCGCGAGGCGCGCGCCAAGGAGAAATACGACCAGGCGCGCCTGGAGCTGCTCGGCATCGCTCCCGCCGGCGAATCCCCGTTCGACTGACCGGCGGACGATGAGACGGCGGGGCGCACGGAACGGCGTCAGATCTTGACCGAGGGTTGGGTCGACTACCTCAACGGACCGTGGGGCTTCGCGTTTGCCTTCGCCGCCGGCATCCTCTCGTTCCTCTCGCCGTGCGTGCTCCCGCTCGTCCCGGCATACCTCGCCCATCTCACGGGGACCACCGCTCTGTTCGACGATGATCGCGCTGAGCGCCGGCGGACCGTGGTCCACGCGATCTCGTTCGTGCTGGGTTTCACCGCCGTCTTCACGCTCATCGGCGCCTCTGTCGGCCTGCTTGGCGCACTGTTCGGCGAAGAGCACGGGTTCATCATCCGCGACCACCAGAGGCTCCTCGCCGAGATCGGCGGCGTCTTCCTCATCGTGCTCGGACTGAACCTGCTTGGCGTGATCCGCGTCCCCTGGCTCTTCCGCACGTACACGCTCGAGACCGCGACGGCCGGCATGCCGGGCGGCGCCTCCTCGGTGCGGCTGCCGGCCGGTGCGGTCGCGCATGGTCGTCCGGGCCCCGCAGGCTCCGCCACCGTACGCACGGGGTTGAGCTACGCGCGCTCCTTCGGCGTCGGGTCGGCGTTCGCCATCGGCTGGACGCCGTGCATCGGGCCGGTCCTTGGCGCCATCATCGGCCTCGCCGCGTCGACCACCGACGTGGCCCGCGGCGCGTACCTGCTGTTCGTGTACTCGCTCGGCCTTGGCGTCCCGTTCGTGATCACCGGGCTCGCCGTCGGGCCGATCAGCGCCTACCTGCGCCGGATGCGCGGCCTGATGCCGCTGGTCGAGATCGCCTGCGCCGCGATCGTCATCTTCGTCGGCATCCTGCTGTTCACCGACAACATGACGATCTTCAATCGCTACTTCAGCGACATCCCGTTCCTGGACCGCTTCAACACGATCTGACCCTGCTCCCGCTTGTCCGAACGGGGTCGCCTGATTACCTTGCCCGCATGAACGACCCGGACCGCAATCCCGCCACCGTCCCCGCGCCCATCGACCCGATGGCCTACTACTTCCAGGACGTGCTGCTGCTCAGCAAACCCGAAGCCGTCCGCCTCTATCTCGTCCGGCACGGGCAGTCCGAGAGCAACCAGGCGCGCGTCGAGGGCCGCCTCGGCGAGTTCGACCCGCCTCTCACGAAGGTCGGCGAGGAGCAGGCGGAGCGCGTCGGGGAGCGCCTGGCCGCCTACGGCGTCGATGCGATCTACGCCAGCCCGTTGCAGCGCGCCTACAACACGGCGGTCCCGATCGGCCGCCGCACCGGTATCGAGATCCGCGTCATCGACGACCTCCAGGAGATCAACGAGCCCATGCGGGATGGCAGCGTCGATCCGAACGCCAATCGCGAGACCGCCGACCACCGCGCCATCAAGGCGCGCTTCGAGGCCGAGCCGACCTGGGACAACCTGCCGGGGGGCGAGTCAAGCGCACACTTCCGCGACCGCATCGGCCGGGCGTTTGCCCAGGTCGTGGAAGAGTGCCCGGGCAAACGCGTCGCCATCGCTTGCCACGGCGGCGTCATCCAGACCTACGTCGCGATGGTGCTCGGGCTCGACAAGACGGACTTCCCGTTCTACGCCTTCAACGCCTCGATCACGTCCGTCCGCGCCTGGCAGGACCGCCGCGCGCTGTGGCGCCTGAACGACCTCGCCCACCTCGAGGGCGTGCGGATGACGTGACCGCGGCAGCGGCGCCCGCGCCCTTGGGCGGCCGCCCCGCGGGTCTCCGCTGCGCCGCGTATTGCTGGAGCCAGCGCGCTGTCGTGACCCACGAGCGGCTGATCCGCAGTGCCTGGAGGTCGCCGGCACGCACCGCACGCCGGAGGGTCGCGGGATGGGTGTCCAGCCGCTCGGCTGCGTTCACCAAGCTCATCCACACCATGCCTAGCTTGATATCGTTCTCGATGCGCTCTCTATCCGGGACCTTGTCGGCATTCCGAATGTCGATCTGCACGAGTTCACCGCGCGCAGAGTAATGCAGCGTGACGTCGGGATCGCGTGCTTGCTGAACTCGCGCGGGAGGAGCGTCGGACAACCGCACGGATAGCTGACCACGCCGGGAACGGATGAAGCGCACGACATTTCTCTTCGGCTTCTTCGCAGGCACGCGCGTTTCCTCACTCACCCGGCAACCAGATCTGTACCACCACGCGTTCGGGGCGACCCATGATTACCTGCGCGCGGTATCCGTAAAGCGCCAGCCTTCCGTATCGATGGCCCAGGAATCCCCTGCTGCCTTCCGAGTCCCAGCCCGCCTCGAAATCGCGCTCTGCTTCTTCGAGTGAGATTCCCCGGCTACCGAGTCTCTCGATAAGCTCCATCGCGAAGAACGGCTTCCCTTCCGGCAACGCTCCTCCGCCCTCATAATACGCGCGTCGGCGAGCATATTTCAAGCATGAGCGAGATCTCTTCCGCGAAGCTCAGCATCGACCCCGCGCTGCTTCCGCGCGGGACACGCGCCCGCGTGCTCGATGTCGGCTGCGGCGACGGCCGGCATGTCGCGGCGGCAGCGCAGCGCGGCTGCCGCGCCATCGGCGTCGACTATGACATCGCGGAACTGCGCCGCGCGCGCGAGCGCCTCCGCTCGCAACGCGTCGATCTCGTTGGCGCTGACGCGTCCGCGCTTCCGTTTCGCCCCGGTGTCTTCGATGCCGTGATCTGCACCGAGACGCTCGAGCACCTCCCCGACGATACGGGCGCCATGCGCGAGGTCGCGCGCGTGCTGCGCTCCGGCGGGCGGCTCCTCGGCGCGGTGCCGTCGCACTTCACGGAGCTGCTGTTCTGGCGCCTGTCGCGCGGCTACTGGGACACCCCCGGCGGTCACGTGCGCGTCTACCGGCCGCGCGCTCTCGTCGTCGCGCTGCGGCGCGCCGGTCTGCGCGTCGAGGGCGTGCGCTACCTGCACTTCGTCGATTCGTTGTTCTGGCTGCGGTTCTGCCTGGCTGACTTCGTGCGTCGCCAGCCGGCGTCGCCGTTCGAGGCGGCTGTCGCGCTCGCCGTCGCACGTGAGCGTGCTACCCCGTCCTGGCGCGCCCGCTTGCGCCGCGCCTTCGCCCGCTCGCGCTTCATCGCGGCGTTCGACGCCGCCGGCGCGCTTGTCTGGCCGAAGAGCCTCGCCTTCGTCGCCCTGCGCGTCGAGGACCCGCCGACGGCTGCGCCCGCCGCCGCATCCGCCGCGCCGATCGTGGCCGTCGAGTGATGGATGCTCCCGGCGTCGACGCTGCGTCCCGCCGGCGCATCACGCGCGCCTTCGGCGCCGCCGGCGAGGCGTGGCTCGAAACGCTCCCCGCCCTTCTCGCCGCCGCCGCGCAACGCTGGCACCTTACGCTCGGCGCGCCGTTGGGGCCGTTGAGCTACAACTACGTCACCGCCGCGACGCGCAGCGATGGCTCCCGCGTTGTGCTGAAGGCGGGCGTCCCCGGCACCGAGCTCCATTTCGAGATTGACGCCCTCCGCCACTTCGACGGCCGCGGCAGCGTCCGTCTGCTCGACGCCGATGACGCCGCGGGTGTCTTTCTCATCGAGCGCCTCGAACCAGGCACGCCAATCGTCGAGATCGACGACGCCGCCGGCACGCGCATCGCCGCGGGCATCATGCGCCGCCTCTGGCGCCCGCCGCCGCAGGACCATGGCATGCCGACGCTGGCGGACTGGGGCCGCGCGTTCGCCGAGCTGCGCGCGCGCCATGGCGGCGGCAGCGGCCCGCTGCCGCCCCCGCTGTTCGACCGCGCCGAGGCGCTGTACGACGAGCTCGTCGCCACGCAGCAGGACGCGGTCGTCCTTCACGGCGATCTGCACCACTGGAACATTCTCGGCGCCGGCCGCGAACCGTGGCTTGCGATCGACCCGCACGGCGTCGTCGGCGAACCGGCGTTCGAGGTGGGCCCGTGGATGCGCAACCCTGTCGGTGACCCGGGCGATGCCGACGAAGCCGTGTTCCTGATGAACCAGCCCGACCCGCGACGGATCATCGAGCGCCGGCTCGACATCTTTGCCGAGGAGCTTGCCCTTCCGCGCGACCGCCTCCGCGACTGGAGCCTGGCCTTCGCCATCCTGTCCGCGTGCTGGTCAGACGAGTCGGGCCATGCCGCCGGCTGGCAGCAGGCGGTCGCCGTAGCCGAGATCCTGACCGGCGTGTAGCGCTGCGCTCATCGGCCGGCGTCGGCGGATCGCCACGCGCGGCGCACGCTCGGTGGCGATGGTCAGAGGTGCCGTGTGCCGGACGCTCCGTCGTCCGGCGCGTCCGCGAGCGGCTCGCCTTACCTCTCCAGCGCCATGACCTCGCTGTCCGCGCGGCGAAGCGCGAGGCGAGGTGACGTGCGAGGCCCTCAGTCAGCTTGAGCCGCGCTTCCGGCGCCACCGCGCTTACCGCGGGCAAGTCCTCCCGACGCAGCACCCAGCACACCTTGATCGTCGAGCAGCGCCAGCTCGCCAAAGACCCCGCCCGGTCCCAGCGTGGCGAGGCGGTACGCCGGTGCGGCCCGAGGTCCAGACTGATGACGCTCACGTCACCGGCGGTCAGGAGGAACAACCCGTGGCCGGCGTCGCCCTGACGAAATTGACCGAATGATGGTCAATTTGCGGATTCGTCCCAGTTGACTCTTTATATCTTGACGCACATACCGACTTGGCAGTAGTTTCGGCGAAAGCTTAGACGGCGCTCATTGCGCCTCCCAAGCTTGAGTGAGGAGATCCTCCCATGCGGTCGTTGCGCTGTGCCCTGCTGGCTGCCATCACGATCGCCGCCTATGCGGCGAGCACGTACACCGACTACGCGCCTCTTGCGCCTGGGCCCGCCTCGGCGCAAGAGCCGCCCGTCGCATTGTCAACGGCGGTCGCTGGCGTAACCAATACGTTTGTCCCGGCAGCGATGATGGTGCCGACGCCTACCTTCACACCGACCATGATCACAGCAGCGACCGATCCACCGGCGCCCATCGACACGGCCACAGCAGCGACCTCGCCCACCGCGACGGCAACGGCCGTCGCTTCAGCGACGCCGCCCGTGCCGGCCACGAACCTCCCGCCGCTTGCGCAAGAGCCGGACGGCCCCGGTGCGACAGCCGACGCGCCGATCGCCACACACGGAGGGAGGATCAGTTCTCGAGATGGCCACGCTGTGATCGACTTCCCCGTCGGAGCGATCACCGAAGACCTGACCGTCACCGTAACGAGGCGCAGCCAGGACGATCTGCTTCCGCCGTCGCCCGACTTCCCGCTTCTGGGGCTTTGGAGCTTCGACGCAGCGAGGGCAGACGGTACGGCGCTGCATTCCTTCAACAAGGACCTCACGGTTACGTTGCGCTTCACGCCTCGGGAGCTGCGCGGGCGCGATCCCAACTCGCTTCGCTACTGGAGCTTCGACGACGCGACGCAGCGGTGGATACCCGCTCCAGCGTTCGTGGACGCCGCCGGCCGCACGCTCGTCGCGAAGGTCAACCACTTCAGTCTGAGCGGCGCGACGGCCAGCCCAATCGTGGACGCGGGGCCGCTACTGCTCGGCGACAACGTCGGGTTGCAGACCGGGTCGGCCGTACAGAGCGTCCCGATCCAGACCGCGCCTGGGCGCGCCGGTCTCGCGCCGCAGCTCAACCTCTCCTATGACTCTATGCGCGTCGAAGAGATGCGCTCGTACAGCGCGCTATCGGGATGGGCCGGCCAGGGCTGGGAACTCGGTACGGGCAGCGTCCAGATAGCGTACGAGCCGACGGGATCGCGGTTCTTCCTCGAGGGCAAGGGGTTCGGCGGCGAGATGATGGCGGACCCCACCGACGCATCAAGCTTCCGCCTGCGCGACGAGCAATATCTGCGCGTCCGGTCCTCCTGCGACGACCGCCTGACCGCCTTCGGAACCAACCTCAGTCCACGCCAGATCAGCACCCGCGGCCTGGACGGAACCTGGAGTTCGCCTCTCTCGGTCGCTGGTATCACCAGCAGTCACCCGCGCGTCTATCCGTTGACCGATACGCTCTGGTTCGCTACGAACGACAACGACAGTGACTCGGTTGCGGGCACGGGCGCCGGCGCCCGCACGAAGGACGGAGGCAACACGTGGTCTGCGACTCCTGCACCGCCCTGGGGCGCGCACGGCGGCATCAAGCACCTGGCGCGTGATGCGGGGGGACGCGTGTGGATGACCGCTCACGACTGGGTGAGCAACTCTGCATACACGCAGACGCGCGTCTTCTACTCTGACAACGACGGCGACAATTGGACACTGAGCACGACTCTTGGTTCTGGCGGCGGAGTGCCGGTCTATGCTGGTTGGAAGCTTCTGCCTCATCCCGCAAATCAGAACATCATTGCGATTATCGGTGACGCCTGGGGCCTAAATTCTCCCGGCGATCATGCTGGATTCCTTGCCTATACAACGAACCGCGGTGCGACGTGGGCGATTAATCGGACTGGACTCGTCAGCGGGCAACTTGGAGTCGCGTACGTGCGCGATGCTGCGATGCTCCCGACGGGGCGCATCGTGGCTGTGGGACAGTTCGGTACGGGTGCCCCCGTTCCGTTCAGCGCGCAAATCAGCGACGACTACGGAGTGACCTTTGCGAGCCCCTGGGGTGTCACAGGAATCTATACAAGGACGCTCGGCCCCTTCCACAGCGCCGACGGCGCGCGCGTCGCGTTCCTTTACACACCTGCCATCAACGCTGCGCCACAGACGATCGATCTCATGCTCTCCACGGACTTCGGCGCGAGCTTCACGGCCGCTCCGCTCGCGCAATCGCTGCGCGATTTCCTGGGAGCGGATCCGGGCAACCTTGTGAGGTTCGCCTCCTCACCCGGCGGCGACGCGCTCTACACCCAGGGGGCTGGTGCGAAGAAGGTCGTGAAGCTCTCGCCAGTGTCGGCGGCGGGCGTCTGGTCCGATCTGACAGGGAACTACCCGTTCACGAGCGAAGGCCACCACGGGATGTCCGTGATCCCACAAGGGTATATCGGAGGAGACTGCCCCTTCTACGTGACGGACAAGGCAGGCACCGTGTATGCGTACGGCACCGACGACGCACACCGGCGCTGGTACCTGGAGAACAACGCTGGCACCTGGGTGCGCCGATATTATCGCCTCGACCTGGCGTTCGTCGTCGACGTGCTGGGCAACCGCGTCGATTACACGTACTGGCAGGAGAAGCCGACGGAGATCGCCTGCGGCACCGGCCCGCAATGCCAGTGGGTGATGGCCGCCTATCCGGAGGACATCTTCTACAACTACGAAGGCACCCAGGCACAGGCGCAGGTACACTTCACGACCGCTTCCGACCAGAACAACGCCGCGCTCGGGCGGACGCCCGCGGTCTGGGTCCGGACGGACACCCCGTACGACGCCGTATGCGGCGCCTACACCTACACGGCGCCGAAGGTGATGGAGACGCGCAGGCTCACGGGCGTCGACATCAACGTCCGGGACGCCGGCGCATGGCAACTGGCGCGTCGGTACACGCTCGCGTACAGCAGCGACACGATCAACGAGTCCAACTTCAGCGTTGACGCGACCTGTCAACCGTTTACGCGCTTCAACAAGCTGGAGAGCGTGGCCTTGAAGGGGAAGGACGGCACATCCGTCCTGACGACGCGGAGCTTCACCTACGCTGCCCAGCACCACGCCTTTGACGACGACCCGAACATGCTGCCGGTGCCCGACGACGTCTGGGGTTACGACTGGCCTCACTTGACACAGGCGACGAACGGCGTGGGCGGGTCCGTTGCATATGCCTACACGCAGCAGGGCAACGGCTGTGCGTGTCTGCACTGGACACACGCCGCGGTCACGACCGAGACGCGGTCGCCGGGGGGCGTCAGCCAGCCCAACATCGTAACGACGTACAGCTACACCGGCCCCTACCAGTGGAACTGGCCCGACCCGAATCGGCCGACCACTGTCGACGAGTTCAACTCGGAGGGCCGAGGCTACACGCAGACCGTCGAAACGGACGCCGCCGGCAACCGGACGATCCACAGCTATCGCGTCCCGACCACCGGCTGGGCGGACGAACTGGTTCACGGCCGTGAGTACAACACGCGCGTCGAGGACAACTCGGCAGCGCGATGGCATGAGGTGGGTACGACGTGGTCCGTCCGGAGCGTCGCGAACTACAACGCGTCGCTGGACCGCTACTACGTGAACTTCGTGTACCCCTCTGCCACCACCACGACGCTGCGAGACGGCACGGTCATGACCACCAACAACACCTTCGACGACGGACAGGCCTGCGCGCCGCCGGCCGCGTCGTGCTATGGCCTGTTGACGCGGCAGGACAACCTCGGCGTGTCGGGCACGGGCGACGACGTCTCGACGAAGACTGCGTATCAGAAGGAGACAACCAACTGGATATTCAAGCCGAAGTACAAAGAGGTCGTCGATCCGACTGCTGGCGACGCGATGCTCAGCTGCTCGAAGAGCTTCTACGACGGTGCGAAGCTGTCGACGTCGTCGCCGACGAAGGGGCTGGTGACCGCCACCTCATCGGCCGTTACCGGCACCGCAGCCCAATGTGAAGGCGCGGTTGCCTTCACGACGTCCACGAACACCTACGCCGTATATGACGCCTACGGCAACGTCGTCCAGGCATCGGTGCCTGATGCGCTCGCGCCGGAGAACGTCGTCTCGCCCGGCGGCTCATCAGGCTGGGTGCCCGCTGGGGTCGCTTCGGGGTCGGCGGTCTACGACACGACGCACCGCGTCTATCCGACCTCGACTGCCAACGCGCTCGGCCAGCAGACGACCTACGGTTATGACTTCGTCCTTGGAAAGCCGACGGCAACGACCGCGCCCACCGGTTACGTGACCAACCTGGTCTACGACACGTTCGGGCGAGTGAGTCGCGCGTACGACAACAAGGAAACCGACGCCACGCCGACGAGCGTTCGGTTCACGTACACGTGGGGCGCCGTGCCGAACCGCGTCCTCACGGAAACGAAGACGGTCCACAACAGCGCGACGGCGTACCACTCGTCCGTCTCGTGCATGGACGGCTTCGGGCGCGCTTACGAGAGCCGCGAGCAGTTCAGCGGCACGACGTTCAACAGCGTCCGCACGGACTACGACAACCGCGGCCTCGTAGCTGCTCAGGCCAATGCGGTGAGCGACGGCACGAGCAGCGCGTGCCCGACGACGCCGGCCGTCATTACCACGCTTGACCGCGCCGCGATGGCGTATGACTCCCTGGGGAACGTGACAACGACGACCTTCCTGGCGGCGAACCAGTTCACGGGCCCGTCGACGCTGTCCACGTACAACGGCCTCACGTCGAGCTTCCGCGACGAGCGGCTCTACACGACCACGGACGTCACCGCCCCGCTGGCGCGGACGCTCACGGTTACGGAGCCGACCGCGGCGGCGACGGTATACACCCACGACCGTCTCGGCCAGCTGACAACCGTCAACGACCCGCTCGGTAATGTCACGAGCCTCGGTTATGACCTGGCCGGACGCAAGACCGCGATGTCCGACCCTGATATGGGGAGCTGGACCTATGGCTACAACGCCGCCGGCAGCCTCACGTCTCAGACCGACGCGCGGAACATCACGACGACGCTGACCTACGACGCCTTGCAGCGGCTCGCGGGAAAGACCTACAGCAACGGCGACCCTGCCGTAGCCTTCACCTACGACAGCTATCCGGACACCGCATTCTGCAGCACGCAGACGTCGATTTCGGCGATCGGCATGCTCACGCGCATGACCGACGGCTCCGGGCAGACGCTCAGCTGTTACGACATCCGTGGGCGGGCGGAGAAGACGCGCCACACCGTCTCATCCACGAACTACGACCTGACGCGGACGTTCGATGCACTGGACCGCGTCGAGAACCTGACGTACCCCGACGGCGAGATCGTCCATCACACCTACGACACCACGGACACGCGCCTGACCGGCATCTGCAAGTGGACCGGCTCCGCCTGCTCGACGGGCTGGGACACCTATCTGTCCGGCGCCACGCGCACCGCGTTCGGCGCGCCCGCATCGCTGCCGTTCGGCATGGGCCGCACGACGAGTTACACCTACGACTTCCGGATGAGACTGAAGACGCTGGCCACGAGCAGCTCGCTCCAGAACCTCACCCTGAACTATGACGACGCCAGCAACATCACGAGCGTGGCCGACACGGCCGGCACGGCGGAGACCGTCACGTACGCATACGACAGCGTCAACCGCCTCACCGGCGGGACCGGGTTCACTGGCGGGCTCACGGCCTCGTACACCTACAACAACACCAACAACCTGCTGACGAAGCAGGAGGGGTCATCCAACCTGACGCTGAACTACCCCGCCTCCGGGCCGGGCTCCGTACGCCCGCACGCCGTCACCTCGACGACGGGGTCCCAGAGCCTGTCGCTGACGTACGACGCCAACGGCAACCTCGCGACGCAGGGCGGCACGACCTACACGTTCGACGCCGAAAACCGGCTGAAGACGCGGACGGTGACGGGCGGCACCGTCACCTACCTCTACGACGGCAACGGCGCGACGGTGAAGCGGACGAACGCCGACGGCACCTCGACGGTGTACGTCGAGGGGATCTACGAGAAGGACAGCTCGAACACGGTCCGCAAGTACTACCAGGCCTACGGCCGGCCGGTGGCGATGCGCGACGTGCCGTCGGGCTCCGGCACCGTGTACTACCTGCTCGCGGACCACCTGGGCGGCACGCTCAGCGGGCTGAAGAAGCAGGGGAGCGGCACGAGCGCGCAGTGGTCGTTCAAGTACTGGCCCTTCGGCAACACCCGCACGAGCAGCGGCACCGCGAAGAGCGACAAGCTCTTCACCGGCCAGCGGCAGGAGCCGGGCGACGCCGCACTCGGCCTCTACAACTACAACGCGCGCTTCTACAGCACCACGCTCGGCAGGTTCGCATCGGTCGATCCGGTTGCCGGTGCCGAAGGCGATCCACAAGCATGGAACGCCTACGCGTACGTTCGGAACAACCCGCTGATCTACAGCGACCCGACAGGGATGAACCCGTTCGGGGACGCGTGGGACAAGACGAAGGACATTGTCGGCGCGGGAATCGACAAGTTCAAGGACGTGGTCCTTTCCGCGGGCGACAAGGCCGCCGAGTGCTGGGCGTCCCAGATCTGCAAGACGGCAGTCGTGACGGGAGGCGTCGTCGCATGCAGCTTTACGGCGGTGGGGGCCACCGCGTGCGGGGCAGCAGGGGCCGCGATCCTCGCGAGTGGCGATGCCGCGGACTGTGTCGGCGGCGACGCCGGCGGGTGCGGTAGAGTCGCGGTCGCCGCGGGCATCGAGATCGCGACTGCGGGCGCGGCGAAGTACGGGGCCCCGATGTTGGGCCGCCTTGGGTCGCGGTACGCTGGGTCGTTTCTGGCCGACGAGTCGGGCGCGCTGACGATTGGCGGCTCAAGGGCGCGCACGGGTTGGCGCGTCGGCGATCCGATCGATTCACTCACAAGAGCCGGCAACAACCCGGCGTGGTCAACAGTGCGCGGCCGTTACTGGAAGAACACCGCGGCGCAAGTCGGTGAGGAGTACTCGGTAGGCGATCTCGCGAGAATGGCACGCGGTCGTGCGCCGCTACACCCCACAGTAGGGGTCTCCAAGGAGCTACATCACGTCGTCCCTCGCTTCCAAGGGGGAAGCAACGCCCTTAACAACCTCGAAGCCCTCTGGCCTTGGGATCATGCTGCAGTGGATCCGTACCGATTCTACAGCGGAGCCGTTCCGTGAGTGAACGACGCAACGCTCTTCCGAGCCGAACGAAGAGCCCAGTGTTGAACGACGCGCTGGGCAGAGAGGTGCTTCTGATCGAGGCGCTGCCGCTGCGTCCATCACAGTTGGTACGGCTCGTCTTCGAGCGAGTTGGCTCGTCTAGACGCCAGGGGGTATGGGTCGCGACGGATGGTGTCCTACGCGTCGGCAACGTCGCGGCGCCGCAGTTCGTAATCTGGGCGGACACATCGCCGCCGGAAGTCGAGATTCTCTGCGAGCAATGCGACGGGAGCTTACGGTTCTATAATGTTTGGGACTCGGGCCGGGGGCGCGATTCGCAGAGCTACTCCTCGGGAATGGCTGTCGAGCCTCTGCCAGATGGCTCGACTCGATACTGGTGTAGCGACTTTGGACTACCGCCGGATTTCGAAAGACTCATCTTCACGATCTCGATCCAGTGAACCTCAGCGAGGCCGCGCATTCAGAGACGACGGGGCGGCAACGGCACGAGGTCAGCTCCTACGCCGCTTCCACCTGGCTAGTCATAGGATCGCCTCCGCGCCGGTCGTGAACGACTTGCACTCGCTCGGTTTCGATGTGACCTTCATCGAAGATTTGTTCAATAAGGCTTACGATTACCGCTCGGCGATTCCGCTCCTCCGGTGGTGGCTTCCGCGAACCGCAGACATTCATGTGAAGGAAGCGATCGTACGCGCGCTTTCCGTGAAATGGGCGAAGCCAGATGCAGGCCCGGATCTCGTGCAGGCATTTCGAGACGCGCCCAGCGACGCCGATGGGTTGAAATGGGCTATTGGTAGTGCGCTAGAGGTGGTGAGTGATCAAGCAATTCTGGACGACCTATTAGAGTTCTCGGCGGACCGCAAACACGGCACTGCCCGGGAGATGATCGTGTTGGCACTCGGGCACTTCCGCGATCCTCGAGTCGCGCGGCTCCTTCTTCGGTTGGTCAGAGATGATGCGGAGGTGCGCGGACATGCGATCGCCGCGATTGGAAGGCTGAGGCTCGCCGAAGCGCGACCACTGCTCGAACTGCTGCAATGCGATGAGAGTGCGTGGATAAGACGCGAAGCCCGTAAAGCATTGAAGCGCTTGCCCCCGGAATAACGCTTCGTACATGCCCGGGCGTACGCGCACGACCAGCGTCACCGGCCAGCGGCAGGAGCCGGGCGACGCCGCGCTCGGTCCATCTCGGTGCCCTTGAGACCCGTCCGGCCCGCCGCGTGGCACGAACTTCTCTCGGTGGAAGCTGATGAGGCCGTGCCCGCCATTCCCCGCCTTCACGCCTGCAATACATTAGTACTGGCCCTTCGGCAGCACGCGTACGAGCAGCGGCACCGCGAGGAGCGACAAGCTGTTCACCGGCCAGCGCCAGGAGCCGGGTGACGCCGCACTCGGCCTCTACAACTACAACGCGCGCTTCTACAGCACGGCGCTCGGCAGGTTCGCATCGTTCGATCCGGTTGGGGGGGCGGAGGGTGGCCCGCAGTCGCGGAATCCGCGTGCGTATGTGTGACAGAGTCCGCTCCCTACTGCGAAGTCACGCGCGTCCTCGTCTTCGCCCAAGTCGAGGAATCTACGGCGAATCCGCCGATCCTCGCCTGCTATGCTGTAGCGACGCATGACAACGGACACCGGACGCCTCGCCGAGTCCTTCTTCAACGACCGTTACGCCGTCGACGCCGGCGCGGCATCGGAGCTGCTGGCGACGGCGATGAGCCGCGGCGGCGAGCACGCCGAGCTGTTCTTCGAGCACCGCGAGGGGTCGAACATCACGTTCGAGCAGCAGACCGTGAAGACCGCCAGCCGCAGCATCTCCCAGGGCGTCGGCATCCGCGTCGTCCAGGGCGACGCCATCGGCTACGCCTACAGCGAAGACCTGAGCCGCGACGCCATGCGTCGCGCCGCCGATACCGCCGCCCGCGTCGCCTCTCGCGGCGAGTCGCCTCCGCCCGTCGATGTCATGCACTACGAGTCGGCGGACTACTACCAGCCACAGGCCAGCACCCTCGCCGTCGCGCCGGCCGAGAAGGTCGACCTGATCCGCCGTGCCGATGCCGCCGCCCGCGGCTTCGACCCCAGCATCGTCCGCGCCGACATCAACTTCATCGACGAGCTGAAGCACGTGATGATCGTCTCCGCCGACGGCCGCATCGCCGGCGACGTCCAGCCTCTCGTCCGCTTCAATGTGGCCGTCCTGTCGGAGCGCGACGGCAGCCGCCAGAGCGCGCGCTGGGGCGGCGGCGGTCGTATGGGCATGCGCTACTTCGAATCGCACAGCCCGGAGTCACTCGCGCAGGAGGCCGCCCGACAGGCCGTGGTGCTGCAATCCGCCATCGAGGCGCCCGCCGGCACCTTCCCGGTCGTCCTCGCCGCCGGCGACAGCGGCATCCTCCTGCACGAAGCCATCGGCCACGGCCTCGAGGCCGACTTCAACCGCAAGAAGACCAGCAACTACACGGACCAGGTGGGCAACCTCGTCGCGTCAGAGCTGTGCACCGTGGTCGATGACGGCACCATCCCCGAGAGCCGCGGCAGCATCAACATCGACGACGAGGGCAACCTGCCCGGCTACAACGTGCTGATCGAGGATGGCGTGCTCCGCGGCTACATCCACGACCGCATGAGCACGAAGCACTTCGGCGCCCGCCCCACCGGCAATGGCCGCCGTCAGTCCTTCCGCCACCACCCGATGCCGCGCATGACGAACACCTACATGCTCTCCGGCGAGTCCAGCCGCGAAGACATCATCCGCTCCATCGACCGCGGCATTTACTGCGTCTCGTTCAACGGCGGCAGCGTCAATATCAGCAACGGCGACTTTGTGTTCAGCGTCACCGAGGGGTATATGATCGAGGGCGGCAAGGTGACGGCGCCGATCCGCAACGTGAACCTGATCGGCAACGGCCCCGACGTCCTGCGGAAGGTGACCGCAGTCGGCAGCGACTTCGAGTTGAGCGACGGGCGCTGGATCTGCGGAAAGGACGGCCAGTCCGTGCCGGTCGGCGTCGGCATACCGACCACGCTGATCAGCGGCATGACGGTGGGCGGCACCGCCGCCTGACAGTTGGCAGCAAACACGCGCAGGCGTGTGACGGGAGAAGTCCCGGAAAGGAACATCCGTGAAGAAGCTACTCTTTCTCGTTGTCCTCATCGGCCTGGGCGCCTTCGCCTACATGAAGCTCCACTCCGGGGAGGAAGACCACGAGTTCGGCGCCTGATCCCGGTAGGCGGCAGTCCGCGCGCGGGACGTGGATCTGAACGGCGCTCTCTTCGAAGCGATCAACCAGTCCGCGGGCCATGTGCCGCTCGTCGATGACGTCATGAAGTTCGTCGCGCAGTACGGGATCTACGCCGTCGCGTTGATCGCGGTCGCCTCCTGGTTCAGCCGCGGCGGGACCGCCGCCGACCACCGGATCGCCGTGTACACGGCCCTCGCCGCGACGGCGCTGGCGCTGGCCGTCACCCTCGCGATCCAGCACGCATACGTCCACCAGCGCCCCTTCGTGGTCCGCACCGACGTCGTCCAGCTCGTCGACCATAGCCCCGACGCGTCGTTCCCGTCCGAGCACGCGACGGCGGCGTTCGCCCTCGCCGCCGGCATCGGCCTGTACCGCTGGCGCCTCGGCGCCGCGCTGCTTGTGCTGGCCGCCTGGATGGCGGTCGCCCGCGTCTACGTCGGCATTCACTACCCCGGCGACGTCGCCGGCGGCGCGCTCATCGGCGTGCTCGCGGCCGTCGCCTTCTGGTGGGCGCAACCGCTGCTCGCCTGGCTCGACCGCACGGTCGTCCTGCGGCTCGTACCAGAGGCGTTGCGTTGAACGAAGACCTGCTCTCGATCGCCGGCGATATCGTCGCCAGGGCGCGGGCCCTTGGCGCGGACGAGGCCGACGCCTACGTCGTCAGCGCCGTCGATTCGACCGTGACCGTCCGCAAGGGCGAACTGGAGAAGCTCTTCGAGGCCGGATCGCGCAGCGTCCAGCTCCGCGTGATCAAGGATCATCGCACCGCCGTCTGCAACACGTCAGACCTCACGCCGAAGGCGCTGGAGCAGATCGTCCGCACCGCCGTCGACCTCGCGCGCATCAGCGAGCCCGACGAATTCGCCGGCCTGCCCGCGACAGAAGACCTTGCCCTGCACCTGGGGGCGTCGGTTGGCCTTTACGACGAGAACATCGAGTCGCTCGGCATCGACGACATGAAGGACGTCGCCCTCCGCGCCGAGCAGGCCGCGTTCGACTTCGACAGCCGGATCACGAACTCCGAGGGCGCCGAGTTCGCCGCCGAGCGTGGCCAGGTCGCGCTCGCGAACAGCCTCGGCTTCGTCGGCGGCTACCCGTACACGGCCGCCAGCGTCTCCGTCTCCGTGCTGGCGGACGAGCCGGACGGCAAGAAGCAAAGCGACTACTGGTTCACCGCCGAGCGCATGCTGCACCGCCTCGCCAGCCCGGACGATGTCGGACGCCGGGCTGCCGCGCGCGTCGTCCGCAAGCTCGGCGGTCGCAAGGTCGCCACGCGCGAGGTGCCCGTCGTCTGGGAACCCACGATTACCGCCGCACTCCTCGGCATCGTCGCCTCCGCGGCGAGCGGCGATGCGCTGTTCAAGCGCGCGACGTTCCTCGCCGATCTCGAGGGACAGCAGGCCCTCTCGCCGCTCGTCAGCATCACCGACGACCCGACGCTCCCGGCGCAGCTCGGCTCGCGCCCGTTCGATGGTGAAGGCGTGCGCGCACGCCGCAACGCGATCGTCGAATCCGGCCTCGTTCGGCAGTTCCTGTTCGACAGTTACTACGCCCGCCGCATGGGCCGCCGCACCACCGGCAACGCCGCCCGCGCCGGCGACACCATCGGCATCGGCGCCGGCAACCGCATCTGGCATGCCGGCGAGAGCACCCCTGACGCGATCGTCGCGTCCGTGCCGGACGGCCTCTATCTCACGGGCATGATGGGCCCCGGCGTCAATCAGACGACCGGCGACTTCTCGCGCGGCGCCACCGGCATCTGGATCGAGAACGGCGAGCTGACGCACCCCGTGATCGAGATCAATATCTCCGGCAATCTCAAGCGGATGCTGCGTGACATCGACGCCGTCGGTGACGACCTGCAGTGGTTCGCCGGCAGCGCCGCCCCCACCATCCGCATGTCGCGTCTGATGGTCAGCGGCCTCTAGCTACCGCCTCCCGCGCACCGGCGCCCGCCGCTGGTAGCGCCCGCCCGGCCGCGCGCGCGGCTTCGCTCCCAGCGACCCGTACGACGACTGCGCGAACTCGTGCAACGCCGACTGGTCGTCGACCATCGCCTTGCGCAGCTCGATCACCTGGTCGCGCAGCAGCGCCGCCTTCTCGAACTCCAGCGACTTCGCGGCCGTCTTCATCTGTCCCTCGAGCTCCTTCACGAGCCGCGCCATCTCGTCCTTTGGCAGCGTCTTGACATCGTACCCGGTCCGCTCCTCCGCGACCTTCTTGATCTGGTCGGTGATGTCGCGGATCGCCTTCGTGATCCCCTCCGGCGAGATACCGTGCTGCTCGTTGTACGATGCCTGGATCGCCCGCCGCCGGTTCGTCTCGTCGATCGCGAACCGCATCGACGCCGTGACCTGATCCGCGTACATGATGACGTGTCCGTCGACGTGCCGCGCCGCCCGCCCGATCGTCTGCACCAGCGACCCCCCCGACCGCAGGTACCCCTCCTTGTCCGCATCCAGGATGCACACCAGGCTGACCTCCGGCAGGTCCAGGCCCTCCCGCAGCAGGTTGATCCCGACGACCACGTCGTACACCCCCAGCCGCAGGTCGCGCAGGATCTCCACCCGCTCCAGCGTGTCGATCTCGCTGTGCAGGTAGTGCGTCCGGATATTCATCTCCTGCAAGTAGTCCGCCAGGTCCTCCGCCATCCGCTTCGTCAGCGTCGTCACCAGTACCCGCTCGCTCCTGTCCACGCGCAGCCTCGCTTCGTCGAGCAGGTCGTCGATCTGCCCGCGCGTCGGCCGCACATCGATCACGGGATCGAGCAGCCCCGTCGGGCGGATCACCTGCTCCGCGATCTGCGCGCTCACCGCCAGCTCGTGAGGCCCCGGCGTCGCCGAGACGAAGATCACCTGGTTCAGGTGATCCTCGAACTCCTGGAAGTTCAGCGGCCGGTTGTCCAGCGCCGATGGCAGCCGGAACCCGAAGTCCACCAGCGTCTGCTTCCTCGAACGGTCGCCGTGGTACATCCCGCGCACCTGCGGGACGGCGACGTGCGACTCGTCGATGAACATCAGGAAGTCGTCCGTGAAGTAGTCCAGCAGCGTCCACGGCGTACTGCCCGCCGCCCGCCGTGCCAGATGCCGGCTGTAGTTCTCGATGCCGGAGCAGTACCCCGCCTCGCGCAGCGTCTCCACGTCGTAGTTGGTGCGCTCTTCCAGCCGCGCCGCCTCCAGGATCTTCCCCTGCTCGCGGAACTCCCGCAGCCGTTCGTTCAGCTCGATCTGGATATCCTGGACCGCCTCATCGAGCTTGTCCTTCGACGTGACGAAGTGCTTCGCCGGGTAGATGTCGATCGAGTCCCGGTCCGCCAGCAGCTCGCCCGTCAGCGGGTCGATCTCGATGATCCGCTCCACTTCGTCGCCGAAAAAGTCGATGCGCACCGCCAGCTCTTCGTACGACGGCTGGATCGTGATGCTGTCGCCGCGCATGCGGAACTTCCCCCGCACGAGGTTCATGTCGTTCCGCTCGTACTGCATGTCCACGAACCGCCGCATGATGCGCGAGCGGTCGAAGCGCTCCCCCTTCCGGAGGTTCACCACGAAGCTCTGGTACTCCTCCGGCTCCCCCAGGCCGTAGATGCACGACACCGACGCCACGATCAGTACGTCCTTGCGCTCGAACAGCGCGCGCGTCGCCGCGTGCCGCAGCTTGTCGATCTCCTCGTTGATGTCGGCGTCTTTCGCGATGTACGTGTCGGTCCGCGGGATGTACGCCTCCGGCTGGTAGTAGTCGTAGTACGACACGAAGTACTCGACCGCGCTCTCCGGGAAGAACTCCTTGAACTCGGAGCAGAGCTGCGCCGCCAGCGTGCGGTTCGGCGCCAGCACGAGCGTCGGCCGCTGGTACCGCTCGATGACGTTCGCCATCGTGAACGTCTTGCCGCTCCCCGTGACGCCGAGAAGCGTCTGGGCGCGGTCGCCGCGCGCCAGCCCCGCCGCCAGCGCGTCGATCGCCTGCGGCTGGTCACCGGTCGGCTTGAAATCAGATACGAGCTTGAATTCGGGCATAGATGCGTGTGTCAGTCGTTCGGTCCGTTCGCGAGCGCGTCTCCGTACAGCGTATCAAAGCGCGGCAGCGCCATGCCCCTGCACGGCGCCTCCCTGCTGACGCTGCGTGTCAGGAGTCCAGCGTCTCGCCTGACCCGAAACGCCGGCTCGGCGTTTCCACGCGCCCGCCGGGCATCGCGCGGGTTACGTGGAGGTGACAGGCTCGTGCGGGTTGGCCGCGGGCTGAGTCAGGGCGAATAGAAGCTGCCCGTCGCGCTCTCCAACCGGCTCGAATCCGGTCCGCGCGGCAACTCGCTGTGACGCCGCGTTGCCATGTTTCGTCCGCAGTTCGATGCGGTCGACGGGCAGCGAGTCAAACGCCCATCTGCAGATGACTCGCACTGCGTCGGTCGCCGCGCCTCGCCCGCGGCCCACCGGCGCGAGCCAGTAGGACACCTCCACCTGGCCTCGTTCAAGGTCTGACAACACCAGCGAGATGTTGCCGATTAACTCGCCCGTCTGCCGGTCCGTGATCGCGAGTCCCACGAACTTCGGCTCACGCGCGTTCTGCGTAATGGCCGCGCGGACCACGCCGGCGTCCAGCTTGCGTGGCTCGGTGGTCCAACGGAAGATCTCTTCGTCTCGGGCGGTGACGTACCACTCCGCGTCTTCGAGCTCCCAGGCCCTGAGCGTTGTGAGCGCGCCGCGGAGCGGCGCTTCTGGACGAGGGGTGGACATCTCCCGGCTTCTCCACCACGAGTATATCGGCGCTGATCCGGCGAATGCTCGATCTCGCCAACCCGCCCGTCAGTGGTCCGGCGCCACCCGAGAACCGGGCGGCGGCCGAGGACCCAGCGGGGGTCGCCGTGCCGGCGATCCCCGCTTGCGGTGGTAGCCCTGTGTGTATCTCTACGCTGGCGCGGCGGGCGGCGCCTCATCGCCCCGCCCCATTGCCGTCCCGCACGCGACGCAGAGGCCGGCGTCGGCCGCATTGCACGCCTGGCACTCCCGGCAGCGCACCGGAAGCGGGTCCAATTCCAGCCCGGCGCTCAGCACGAATTGCCGCACCATCGGGTGTGTTTCGTCCAGTTCGCTGATCGTCACTTCGCGGATGTCTGTCACCGTGCGGTATCGCCGCATCAGGCCGTTTCTCAGCATGTACGAGATCGCGTTCGATTTGTCCGGGTCGCTCCCCGGCACGCTGTTTCTGCTGTCGCGCGACCACTGGTCGATGAGCTTGATCGTCCAGAACCCCGTCGGCGGCGTCGAGCGCTTCATCATCATCGCGATCGCCTCGACCGACCCCATCAGCGCGTCCGTCGCCACCGCCTGATCCGCCTCTAGGTGGTCCGACTCGCCGGCCGCGGCCACCAGGTCCTGGCTGATCGTCCCCGGCACGCCCGACACGATCACCCGCTTGTCGAAGCGGTTCTTGATCCAGGTGATCACGCGGATGTAGTCGGAGTCTCCCGTCATCAGCACGTAGGTGGTCACCTGGGGGCGGTCGAGCGCAGTCTCCATGATGTCCATCAGCATGTGCAGGTCGGCGGAGCTCTTCAGCCGCTCCTGCCCGTCGCGCACGAAACGCCGCACCGGAATGTCGCGCGCCGCGATCCCGGCGACGTCGAGCCCCCGCCGCACCCACTGCGGGTGCTCGTTGAAGTCCGCGTACGCCATCGCCACCGAGACCCGGCCGTGCTTCTTTGCCTTCTCGATAAAAGCTGAGACGTTTGGTTCGATCTGATAGACATTCAAAAAGCTGTACCGGATGTTTTCCAGGTCTATGAACAGTCCTACTTCTCCTGTGCCTGCTCCTTCCATCTACGCTCCTTTCTGAGCAGGACTACCGCCGCAATCCTACATCATCCGCATCGCCCCGGAGCGACGTGGCCTGAACCCTCGGCCCCGCACGAGCGCTGGCCCGCCCACGGCGCGGTTGCGCACGCTCACGCGGGCGCTTCTCGCTACCTGCTAGACTGGATCAGACCGGCCGGGAAGCCGGCTCGTAGAGGAAAGAGGTTCAACAACAGCATGGGTGCAATGGCCAAGACCATCCTGCTCATGGGGGTGCTCACGGGTCTTTTGGGAGCCCTGGGGTACCTGTTTCTTGGAGGCCTGCCCGGCCTCATCTTCTTCGTCGCCATCGCCGCCGCGCTCAACGGCTTCGCCTACTGGAAGTCTGATGCGCTCGCGCTCCGCATGGCCGGTGCCCGCCAGGTGACTGAGGCCGAGGAGCCGCGCCTGCACAAGATTGTCGAAGAAGTCACGTCGCTCACGTCGCTGCCCAAGCCGAAGGTCTACATCGTCGACAACCCGTCGCCGAACGCCTTCGCCACCGGCCGCAACCCCCAGCACGCCGTCGTCGCCGCGACGACCGGCATCATGAGCCTGCTCGATGACCGCGAGCTCAAGGGCGTCATCGCCCACGAGCTGGGCCACGTCGGCAACCGCGACATCCTCATCGGCTCCATCGCCGCCATCCTGGCCGGCGCCATCTCCTGGATCACCACGAGCATGATGTGGGGGATGATGTTCGGCGGCCGGCGCAACAACGAGAACACATTGCTGGCGCTGCTCGCCATCGTCCTCATGCCCATCGCCGCGAGCATCATCCAGCTCTCGATCTCGCGGACGCGGGAGTACCAGGCCGACAAGACCGGCGCGAAGACCACGCACGACCCGGACGCCCTCGCCGACGCCCTCGCGAAGCTCGAGCAGGGCGCGCAGATGCGTCCGATGCAGGTCAACCCGGCGGCGGCGCACATGTACATCGTCAACCCGCTCGCCGGCCTGCGCGGCCAGAACTTCTCGAACCTGTTCAGCACCCACCCGCCGATCGAGGAGCGCATCAAGCGCCTCCGCGACATGGCCCGCACGGGATACTGATCCGGGCGGTTGGTCGTTGATCATTGGGGACATCGAAGAGGGCGCATCGACGATGCGCCCTCTGTGTTCAGACTGCGGGACAGACGACGGCCCTGTCGTCTCCGTGTTCTGTCCGCAGCCGCGGCAGCGTCCGACGTGCTACCCGCGCCGCTCGATGTTCAGGCCCGTGCCGGTCGCAGCTTGCACCCCCGCCGCCAACCCCTCCACGAACTCGTCCGCGTGCTCCAGGTAGAGCTTCGTCGTGCGGACCGTCGGTCTGCGGCGCCAGTCTTTCCCGTTGTAGCTGATGTGGATGCTTCGAGGCTGGATGAACGTCACGCCGACGACGTCCGCAAACGCGATGCGACCGCCGCCGTAGGTCGGCCCGCCCGGCGTCACGATGCCCATCTGGCTGATCTTCACGCCGGTGGCTTCGAGCTCCACGTAGTTATTGAGCCAGCCGAGGATCATGAGGCTCGTGTAGAAGGCGGCGAACAGCAACCCGACGCGGACGCCCTCCTGCCACGACGACGCGCGGCCGAGTGCCAGGAAGCCGGAGGCCCCGAGCAGCAGCGCGAGGCGCGTCCACCAGCCGCCCCACCAGGCCTTCTTGAAGCGCCGACGCGGTAACGCCTGCTGACTTCGATCGCGCCAGGGCCAGATACGCTGAACGGACATCTCGGGCCTGCCATCGACAACGTGTGTCTATCCTGAGTGTCGGCGCGCCCGCGCCCAACGGAGAGACCCCAGGCCCCACTCCCTGTTCACTCCCTCCCGGACAGCTCACCGGCTAACCGCTGTTCTCTAACATCGAACATCCAACATCCAACATCCAACATCCAACCCTACCCCCCGCCCCGCTCCCGCTTCCGCCGCCCCTCCCACCCCGCATCCTTCGCGCGATAGTACTTGTGCCCCGCCACCTTGTCCGGCAGGTGCTGCTGCTCCACCACCCCGCCCTCGTAGTCGTGCGCGTACTTGTAGCCCTTGCCGTACCCCATCTGCCGCATCAGCCCCGTGACGGCGTTGCGCAGGTGCAGCGGCACCGGCTCGTTGCGCGTCGCCTGCACGTCGCTCAGCGCCGCGCCGTACGCGGCGCCCGTGCTGTTGCTCTTCGGCGCCAGCGCGAGGTACAGCGCCGTCTCCGCCATCGCGAAGAACCCCTCCGGCAAGCCGATGAAGTGCACCGCCTGCTGGCACGATGTCGCCACCACCAGCGCCATCGGGTCCGCCAGCCCCACGTCCTCCGACGCCAGGATCACCATGCGCCGCACGATGAACAGCGGGTCCTCCCCCGCCTCGATCATCCGCGCCAGCCAGTACAGCGCCGCGTCCGGGTCCGACCCCCGCAGCGACTTGATGAACGCCGAGATCGTGTCGTAGTGCGCGTCGCCCTGCCGGTCGTACAGATACGTCCGGTGCTGCAGCGCCTCCTCGACGTCCTCGACGCTCACGCGCGGCGACGCTCCATCGCGCGCCCGCGCGTTCAGCACCGCCGCCTCGATCGCGTTCAGCGCGATCCGCGCGTCGCCGCCGACCGACGCTGCCAGCGCGTCGACCGCTTCGTCGTCGACCGCGACGCCGCTGCCGCCCAGCCCGCGCTCGTCGTCCGCGAGCGCGGCGCGGATGATCCGCGCGATGCTCTCCGGCTCGAGCTGCTTCAGCGCGAACACGCGCGAGCGCGAGAGCAGCGGCCCGATCACCTCGAACGACGGGTTCTCCGTTGTCGCGCCGATCAGGGTGATCGTCCCGTCTTCGACGAACGGCAGGATCGCATCCTGTTGCGCCTTGTTGAAGCGATGGATCTCGTCTATGAACAGGACCGTGCGCCCGCCGCCGGCGTCGCGCAGCTCGCGCGCCTCCGCCACCGCCTTGCGCAGGTCCGCGACGCCCGACGAGACCGCCGACACCGGCACGAACACGGCGTTCGTCTTCGACGCGATGATCCGCGCCAGCGTCGTCTTCCCCGTCCCCGGCGGCCCCCACAGGATCATCGATGGCAGGTTGTCCGACTCGACGAGCCGCCGCAGGATGTGCCCCTCGCCGACCAGGTGCTCCTGCCCGACGTACTCGTCGAAGCTGCGTGGCCGCACTCGCGCCGCCAACGGCATTCCGGATGGCGAAGCGTCAGTCGCTGGCGGCGACGGTACGCCGGCGCTCGCGTTCGATCGTGAGGATGGCGTGCGTCTCGGCATGCGCCCAGTCTATCGCCCGCGCTCCAGTCGAGAGTGGCCCTGGCGGGACTTAGGGCCACGACGGATCGATCTGGAAGGATCGGAACGACGGCTAGGGAATCGGCGTCTCTTGAATGTGTCGATCGACCTCGAACCATATCACCGAGTTAAAGCCGTCGGCATCAAGGCCGTTCCGTTCGATGATCGCCGGAGCTCCATCACGGCAACGCCACGTCCAGACGGTGCCTTTGCCCACGATCGATGGGTTCAGTGCCTCGCTGGCTTCATGCGTGCGGCAATAGTCAACCAGCTGCGCCGGTGGAGTTCGGCTGAAACTAGCTTGCGCGCAATAGTTCGTGCCCCACTCGAGACAGAATAGGACTCTACGTTCGGAGCAGCGCCAGTAGAGTGCATTCCGACTCACGATGTCGCCACCGAAGCGAAGGCGCGCCGCATGCATTACGGGAAGGGGTGCCTGAGCACCTGTCCACCGGGGGTCGGGTCTAACCGCATTGACAACTTCGTCGCAGTAGGCGAACGCATCCTGTATACCAGCGACCGTGGGCGTCTCGGTCTCGACGCCCGTCTGCGTCTGCGAATCACGGCACGCACCCGCACTGACGAGGGTCGCCATCAGACCAAGTACCAGGCCGACGAGTGGAACTGTGCGCGGCCTCAATTTCAGTTCCCGATCTGCGATCTATCACCGTCTCGGCATGCGCCCAGTCTATCGCCCGCGCTCCGCGTCAAGGAGCGGCACTGGCATGCCGGCCCACTGCGGAGCACTGTGCAGGATCGGCCGTTGGCCGAGGGCGGACACCATCGACACCCTCCCGTGATCCCGTAGAGACGGCTGATATGGCTCTCGGACGCTTCGCTCCGTCCGGATCGGACGGGGCGCCCGTCCACCCGATCGCGCATAATCTGTCCATGGTGCCGGAGATCCAGTACGCCGTCAGCGCCGACGGCACGCGCATCGCGTGCTACAAGATCGGGCAGGGCCCGCCGCTGTTGGAGGTGGAGTCGCTCCCGTCGCACTTGCTTGTCGCCTGGCAATCGGACTTCTTGCGGCGGGCGGCAGAACGGTTCAGCCGGCACTACACCGTGATCAAGTTCGATCGTCGCGGGTCGGGGCTATCGCAACGCGGGCGCGTCTCGCAGGAGATCGACGACCAGGTCGCGGACATCGCTGCGGTCCTGGACCGCCTGGAAGTCGCGCGGACGTCGATCCACGCGCGGGGCGCCGGGGGTGCGTCCGCGATCGCGTTCGCGGCGTCGTATCCGGAGCGCCTGGACAGGCTGGTGCTCTGGTCGGCGTTCGCGGCGGCGCACCAGCTTGCGAGCGGCCAGTTGACGGGGACCGTCGAGTTGTTGCGGCACGACTACACGACGTACACGGAGACGATCGCCAGGACGTTCCTCGGCTGGGCGGCCGGCGACGCCGCGCGCGACTTCGCCGCCGCCCTGCGCGCCGGACAAACGCAAGACGAAGCGATCGCAAGCATGGAAGCGGACATCCGCATCGATGTCCGAGATCGCCTGCACTCGGTGCAGGCGCCGACGCTTGTGGTACACGTGAAGGATTCGCAGTTTCCCGGCGTGCAGGCCGCGAGCGAGCTTGCCGCCGCCATCCCGAACGCGCGGCTCGCGATGGTTGAGGGGGAGACCCCCTCCGGGACGACCGGATGGGCGTCGCGCGACGCCACGCCGGATCGCGAGGCCGGAGGACGGAGCATCGACGACGCATTCTTGAGCGGCAACCCGGTCCTCGACGCGCCGCCCCTGAGGCCACCGACACCGACAGATACCGGTGCTACGATGGTCGCTCGCGCTTCAGCACAGCGATCATTCGCCGCGGGCCGCTACGCCGTCCGCCGGACGCTGGGCGAGGGCGGCCAGAAGATCGTCTATCTCGTGCACGACGAGGCGCTCGACCGTGACTGTGCGCTCTCGATGGTCAAGCCGGAGCTGCTCGAGCCCGACGACCTCGAACGCCTGCGACGCGAGGCGCAGGCGATGGCGCGGCTCGGCGCCCACTCGAATATCGTCACGGTGCACGACATCGGCGAGGAAGACGGCAAGCCCTACCTCGTCTGCGAGTACGTGCCCGCGGGCGAACTGCGGCGCCATCTCCGCGATGCGGCGCCGCTGCCGCTTGAGCGCGCGCTGGCGATCGCCGCCGACGTCGCGCGGGCGCTCGCCGTGGCCCATGGCCGGGGCGTCATCCATCGGGACGTCAAGCCGGCAAACGTCTGGCTGTGCGACGACGGCAGCGCCAAGCTCGGTGACTTCGGCCTCGCGTTCTCGATCGACCGCACCCGCGTGACGATCGCCGGCACGATCGTGGGCACGGCCACGTACATGGCGCCCGAGCAGGCGCGCGGCGAGCCCGCCGACGCCCGAACCGACCTGTACGCCCTCGGCGTCATGCTGTACGAGATGGTCTGCGGCCGCCCGCCGTTCTCGGGCGATGACCCGCTGAGCGTGATCTCCCAGCACGCCAGCGTCGCCCCGCTCGCACCGGCGCAGCACGCGGCGGGCCTGCCGCCCGCGCTGAACGACCTGATCGTCCGCCTGCTGGCGAAGTCGCCGGAGGATCGCCCGCAGAGCGCCGCCGCCGTCGGCGAAGCGCTGCGCGCCATCAGCGAGGGCCTCCGCCAGCCCGAACCCGCCGACCCGGAGCCCGAAGAGCCGGAAGCGCTGCCCGCCGCGCCGGGCTTCGTCGGCCGCACGCCCGAGCTGGAGCAGCTCACGACGGCGCTCGACCGCGCGATTGCCGGCGCTGGATCGCTCGTGATGGTCGTCGGAGAACCCGGCATCGGCAAGACGCGGCTGCTCGAGCAGTTCGGCGCGCATGCGCGCGGCGCGGGCCCCCGGGTGCTCTGGGGACGCTGTTATGACGGCGACTGGGCGCCGCCGTTCTCGCCCTTCGTCGAAGCGATCAAGCAGCACGGCGCCGCCACAACGCCGCAGCGGCTGCGCGCGGATCTCGGCGCCGACGCCGGCGTGCTCGCGCGCATCGTGCCGGCGCTGCACGAGCGGCTGCCGAACATCCCGGAGCCGCCCACGATCCCCCCGGATGGCGAGCGCTACCGCTTGCTCGAAGCCGTGTCCGACACGCTCGGCCGCCTGGCCGCCGACCGCCCGCTCGTCCTGATTCTCGATGACCTGCACTGGGCCGACAGGGGCACGATCGCCATGCTCCAGCACGTCGCGCGCGCGTCGGCCGGTCAGCGCGTGCTGCTGCTCGGCGCCTATCGAGACGTGGAGCTGGACCGCGCGCACCCGCTGTCCGAGGCGCTGACCGCTCTCCGGCGCGAGAAACACTTCGAGCGCATCCTCCTCCGCGGACTCGACGGCGCGGAAGTGGCCGAATTGCTCGACACGATCGCCGAGCAGGACGTGCCCGCACCGCTCGCCGAGGCGATCGCCCGCGAGACCGAGGGCAACCCCTTCTTCATTAAGGAGGTCCTGCTGCACCTGGTCGAAGAAAAGAAGATCGTGTCGCAGGACGGGACGTGGGCCTCGAAGCTCTCGATCGCCGAGATGGGCATCCCGGAGGGCGTGCGGGAGGTGATCGGCCGCCGTCTCTCGCGCGTCAGCGAGGCCTGCGGCCGCATGCTCACCGTCGCCTCCGCCCTCACCGCCGGCTTCTCGTGGGACGTCATCTCCGCCATCAGCGATGCCGCCGACGCTGCGCTGCTCGATGCTATCGACGAAGCGTTGGGCGCGCATCTCATCGTCGAGCGCGAGCGCGGGCGGTATGACTTCACCCACGCCCTCATCCGGCACACGCTGTACGAGGAGCTGAGCACCCCGCGCCGCGTGCTGCTGCACCGCCAGATCGGCGAGGCCCTGGAGCGGCTGTATGCGCCGGATATCGAGCCACACGTGGCAGAGTTCGCCCACCACTTCTACGAGGCCTCGCCGGGTGGCGATGTCGCAAAAGCCGCCGCGTACGCGAAGCGCGCGGGCGACCAGGCGCGCGCTATGGCCGCCTGGGATGAGGCGATCGCGCATGCGGCGAACGCGCTGCATTTGATGGAGACGCAGGGCGCCGGTGGGCGTGAACGCTGCGAGATGATGCTTTCGTTGGGCGACGTGCAGGGCTTCGGCGGCGGTTTCGCCGACGCCGCGGAGACGTATCTGCGTGCCGCACAGCTCGCCCGTGAACTGGCTGACGCGGAGCTCCTCGGCCGCGCTGCGTGGGGATATGCCGGCCCGTTTCACGCCCGGGTCGGGGTCGATCCGCTGCCGCTGCTTCAGGAGGGGATCGAGGCGTTGCCGGACGAAAGCGTGCTGCGCGCCCGGCTGATGAGCCGCCTCGCGGTTGTGCTCCCGTTCGGGGACCCGCGGAAACGTGACCTCAACGATGCGGCCGAGGAGATCGCGAGGCGAGCGAATGACGACGGGGCGCTCGGCAATATCCTGAGCGCCCGCTTCTTCGTGTTCGAGGCTAACGGCCCGGACATCGAGCCCTCTGATGCCGTCGAACTCGCCGACGAGGTCATTCGTCTCGCCCGGGCGTGCAACGACGTCGATCTCCAGACAGTCGGGTTGGCGTGGCGGCTCGGCGGACTGATCGATCTCGGCGACATGGCCGTGGTTGACGCGGAGCTCTCCGCTCTTGACGCGTTTGCTGAAGAGATCAGGTGGCCGTCCTTCTGGTGGTGGACCCTCCAGTGGAAAGCTGCGCGCGCGCTCCTCGCCGGCGAGGTCGAAGCGTCCGAAGAATTTGGCCGCCGCGCATCGGTCCTTGGGCAGGGGATCCAAAACGTCGATACGACCATGCCTCTCCAGCGGGCGTTCCTGCTGCTACGAGCTCAGGGGCGCCTTCGTGAGATCGAGCCGATCGTGAGGGCGGGTAGCGAGCAATTTCCCGACAGCCTGACTCACGCCGCGCTGGCGTTCATCTACGCCGAAGTAGGCGACGAGGCAGCGGCGCGGGCCGCCTTCGAACGAGTGGCTGCCCTTGGTTTCGGCGCGGTGCCACGCGGCGCAGCGTGGTTCACGACGATGGCCTTTTTGAGCTCGACCTGTTCCTATCTCGGCGATGCCGACCGGGCCGGCGTCCTCTACGACATACTGTGCCCCTACGCGCATCGCTGTCCTACAACGGCCGGCGTGCCACCCGTATCCGGCATTCTGGGGCTGCTCGCAGCGGCCATGGGTCGCCACAACGTCGCAGTGCCGCACTTCGAGGACGCGATGGCGACCGAGATCGGCATGGGAGCACGACCCTGGCTGGCAGAAACGCAGCTCAACTACGCGCTCATGCTGCGGAAGCGCGAAGCGCCGGCCGACGCGGCTCGTGCCCGCGAGCTGCTGGACCAGGCGCTCGCCACCGCGCGCGAGATCGGCATGGCCAAAGTCGCCGCCGACTGCGAAGCGCTGCTCACCTCAAGCGCGTGATGACGGTGGACGCGGGGAGCGCCCACCATTCCGCCGGCGTGTCTTCATGGCAGCCCTCCAGCTGCGCTTTCCGCACCCCGGGCCCTGCCGGTAGTCCGTTTCCGCAACGCGCGCTACACTGAACCACAGACATTCTCAGCACACACACGTAGGAGGGGTCACCTTGGCCACAGACGTCGTCATCATCGAGGCCGTACGCACCGCCATGGGGCGCCGTAACGGCATGCTCTCCGGCACCCACCCCGTGATCCTCGGCGCGAAGGTCCTGCGCGAGGTCGTCACGCGCGCCGGCGTCGACCCCGCGCTCGTCGGCGACGTCGTCTTCGGCAACGTCTCCCAGGTCGGCGAGCAGGCGGCCAACATCGGCCGCAACGTCGTCCTCGAGGCCGGCTTCCCCATCGAGGTGCCCGGCACCACCGTCGACCGTCAGTGTGGCTCCGGCCAGCAGGCCATACACTTCGCCGCCAACCTGATCTCCGCCGGCGTCGTCGATGTCGCCATCGGCGGCGGCGTCGAGGTGATGTCGCGCGTGCCGATGGGCTCGAACTTCCAGGTCGCCGGGTTCCCCTTCACGCCGTTCATGCGCGAGACCTACGACCTCACGTCGCAGGGCGTCGCCGCCGACAACATCGCCCGCAAGTACGGCATCACCCGGCGCCAGCTCGACGAATTCGCGCTCGAGAGCCAGAACCGGGCGAAGGCCGCACGCGACAGCGGTAAGTTCGAGAAGGAGATCGTCGGCGTCGACGTCGAGCATGAGGGCGTCAAGGGCGTCTTCAAGGTCGATGAGGGCATCCGCGACTCGTCGCTGGAGAAGCTCAGCACGCTTGCGCCGTCGTTCGGCGAGAACGGGCTGCACCACGCCGGCAACTCCAGCCAGATCACCGATGGCGCCGCCGCCGTGCTGCTGATGTCCGCGGAGAAGGCGAAGGAGCTCGGGCTCAAGCCGCGCGCCCGCATCGTCGCGCAGGCCGTCGTCGGCTCCGACCCGCACCTCATGCTGACCGGCCCGATCACCGCCACGCCCGCCGTGCTCAAGGCGGCCGGCCTCAAGCTCGAAGACATCGACCGCATCGAGATCAACGAGGCGTTCGCCGCCGTCGTGCTCGCCTGGGAGAAGGAGCTCGGCTCCGACCTCTCGAAGACCAACGTCAACGGCGGCGCCGTCGCCCTCGGCCACCCGCTCGGCTGCACCGGCGCGCGCCTGATGACTACGCTGCTGCACGAGCTCGAGCGCACGGGCGGCCGCTACGGCCACGAGGTGATGTGCTGCGGCGGCGGCATCGGCACCGCCACGATCATCGAGCGGTTGTAGCAGCGAGGAGTCTGTCAGTCAGTCGCACAGTCTTTCAGTCGATCAGTTCGTGAGTAACGACGAAGCCCCCGTCCATGATGGGGGCTTCCTTCTCGTCCGCGGCCAGCCCGATTCGATCGTCGCGCTGAGACACTGATAGATTGACTGACCGTCTCACCGTCTGACGGACTGACGGACTGACGGACTGACGGACTGACAGACTGACAGACTGACGGGACTCACTCCCACCCGATCGGCGTGTCCCCCACCGTGTGCGTCAGCTGCGCGTGGTCCAGCGTCTCGGCGTCCGCGATCGCGACCCCCGGCTCCTTCTCGCCGTGGATCGCCAGGAACTTCCCGCTCGGCGACCAGATGATCACGCAGCCGGAGAGCACGTCGCGCGCCACGCCCGTCGCCGGGTCCACCAGCCACGACTCGTGGTGCGTCCTCGGCACGTTGTACGTCGACACCGCGATCAGTGCTCCCGCCGGGCTCCACTTGATCTCGCCCGGGTACCCGTCCGGAAAGCGCGTCGTCAGCACGCGGCCGTCGCCGGCGCGCACGATGTGCATCACGTACGGCGGGTCGAAGCCGCCGCCGAACGCCAGCGTCGCGCTGTCCGGCGCCCACGCCACGTACATCGGCCCCTTCTGGTCCGGCCCCACGGTCACCGGCTTGCCGTCCGGCCCGTCCGACCCCATCGCCCCCAGGTCGCGCACGCTGCGCGCGGTCGCGTCGAACAGCATCATCCGCCAGCCCGCGCCCCCCGACGCCGTGTACGCGAACTTCGTCCCATCCGGCGAGCGATACAGGTACTGCGGCAGGTCGTGCACTTCGGCGAGGACGGTCCGGCGTCCCTCCGCGTCGAAGCGCGAGATGTTCCACCCCGCGCCGTCGGCCGTCACCGCGATCAGCCCGTCGCCACTCGCATCCCAGCCGAAGCCGTAGATGTGCGCTCCGCTCCCGTACTGCGCCACCAGCGCCGCATTCAGGCTGTGCCGCTCCCCCGTCTCCGGGTCGATGATCGAAAGGTCGTCGGCACCCGTCGCGCCGTCTGCGTACACGCGCATCGCGTAGCGATGCCCCGCCGGCGCCCACGCCAGCTCGCCCGCGAGCGGCCGCGTCCGCCCGTCCGACGCCACCAGCGACTGCGCGCACCCCGACGCCGACCGGCAGTCCATGTGCGTGCGCCACGTGCCGTCCGCCGAGGAGACGTCGTCGATGCCGCCGTGTTCCGGCTCGCGCGAGATCTCCTCGTTCGCGGGGAAGCGCACGGCGACGCGCTGGCGCGTCCCGTCCGCGGCAAGGGTGCGGTAGACGAGCGTCCCGGTCAGCCCCGGCGGGAGCACCGGCCGCGGCGTCGCGGCCGGCTGTGCCTCGACTGGCGTCGCGGTGGCCGCCGCTGCGGCTACGAGCTGCCCGCCGTTCGTCCCGCCGCCCCGCACCAAGGTGCCGCCCGGGTTCAGCGCGATGTATCCGCCCGTAGCCGCCAGCAGCAGCGCCGGCACGATGAAGAACTTTGGGACGAACATGGCGGCGCCTCCTGTAATGCATCGAGTACACCACGGAGCGCCGCGTGGTTCCCGACGCCCGGTGCACGCCTGTCCGCCGCTTCGCCAGCGCTGCCGGTGTCCGCTACGGGAGCGACGTTGCGAGATCGATCGCGGCAGCCTCGGGCAGGTCCGTCTCCAGGCGGTAGAAGTTCTGCGCGCCGTTCCAGATCAGCGTCGTGCGTTCGACCGTGCGCACCGATGCGGCGACCTCGTTGCCGCTCGCATCGACATAACGGACTATGTGTGCCCCGCCCCGGATCAGCGTCGCCGGGCGCCCGTTGATCGTGAAGTCGCGGATGATCAGCTCCGCCGGGACGCCTTTGACGTAGAACCCGTACGCCCGCGACTCCCACAGGTCGAAGCGCTCGTAGTGCAGCACCACGGCGGGCGGCGGCCCGTAATCCACGAGGTAGGTCGCCTGTGGTTCGCCTTCGCCAGCCGGAAGCGCCGGCGGGAACCCTGCCGCCGCCTGCGCCGCATCGAGCGCCGCCGGCGTCGCGTAGCGCTCGATGCCCGCCGGCGTCGGGAACGGCGTGGACGTCACGCCCGGCGCCGCCGTCGGCAGGATCTCGATCTTCGACCCGCTGATGCCGAAGTAGTCCGCGATCGCCGACCGCGAGGATGGCACCGCCACCGCTAACGCGATCCCCGTCGCGAGCGCGGCGACAACCGCAGCGAGCACCCATCGCCGCGCCGCGGGACGGGCCTGGCGTATCGCCGGCGCACCCGGCGTCGCGATCGCGGCAAGCACGCGCCCGCGCAGCGTCGGCGTCGGCGGATAGGCCATCGCCGCCGCCAGCCGCGCCAGCACGTCGCGCTCGAAGGTCACGTCATCCATCATTCCGCTCCATGAGCTGCGGGTACTTCGCCTCGACGACTTCGCGCAGCCGGCGGCTCGCGCGGTGCAGCCGCGACTTCACGGTGCCGGCCGGCTTCCCGATCGCCGCCGCGATCTCCCGCTCCGGCAGATCCGCGTAGTAGCGAAGGTGCAGCACGATGCGGTCGTCCTCCGCGAGTTCGCCCATTGCCCGCAGCAATGTCGCCGCGTCGTCGTGCGCGACTGCTCCCGCATCGGGCGCCGCCTCTTCGATCTCGGCGGACGCCGTCGCGCGCTCGAACAGGCCGCGCCGCCGCTGCCGCCCGCGTACCTCGTTCAGCGCCAGATTCGTCACGATGCGCAGCAGCCACGGCCGGAACGGCTCGCCCGCCCGGAACCTGTGCATCTGACGGTAGGCCCGCACGAACGCGTCCTGCGCGACGTCTTCGGCGGTTGCGGCGTCGCGCACGATCACGTACGCCGCTCGGAACGCCGCCTGCTGGTAACGCTCCACGAGCGAGCCGAAAGCCTCCCGGTCGCCGCGGGCCGACGCCTCGATAGCCTCTGCTTCGACGAACAACGCGCTGTCCACTCGCCCGTACTACACCGCAACGGCGAGCACGGTTCCAACTTGCCGTCCTGTATACGAATCGTATACGCTCGTGCCAACGGGGAAGGCATGGATGCCGCGCATCGACGCGCTCGAAATCGACGACCACATTCTCGACAAGATCGAGTCGAAGCATGGCGTGACCTTCGAGGAGGTGGAAGACGTATGCTTGTCGCCGGCGAGTCATCAGCGGCGGGTGCGCAGTCGAGTGATCCTCGTGCTCGGGCAGACGAGACACGGGCGATATCTGGCCGCGATCGTCGCGTGGCGCTACCCGGCCTACTTCGTCGTCAGTGCCCGAGAGATGGAGCTCCATGAGAGGAGGTTGCATGCCCGACAGACGAAAACGCGACGCGGGCGATGAACTGGACGACGTCATACGTCGGTTCGAAGCTGGAGAGCAAGTCTGGAGTGAAGACGACGAAGAGGTACATCTCGAGTTCAAGCAGCCGCTCGACAAGATCGTCCCGGTCCGCCTGACGTCGGACAGGTGGAGCGCCCTGTATCGGGAGGCGCACGAACTCGGCATCGGCCCGAGCACGCTCGCTCGCATGTGGATCCTCGAGAAGCTCCGCTCGCTCGCCGCCGAGCGGCGGCCCCGCAAGCGCACAACCACCTCCGCCGCCAAGGCGCCGCCGGCGAAGAAGCGCCGCTCGGCCTGACCCCTCGCGCGGGTGACACAGCCCCGGCCTTCGCCGTAAGATGGATGAGCCTCGGTGACAACGCGCGGCAGGCGCGAGAAGGAGTTTCGTATGCGCAGGGTAGCAGTCGTCGGCGCCGGCATGACGCGCTTCGGGAAGTACCTCGACAAGACGATCAAGGATCTTGGCCGCGAGGCGGTCGAAGGCGCCATGAAGGAAGCCGGCGTCGACAAGCCGCAGATCGAGGCCGCCATCGTCGGCAACGCGACCGCCGGCCTCATCACCGGCCAGGAGATGATCCGCGCCCAGGTGATCCTGCGCGAGATGGGCTTCGGCGACATCCCGATGATCAACACCGAGAACGCCTGCGCCAGCTCCTCCACCGCCTTCCACCTCGCCTGGATGTACGTCGCCTCCGGCATGTACGACTGCGTCCTCGCGCTCGGCGTCGAGAAGCTCTACCACGAGGACAAGCGCCGGTCCTTCCAGGCCATCGGCGCCGCCGTCGATATGACCGCCGTCCAGGATCTCCTCAAGGCCACGGCGGCACGCGGCCGCCCCGAAGGTGAGAAGCCCGAGGCGTCCGGCGAGGGCGCCGGCGAGAAGCGCTCGATGTTCATGGACTTCTACGCCGCCGGCGCACGAGAGCACATGAAGCGCTACGGCACGACCGCCATGCAGTTCGCCAAGGTCGCCGTGAAGAGCCACGAGAACGCCTCGCTCAACCCCTACGCCCAGTACCGCGAGACCTACACGGTCGAGGACATCCTCAACTCGCCGATGGTCGCCGAGCCGCTGACGCGTCTCATGTGCTCGCCGATCGGCGACGGCGCCGCCGCCCTCATCCTCTGCAGCGAAGAGAAGGCGAAGCAGCTCACGACGAAGCCGGTGTGGGTGACCGCGTCGGTGCTCGGCTCCGGCAAGGACCGCGCGCCCGGTGAGCCCGGCGTCACGACGCGCATGGTCAACAAGGCGTACGAGATCGCCGGCGTCGGGCCCGAGGACCTCGACGTCATCGAGCTGCACGACGCCTCCGCGCCGGCGGAGCTGATGGAGTACGAGGAGCTCGGCCTCTGCAAGGTCGGCGAGGGCGGCAAGCTCATCGAGGATGGCGTCACGTCGATCACGGGCAAGATCCCCGTGAACCCGAGCGGCGGCCTCCTGTCGAAAGGCCACCCGATCGGCGCCACCGGCTGCGCGCAGCTGACGGAGATCTTCTGGCAGCTCCGCGGCGACGCGGGCGAGCGCCAGGTCAAGGACGGCAAGGCGAAGGTCGGACTCACCCAGAACGGCGGCGGCATGATGCGCGGCGAAGCCGCCGCGATGACGATCCACGTCCTCCAGCGCTGAGTCGGCGTACGGCGATGCCACAGAAGGCCCGCGCACGGCGGGCCTTCTGTCTTATCCGGAGACCTGCTCGCGCAGAAACGGCACGACCGCCGCCGCGGTCGCCTCGGGGTCGTCGGCGTACGGCCAGTGGCCGCTGGCCTCCAGCACGACGATGCGGGCGCGGGGGAAGGCCTCCCGCTGGCGTTCCGCGAGCCGCACGGGCAGGTACGGGTCGGTCTTCCCCCACACGACGAGTGCCGGTACGTCGAGCGGCCGCAGCGCCGCGGCATAGCGCCCGGCATCGCGGTCCGGATGGGGTGTCGCCCGGTAGAGCCTGAGCACCGCCCGCCGCGTGGCGCGGTCGAAGTCGTCGTACATCAGGTCGGCGTGTGATCGCGGCAGACGCGCGTTGCCGCGCCGCAACAGCAACCGGAACGCCGGGCGGCTCGCCGTGGCCATGAACGCTTCGCCGAGCATTGGCGTCCGCCACACGCGGGCGAAGAAGTGCCAGCGATACCCCGGCAACACGCCGGTGCCGATCAGCACAACGCTCGCGAGTCGCTCCGCATGCCCGGCCGCCCACTCCAGGCCCCACGGCCCGCCGAAGTCATGGAGGACCAGGTGTGCCCGCGCGACGCCCAGCTCCGTCAACGCGCCGTCGAGGTGCCGCGCGTACCCTTCCACGGTGTAGTCGAAGTCCGCCGGCTTGTCCGCCCGCCCGAAGCCCGGCATGTCGATCGCAACGACGCGCGCGAACTCGGACGCGCGCCCTGCCAGGTCGCTCCAGTCGCGCGACGAGCCCGGGTTGCCATGCACGAACACCACCGCCTCGTCCGAGGCCCGCCCGCCTTCCAGTACGGGCGAACGCACGCCGGCGACTGTCACCGACATCTCGCGCAGCGTGCTTGCACGCATTGCTCCTCCATCCGCGCCGGGCGGCCTTATAGCCACGCCTTCGCCCACTCCGCGATCTTCTCGCTCGCGCGCCCCAGGATCGGTGCGCCGTGCCCCGGCAGTGCGACGTCGAAGTCCAGCGCCGACAGGTCGCGCGCGCTCTTCCGCGCCACGTCCATGTCGTGGCTCGCCATCGCCATCGGCAGACGCAGCCCGCCGATGTTCATCAGCGCGTCGCCCGCGAACAGCACCCGCGCTTGCTTCGCGTGGAGCGCGATGTGGCCCGGCGTGTGGCCCGGCGCGTGGATCACCCGCAGCCCGCCGGCGAACGGAAGCATCTCCCCGTCCCGCAGCACCCGGTCGATCTTCAGCGCGTACTGCTTCGGGGCCAACCGGTCCATCCAGCCCCACGGCGCGCGGTTCGCCATCCACGGCGCCCGCCCGTCCACGTAAGGAGCGTCATCCGCGTGCACGTACAGCGCCGCGCCCGAGCGCGCGACGAGCTCCGCGACGTTCCCCGTGTGGTCGAAGTGGTAATGCGTCGCGATGATCGCGCGCAAGCTCCCGACGGCGTGCCCGCTCGCCTCGATCGCCGAGAAGATCCTGCCTGATGCGCCGCCGCTGCTCGTATCGATCAGCGCGACGCCGTCGCTCCCCTCGACCAGGTACGACCGCCCCGTCTTGAGACCTTCGATCGCGTACACGCCGGCGATGATCGCGCGCATGCCGCGAATCTATCCCTCGCTCGCACCTGCGTCAATCGCGTTCAGGATGCGTCGCTGGGACTCAGTGCGGTGAGGTCGAGGCGGTGGGGCCGGCCGGTCAGGTCCACAGCGTCAAATCGGCCGGCCTTCAACTCCGCGATCAGTTCGTGGATGTCGTGGATGTCGCGCTCGAAGTTCGTCGCCACCCGCCCGATGTCGCTGCGCGAGTGGGAATCCGTGCCCGCCGTGCCGGGCATCTTCATGTGCTCGCACAGCGCCGCCGAGAACTGGTTCTCCTTCACCGTCCCTCGCCCGTTCAGCTTCTCCAGCGCGACACAGTGCTCGTACGCCGGGTTGCGGCTCGCCCGCACGAGCGCCTCCTGGTAGTCGCGGTCGCTGTCCATGTACCACGGCATCTGCCTGCGGTACGGGTGCGCCGCCACCATCGCCCCCGCCGCCTCGCGCACGTGGCGCGCCAGTTCGTGCGAGCGGTGCATCCCGTAGACGTACCGGTCGATGCCGTACACGAGGATGTGCCCGTCGTCCGTGTTGATCTCGATCGCCGGCAGCACGAGATAGTTGTGACGCTTGCCCAGCGCGGCGACGTCTTCCGGGTCCCAGAGGTAGTCGTGCTCGCTCAGGCAGATGCCGTCGAGCCCCGCCTGCTTCGAGCGCTCGACCAGGTCATCCGGCGCCAGGTACGAGTCCCACGAGAGCGGGCGCGTGTGCGTATGCAGGTCGATCAGCAAGCCAAATCCTTCGCGGTCGGGGATGCTCAAGTATATCGGCCCGACGCCCGAGCGCGAGCATCGATGGAGCGCCCGGGTGTGCGTCCGCGGGCCGACCGCGAGCGGCGCTCTCTCGAGAAGGGGTGGCCGCACCGCCCGGTGACACGCGGCGCTAGGCGCTGGTTGCGGCGACGGCGTAGCCTCGGCTCCGTCGAAAGGAGCGGTCGCGCCATGCCCGCCGACCTCATGCTCGCCGTCACTCCCGTCGTCACGGGGCTGGTCGCCGCGGTTGGCGCCGCCATCCCGGCGCTGCCGCGGCGCGCCTACCCCCTGCTCGCCGTCATGCTGGGCGTCGCATGGATGACGGCCGCGCGCCTCGTGCTCGGCGCATGGACCTGGAGCGCCCCGCTCGAGGGCGTGATCGTCGGCCTGTCGGCCGCCGGGCTCTACAGCGGCGCCGTCAAGCCCGCCCTCGCCATCGCGGATCGGCGCTCGTGATGCGCGTCTACGGCTGGTGCCACAACGGCTACCACGACCTCCCCGCCGCCGAGGTGCTGCGTCGCGCTCGCCGCGCGGGGCTCGACGCCCTGATCATCAAGTGGGGCGACCCGGCATTCGAGCGCGAGATCTCCGCGCAGCGATGTCCCTGGGGGACCGAGCGCTTCGCCTACGCCGCAGACGCCGCTGGCGAGGGCCGCCGCCTGGCGGACGCCGTCGATGCCGGAGCGTCGTTCGCCGTCGCCAACTGCGAGCCGAACGATGGCGGCGGCTGGGGCGGCGAGGACGCCGCCAGCGCCGCCCGCGCTCTCATCGACGCCTTTCGCTCGCGCCACGCCGCCGTCCCCCTGTACTTCTGCGCCGACCTTCGCCGCGGCCGCAGCCTCGATGCACCGTTCGTCCTCGAAGCGGCGCGCGGTGGCATCGACGGCTGGATGCCGATGGTCTATCCCGGCGCCTTTGCACAATCGGTCACGGCAGCGTTCGACGCCGCCTACCCGGGACCTGCCTATCTTCGTCTGCCCTGCGCGCCCGTCCTGCAGACCTACGGTAACGGCGACCCGCGGAGCGTCGCCGAGGCGATGGGCGAGGCCATTCGTCGCGGCGCGCGGGGCGCCTCGATCTACCTCGTCGAAACTGCCACCGGCGCCGAGCTCGACGCGGTCGCGCGCGCCCGCGCGACAACCCAGGATGCCGCCACGCTCATCGATCTCGCGATCGCGTATCGGGCCGGCGCCATTGCCATCCTCGATCGCGGTACGCCGGGTGCGCTCGCGCGTTGGGGCGCGCGCTGGGCTATAGACGAGACATCCGCTACCGATGCGCCGCCGCCCCCGCCGCCCGCCGCACGCCTCGAATACCTCCGCGGCGCGCTCGCGATCCTCGATCACGGCACACCGCGTGAGTTGCAGTCCTGGGGCGAGCGCTTTGCCCGCTGAGCGCACCGGCTATCCGTACGGCGCTCCGTACTGGCCGCGGTGCGCGACCTCGCCGATCGGCTTGCGTTGTTTCTTGCCGCGACCCGCCGCGCTCGCCGGATACCCGAGCGGGACGATCGCCAGCACGTCGAGCGTGTCCGGGATGCCCAGGAGCGGCTTCACCGCGTCCAGCCCGTGAAACCCGACCCAGTTCGACCCCACATCGTCCGCCCACGCGGTCAGCATCATCGACTGCACGGCGCGGCTGGCGTCGGAGACGGCGAACGGACTGTCCTCGATCGCGACCACGATCGCCAGCGGCGCCTGGGCGACGTACGGGCCCGAGCGCGCCAGCGCGCCCAGCTGCCGCAGCGTCGTCGGATCCTCCACGACGATGAAGTGCCACGGCTGCCTGTTCATGGAGCTGGCGGTGAGCCGCCCCGCTTCGACGATGCGCCGCACCGTCGCCGGCGGCACCTGCTTCGCCTGGAACGCGCGCACCGCGAGGAGGGTGCGGACGGCGTCGAAGACTTCCATAGGGCTTCGCCTTGTGATGTTGCGGATCGGTTCGAACGAATCGCGCTACGCGTCGTCCTCGGTGATCTCGATGGCGCGCTCCGGGCAGTTCGTCACCGCCAGGCGCGCCTTCTCTTCGAGGTCTTTCGGGACGGTGCCGTCGCCTCGCGCAGTGGCGTAACCGAACTCGTCGACCTTGAACAGTCCGGGTGCCAGCACGTAGCACCGGTTGTGCCCCTGGCACTTCTCGGAGTCGACCCGCACCTTCAAGGCCATACGACAGCCATCTTCCGCGGCCCTCGCACCTGCCCGCCCGCCCATGTTACCGCGTCCGGGTCCTCCAGGCGGAAGTCCGGGATGCGCTTCAGCCACTCCTCGATCGACACCCGCATCTCCATCCGCGCCAGGTTCGATCCCGCGCAGCGGTGGATGCCGACGCCGAACGCAATGTGCGGGTTCTTCGCGCGGTCGAGAATGACGTCGTGCGGGTTCTCGAACACGCTCGGATCCCGGTTGGCCGCCGGGAAGTTCATCAGCACCTTGTCGCCCTCGTGCATAGCGCAGCCGCCGTACTCCGTGTCCGATGCGACATAACGAGCCATCGTCACCGGCGAGTAGGCACGGAGCAGCTCCTCGACCGCGTTCGGCATCAGGGCCGGCTCGGCGATCAGCCGCGCGCGGTCCTCCGGGTGTTGCGCCAGGTGCCAGAGCGCGGAGCCGATCGAGCTCCACGTCGTGTCGATCCCCGCCACGAGGATCAGGAAGCACGTCCCCAGCACGTGCGGCTCCGGCACCGGCTCGCCATCGACCGTCGCCGACAGCAGGTAGCTGATCAGGTCGTCCTCCTGCAGGTGCTCCTTGCGCTCCTGGATCCGCTCGTAGAGGTAGCGGAAGATGTTCGTCGCCGACTCTTCGCGCAGCTCCGGGTTCGTCAGCCCCAGTTCCAGGAAGCCGCGCACCCACTCCGTGAAGGTAGCTGCCATGTCGTTCGGGATGCCCAGCATGCTGGCGATGACGCGAGGCGGGATCTGTTGCGCGTAGTCCGCTGCTCCGTCCGCCCGCCCGTCCTGGATGAATCCGTCGATCAGCGAGGCGCACAGCTCGCGCGTCTCCGGCTCCCACTTCGCGATGGCGTTCGCCGAGAACGGCGGCAGCAGCAGCTTCCGCGCCCACGTGTGCACCGGCGGGTCAGATGTGATCGGCGGCGCACCCACGTTGTACTGCTGGATCAGCTCCTGGTCTTCCTCGGATATCTCGCGCTCCGGGCTATCCGGCGCCGGCATCACGTCCGCCACGAGCACGTTGCGCGACGAGAAGTGCTCGATGTCCCGCGCGATGTTGAACAGGTCGTCATAACGTGTCGGCATCCACGAGCCGCCCCATCGCTCCGTGTGAGCGACGGGGCACTTGCCCCGCAGCTCGTCCCAGATTGGGAACGGGTTCTTGATATAGGTCTTCTCGAAGATGTCGTAATCGGTCTTCCAGTCTGTCACCGGCTCGGGCATGGCGCACGTCCTCCTGGGCGGAGCGGTCTCGTTTACTTAGCGTTTGCTAGATTACAACGAATCCGCCCCGATCGGAAGCCCGCGGGCCGGGCAGCTGGCCACGCTTCGCCCCCCGACGGCCAGCCGCACTCGAGCGAGCCTCGGTGTAGGCGCCGGGTTGGGCAGCTAGTGCGGCACGGGTTGAGCCGGCCAGCGCTTGGCTCGGGTCAAGCGGCTCCCGCCTGTCGTGTATCGCATTGTGTTACAATTCTTAGCCAGTGAATGCTGCACGTAGCCAATCTCATTTGGGATGCCTGGAACGTCGACCACATCGGGCGCCATGGCGTCACCCAGGTCGATGTGGAGCAGGTGTGTCGCCGCGAACATGTGGTCCTCCAGACCTACGCTCAGCGGCTGCTCATCGTCGGGACCAACGATGCTGGCAACATGCTCACCGTCGTCATGAATCCGAAGGGCGACGACATCTACTATCCGGTCACCGCTCGTCCGGCGAGCCGCAAGGAGCGGCGACTCTATCGAGGAGAACTCACGTCTGATGGAGACTAATGCTACGAAGACTGGTCCGAACAACGCGATGCCAAAACAGAGTCGGATCCCCGAGTTCGCGAGCGTCGAAGACGAGGCAGAATTCTGGGATACGCATGATATCACCGACTTCCTGGATGAGCTCACGCCGGTCCGGGTCAAGTTCGCGAAGAACCTCTCGCAGGGCATCAGCGTCCGCCTCGATCCCGCGACCACGCTGAAACTCCGCGCCGAGGCCGCGAAGAAGGGCATCGGCCCCACCACCCTCGTCCGCATGTGGGTCATCGAAAACCTGCGCGCGCTCGATGAGGCGAAACGTGCCGGATCCGAACGCCACGCGCCCAAGCGCCCGGCAACGCGAACGCGGCGCGCCGGCTAGCACCGCGCCGTATGCCCCGCACGATCATCCACGCCGACCTCGACGCCTTCTACGCGTCCGTCGAGCAGCTCGATCACCCCGATCTGCGCGGCAAACCCGTCGTCGTCGGCGGCTCGCCCGAAGGCCGCGGCGTCGTCGCCGCCGCCTCCTACGAATCCCGCCGCTTCGGCGTCCGCTCCGCCATGCCCATGTCCCGCGCCCTCCGCCTCTGCCCGGACCTCATCCGCGTCTCCCCGCGCTTCGACCGCTACGGCGAGCTGTCGCGCGAGGTGATGGCGATCTTTCGCGCGCTCACGCCTTTCGTCGAGCCGCTCTCGCTCGATGAAGCGTTCCTCGACGTGACCGGCTGGGCCGATGACGGCGCGGAGCCCAGTGCCCTCGCCCGCTCGCTCAAACTCGAAGTGAAGACGAAGACGCGCCTCGATCTCTCGGTCGGCGTCGGCGCCAACAAGACCGTCGCCAAGATCGCGTCCGATGCCGGCAAGCCCGACGGCCTCGTCGTCGTCCGCCCCGGCGAAGAAGCGACGTTTCTCGCGCCGATGCCGATCCGCGCGCTCTTCGGCATCGGCCCGAAGACGGAAGCCCGCATCGCACCTGCCGGCATCCGCACCATCGGTGACCTCGCTCACATCGGCGACGTCGAAGCCGAGCGCCTCCTCGGCTCGGGCGGCGCCTTCCTCTGCGATCTGGCGCGCGGCATCGACGACCGCCCGGTCGAGCCGGAACGCGAGCGAAAGTCCGTCGGCGCCGAGACGACGTTCGCGCGCGACCTCGCCGACGGCCCTGAGCTGCGGGAAGCGCTGCACCGCATCGCCGCCGAGGTCGCCGAACGCCTGCGCCGGGCAGAGGTCCGCGCGCACACGGTCGCCCTGAAGTTGCGCTACTCCTACTTCAGGACGATCACGCGCCAGGCCAGTGCGAAGTACCCCATCGCCGATGCCGACGAGATCGCATCGATCGCGGCAACGCTGCTCGACCACGTTGTCGAGGACGCGGATCGCTTCCGCCTGCTCGGCATCCAGTGCTCGAAGCTCGTCGACTCGTCGGCGACGTCGCAGGGTGCGCTCTGGGACGATGAGTCGCCGGGCCCGCCGGCCCTGCCCGAGCGAGAGGAGGCGTAGGTGGTCTCGTTCCGATATCAGGATCGCGGCCGCGTCGTCGCCGGCGAGATCACCGTGACGTTCCGGCTCTGGAAGTCGGGCAAGGTCAAAGCGGGCAAAGCGTACAGCACGAGCATCGGCACGCTGCAGGTCGAGTCCGTGGACGTGCTGCCTGCGGGGCTCATCTCCAAACGCGACGTCAGGCCATCCGGCTGTGAGAGCATCACCGCGATCTGGGAGCTCGCGGGTGAGCACACGAACACCGTGGTCACGCCCGAGACGCTGCTCTACCGGGTGCAGTTCTGCTACCTCGGCGAGGCCGACCACGCGCAACGAACGCCGCCCACAACCGACCTCGCGCAGCTCGCGGCGCGTCTCGAGAAGATGGACCGCCTGTCCAGGCGCGGCCCGTGGACCCTCGCCATGCTGCGCTTGATCGCATCAGCGCCGCAGGTGCCGGCGCGCCGGCTCGCCGCCGAGTTGGGATGGGAGACGCTCGACTTCAAGGCGCACGTCCGGCGCCTGAAGGCGCTCGGCCTCACCATCAGCCACGACGTCGGCTACGAGCTGTCGGACCTGGGACGCAGTTACGTCGACTCGCTCGATGACAGGCGGCGTCGCCACCGTCGACCCGTGCGGAAGCCGATCGGCGAGAACTGACGGCAGCCGTAAGTGGCACAGCCGTCCCCGGCTGTGCGGATCCCCGCCGCCACCTCCACTACCCCGCCGCCGCCACCCGCCGCTGCGCAATCTCCGCGTACTCCGCCACGTTCTCGATCAGCAGCCACTCCCGCTGATGCTTCGCCGCGGCGACGGCCAGCGTGCCCGCTCCCGCGAACGGGTCCAGCAGCAGCTCGCCCGGCTGCGACGCCAGCAGCACGGCGCGCTCCAGCAGCGCCAGCGGCTTCTGCGACGGGTGCTTCCCTGTGGCGCGCTCCCGCTGCGGCGTCACCGGGAACTCCCACAGGTTGCGTAGCTGCTTGCCGCCGTTCATCTCCTTCGCGTCCCAGTAGTTGAACGTCCAGCCCGTCGCTCTCGCCGGCGTCTCGTTCACCGCCCAGATGATCTGCTCCGTGCTCTCCGTCAGCGTGCGCGCCGTGATATTCGGCTGCGCGTTCGGCTTGAACCAGACGACCGAGTTCAAGATCCGCCGCTCCAGCACCTGCTGCAGGATGAACCCCAGCTGGTAGATGTTGTGATACGTCCCGAACACCAGGATGTTCCCGTTCGGCTTCACCACGCGCGATACCTCGCGCAGCCACGCGACGTTGAACGCGACGAACTCGTCCTTCGTGAACGCGTCCCAGGTCTCCTCCATCGTCACGTGCGAAGAGAACGCCCACCCCAGCCCGGTCTTGTTCTTCCGCCCGCTCCCCGAGCCGATGTTGAACGGCGGGTCGACGATGCAGTGGTCGATGCACCCGTCGGGCCACCCGGCCATTACCTCCAGGCAGTCGCCGTTGATGATGCGATTCACTTCGGGCGCGCTCCCGCGGATCGCCGTCGGCCGCGTGGCGGCAACTGGCTTCCGCGCCTTCGTCGTGTGCCGGACCGCGCTCGTCACCATGGCGCCATTAGATCAGGGCAGGGATCGCTCGCCCATAGGGGAATACCCCAACTTCCGCGTTCGATTGAGGAGCGCCGCCACGGCCGAAGGCGGACATCACTCATGCGCGCCCACTCGCTACACTGGCCGTCATGGTGCAACCCCGCACGCTCGCCGACCACATCGCCGAAGTACGCGCGGGCCTCGTCTGCGCCCGCTGCGGCAAGTACGTCGGCAGCCTCGCCATCGAGCGCTACCGCCCGCCCCCCTACCCCGTCGCCATCGACGGCATCACCGCCGACGAAGAGGCCGAGGCGCTCATCGCCTTCGAGCTCCACATGATCGGCCGCGTCCGCGCCGGCAACTTCACCATCGCGCATCCCCAGCGCGGAGGGCGCTGCATCAGCGTGCGGGAGTGGCTCGCCCGCGATCATGATGACGGCGAGGGCGATCACGACGAAGCAGACGCCACCGGCGAAGGATCCTAGCGCCGCACACTCGCCGCGGTGACGCGGATCGCTTCGGCCGCGCTGGTCAGCCTTGGTAAGATCCCACGGTCGAATCCAGCGTCCGCCGTCCCGCACATGCCCTCGAGCTCGGACTCCCGGCACCTGAACGACTGGCCAACCGAGAGCCTCCCCGACCCGCAGGCGCGCGCTAACACAAGAAACTGCGAAACAATGCCGCCTCGCGTGGCTTCGGGCGGTCATGGAAACAGCGAAAACTGCGAAACAATGAGCCGGACATCCCGCCTGCACGGCGCGTTACACACCAAAACTGCGAAACAGTCAGACTACGCAGCTTCTTCCGCCCGCAGCGAGACCGGCCCGCGACCCGTGAGCTGGTTCACCCGCACCAGGCTCACGAACGACCGCACCAGGTACGGGTCGAACTGATCGCCCGCGTTTCGCTCCAGCTCCTTGAGCGCCAGCTCGTGCGCCCGCGCCGCCCGGTACGGCGTGTCCAGGATCATCGCCGCAAAGGCGTCCGCCACCGTCATGATGCGCGCCGGCAGCGGGATCTCTCTGCCGCGGAGCCCCTTCGGGTAGCCGTGCCCGTCCCACCGCTCGTGGTGGAACAGCACCACCTCGAGCACCACCTGCGAGAGCCACCGCGGGCTCACCTTCAGCACGTCCCAGTCGCGCAGCAGGTCATACCCCGTCGAGACGTGGTTCCGCAGCATCATCGTCTCGGCGGTCGAGAGCGGCCCTTCCTTCGTCAGCACGTTCTCCGGCACGGAGATCTTGCCGAGATCGTAGACATGGCCCGCCACCCAGAGCGCTGCGATCGTGTCGTACGCAAGGTCCTGCCGGTTGGCAAGCTGGATGGCATACTCCGTCGCCAGCCCGGAGTGGTGTCCGCTGTAGTTGTCCCGGCTGTCGAGCTTCTCTCGCCACGACCCCAGCAGCCCGTGCACGTGAGCCCACGTGTCCTGCGGGTACAAGGAAATGAGCAGGTCGACGATCGAGTTGACCTCCAGGACCGACATCCGCGCGCTCCTCGCTTCAAGTTCGCCGAGGATGTATCGGCAGGACGGCCGCCGCCTGCCAGCCGACATGGAGCAAACGCCGGGTTGTCACCGGCCGTCAATGTCGCCTCGTCACCCTGTAGAAGGCTGGATCGAAGGGGTGTACAATGTCATCGGAGACGCCTGATGAACGCACCCGAGGTCAGGGAAGACAGGCCTGCGCCCGTCCGAGAGGTTCGCATGGGCGAAGCGGAGTGCCCCCGCTGCCGTAAGTCGTTTACAGCCAGCTACTGGAGCGCCGGCGTCATGATCCAGGCCCGCTGCCTGAGCTGTGACCTGAAGTGGCCGCTGCCTGACGTCGTCTGACCCTCCTGCGGCTACGACGGACACAAACCCAAGAAGAATTGTGCAGGTAGATACTCGAATACGGTGAATAATGGTTAAGGCACGCGAACGAGAAACCGTCACCCCGCTCCTCCCCGGCGAGGATGTCGACGAAACCCGGCCGAGTCCGATCCCGGCGGTGCGCACCGACGCCGAAGAGCCGATGGGCGAGACGCCCGATTCCGTCGAGCTGTATCTCAATGAGATCGCCCGCTACAAGCTCCTCCGCCCGGACGAGGAGGTCTCCCTCGCCAAGGAGATCGAGAACGGCCGCATCCTCGACGAGCTGAGCGACGCGTTCATGGAGGAGCACCTCACGGCCCCGACGCTGGAGCAGCTCACCGTTCGCCTGCTCCAGGACGTGCACGAGGGCCTCACGATGGTCCGCCGCTCGAAGGTCCTCAAGGGCTTCCCGCAGCGCGGCTCGTACACCGACCAGCTGTTCTTCGAGCCCGTCCGTGAGAGCATCCAGGACCACCTCGACGAAGCCTTCGAGGAGCAGGTGGCGACTGCTACGCGCCGCAACGTCGGCCAGGCGCGCGTCCTGCTCATCACGCTCGCCGTCGCCCAGCGGATCTTCCCCGAGTCATCGTGGAAGGCGCTCGACGAGGCCATCCGGATCATCCACAACGGGACGACGCGCGCCACCGACCGCTCGCTCGCGGCGCGCCTCCGCGTGCTGGTGCCGCACGTCCGCCAGGCGCGCCACATCGCCCAGAAGGCCGAAGAGCACATGGTCAACGCGAACCTGCGGCTCGTCGTCAGCGTGGCGAAGAAGTACGCCGGCCGCGGCATGCCCCTCATGGACCTGATCCAGGAAGGCAACGGCGGCCTCATGCGCGCGGTCGAGAAGTTCGAGCACCGGCGCGGCTTCCGCTTCAGCACGTACGCGACGTGGTGGATCCGCCAGGCCGTGGGCCGCGCGATCGCCGACAAGGGCCGCACGATTCGCCTGCCGATCCACATCACCGAGCTGATCTCGAAGTACTCGCAGGCCCGCGAGCGGCTCTTCCAGCGCCTCGGCCGCGAGCCGCGGACCTCCGAGCTCTCGAAGCTCATGGGCATGCCGCCGGACAAGGTGCGCGAGGCGGCACGCGCCCTCCGCCAGTCCGTCGTCTCGCTGGAGACCCCCGTCGGCGAGGAGGAGGAAGGCACCCTCGGCAGCGTCCTTGAGGACGTCATGGCGCCGTCGCCCGAGGAAGAAGCCTCCCGCCAGCTCCTCCGCGAGCGCGTCCGCAGCGCTCTCGATGTCCTGACGCCGAGGGAGCGCACCGTCATCGAGCTGCGCTTCGGCATCAAGGACGGCCGTCCGCGCACGCTGGATATCGTCGGGAACGAGCTGGGGGTGACGCGCGAGCGCGCGCGCCAGATCGAGGCTCAGGCCC